>Ga0310690_10001982_pt1 | contig 34870 bp, 40 predicted proteins | sample AusTroGonzalo_MG_2_FD_207661 | JGI IMG/M metagenome (GOLD analysis project Ga0310690, IMG submission 207661) | Bovine rumen microbial communities from tropical cattle in Woodstock, Queensland, Australia - Gonzalo_04 (v2) (version 2) | ecosystem: Host-associated > Mammals > Digestive system >...
CAATATTGATGGCTTTGGTCAGTTTCGCTAATATTATATTTCGGCTCATCGGTATCTCCGGGCTCTTTCACCCCTCGATACTTAAGTGTAAATCATTCTTTCTTTACGCCCCTTTTTCGGTGCGCATCCCCCATATTATCACTTTTCTTTTTTAAAATCAAGTGGTAATTTAAACTAATAAATAATTTTTTTCAGTATTCGAAATATAAGTCTTTTTGTATATTTCCGGTATCGTTACTTTAACAAATTCTCTCCTTTTCCTTAATCCGCTGAGTCCAATCACCGTTTCATCTTTAAATAAATTTTTAATAAACTGCATATTTAAATCCTTTCTTATCTGTGTTATAATCACCTTATTGGTTTAATGAAAATATTTAAAAAGGCAAGATAAGGAGTAAAGATATGGCAAAAGTAACCAAAGATATGGGTATAATAGAGATTGTGCAAGCGCATCCGGAAGCGGTTGCAATTTTCCAAAAATACGGCATGGGTTGTCTTGGTTGTGCTGCTGCAAGATTTGAAAACCTTGAGGCCGGCGCAAGAGTTCATGGTTTTGATCCTGACGAAATGGTTGCAGATATTAATGCTTTAATCGGAGAAGAATAAAAATTCGAATTTAAGCAAGTTTAAATCAGTTATAAATAATTAAAAATCGAGGAGTGTTTTTTAATGCAAATTTGGCAATTATTGGGAATTATTGGCATAATCTTTTTGATTATGGAAATATTTATCCCGAGCATGTTCTTTTTGAATTTTGCTTTTGCAGGGTTTATTTGTGCACTTATATCCGTATTTTACAAAAGTTTTAGCGGCTTAGTTGTGTTATTTTTTATTTTTTCATTTGTTTCATTTCTGTTTTTAAGACCGCTGTTAATAAAAAAGTTTAATAAAGATAACGAAACAGGTATGCAAAGCAAATATATAGGACAAATCGTTAAAACAGACACAGACATATCCGATTCAAGCGGAGTAATTAGTATATATGGAGAACGTTGGGAAGCAAGAAGCGAAAGTGGAGAGTTTATTCCCAAAGGCAGCAGTGTTAAAATAATCAGAAACGAAAGCATCATAATGTACGTTTCTAAAACAGGTGATTAATTTATTATAATAAACAGGAGGAGTTTTATGGTATCGTTGTCTTTATTTTTAATAGTATTAGCTATAGTTTTAGTCGCAAAAGGCGTAATAATAGTACAGCAGGCTGAAGTTGTAGTTATTGAGCGGCTGGGGAAATTCCACAAGGTTCTGGATTCGGGATTCAACTGGATTATTCCGGTTCTGGATGCCCCCAGGGCAATCGATTGGAAAGTTGTCCAAAGAGGTTTTGACGGAACAAGCTACACTACGATTCAGAAAAAAACAAGAATTGACCTAAGAGAAGCGGTTTATGACTTCCCAAGACAAAACGTTATTACAAAAGATAATGTCTCAATAAGCATAAATGCACTTTTGTATTTCCAAATTGTTGATCCAAAATCTGCTGTTTATGAGATACAAAATCTGCCGGAGGCTATTGAAAAATTAACCCAGACAAATTTGAGAAACCTTGTTGGCCAACTTGATTTGGATGAAAGTTTGGTTTCAAGAGACAAGATTAATCATGAACTCAGAGCAATTCTTGACGATGCTACAAACAAATGGGGTGTAAAGGTTAACCGAGTTGAACTACAGGATATTATTCCGCCAAAAGATATTCAAACTGCCATGGAAAAACAAATGAAAGCTGAACGTGACAGACGTGCTGCCATCTTAGAAGCAGAAGGTGAGAAAAAATCTGCAGTATTAAGGGCTGAGGGCGAAAAGGAAGCTGCAATAAACAGGGCAGAAGGTGAAAAACAATCCAATATTCTTAAAGCAGAAGGTATTGCACAAGCAAGAATACTCGAAGCAGACGGTGAAAAAGAAGCTATACAAAGAATCATTAATGCACTTGCTGACAAAGGTCAACCCGACAAGTATCTTATTGCGATGAAATATCTTGAAACGATGAAAGCAATAACAAGCGGAAAAGATAATAAAGTCGTTTACATGCCGTATGAAGCGACAGGAATATTAAGTTCTGTTGACGGTATAAAACAAATGTTTGACAGTAACAAATAGTTTTATGCTATAATATGACTAACCAGATTTAAATTGTGAAAGGACTATAATATGAAAAAGAAAGTAAGTTTAGCTTTATTACTCGCAGGTATAACGGCTTCCGTATTTGCTTATACCTATGATACCAACGTGCCATTGCCGGGTAAATCTATAGCAGGCGAGCAACTCCAAAGAGAAACTCTGTTTTCAGCTTACGCATTTGCTCACAGAATTGCACCGACAGATTGTACTGTTTTCTCAATAGCAGATACTCAGGTTTCAAAACCAAAAGTTGATAACAAGTGGCAGGAAATTTGGACAATAAAAACATGCTCAAAAACTGCTTATGTTCCAATCAACTTTGAAATTCGCGACAATGTTCACATTTACGGCATTGATCCAATGGGGGTAAGATACGCTAAGTAGTTTAAATAATTAATAAGCAAAAAGACAGCCATAAGGCTGTCTTTTTGTTGCTGATATATATTTAATTTATTAAATCCAAACACAATTCATCAAAAATACCTGCAGCTTTTATCCCGAGCGCTGCTTGACGTTTACTTTTTTCTAAAATCTCAATATGTTTTATTAAAACCGTATTTTTAGGATTATTTTTTAATGTAATAAATATATAATTCTGAATATCGTCGAGGACTTTGTTTAAACCTTTGTCTTTTGCAATATCTTGCAATTTTTGCGAAATATCAAACACATCTTTTCTGTCAAAATCCCAATAGTTTTCGAATTGTCCGGCAATTGAAGAATAATCATATTTAACCTCACCCAATGCCGGTACAAAAAAGCATTGAGAGCGTGAAACTATTGTAGGCAGTAAGTCATCAATGTATCTGGTTAAAAATATAAATGTAATCTCACTTTGTGGTTCTTCTATTATTTTTAATAAAGAGTTAGCCGTATCCGCCTTAAAGTTTGTATTATTCAATCCTGAAATATTTCCATCGTCATCTCTGTCACAAAAAATAAAAAATCTGTGAAATTCCGAGTCAGTCATGAGCAGTTCTTTTATCATTGCCGATTGTCGAACAGAAATTACTGTTTTAGAATCATCGTCTTCTGGCTTATTATCAATTTTTGAAATCGTCATGACCGAAGGGTGAGAATTTTCTCTAATCCAACTACAATTTATACAGTTGCAATTATCTGACTTGTCTCCACTGCAATTTGCCAGACGAGCAATTTCTGTTGCCAAAGTATATTGAGCTTCAAAATCATTCCCGTAAAAAAGAATACTTTGCGGTAATGAATGTCGTTTCGAATTAATAATATCTGTAAAATATTCCGTTAAAAAAGTATATTTATCTGATAAGAGCAAATTCCACCTCCGAATTTATATCCAAACATTCACCGGATTTAATCTTACATTCGGCATCAAACAGGTTTTGCTTTAGTTTGACTAAATCAGAAGCGGTTAAATTTTTCAATTTTTGTATCGTTTGTTTTACAACAAATTCATGCATACCGACAATTTTTGAAATTTCAGAGGGAGTAAATGCTAAAGATTTTGTCTTTATTATAATCCATTTCCTTAGCATGGTCTGTACGGCAGAAAGAATCTCAAGCGGATGTTTTTTGTCAGTAAGTTTTTTAAATTCAAGTAAAGCCTCATCTTTTTTATTTTTCATAATCAATTCAGTTATATTAAACAAATCCTGATTAGAAACAGCAACATTTTCAACCATATTTTTCGTAATTGTTTTTTCCGGATGTGCAATTAGTTTTAATTTATCAAGCTCTGTATCAAACTGCCGAAGATCATTTCCAATTAATTCTATTAATAAATCAAGCGCTTCTTGCTTCAAAATCAGGTCTTTTTTCTTTGCTCTGCGTCGTATCCAATCTGCTATTTCTGCAGTTTTATATGTTTTGTATACCGGGAAATCCTGAACATTATATTTACTCAGTATTTTATACAATTTTTTTCTTGAATCCGGTTTTTTACCTTCATCTCGTGGAAACTTCACGACAAAAACAATATTCAAAGATTCAGGATTATTGTCCAGGGCGTCTTCAATATCCGCCAATTCGGAATCCTCAAAATAATTCTTTTGTGACGAAAAATATTTATCGGCATTAATAATATATAGAGAATCACCAAACATCATCGGCGGAGTCCTTAATACAGAAATTAAATCTGCATACTCCGGATTATCAAAAGTTTTATAACTCATTGATAAAAAATCTTTGTTTAATTTTGATTTCATTGATTCAATTTCTGAATCAATTAAAAAATCTTCATCCCCATAGAAAAAATATATAGCCATAAGGTTATTATACATTAAAAATAACTACATATTAAAAGACAGGTGAAATATTATTTCACCTGTCTTTATACAAATTGTACATAGGCACAAATCTAACCTATCTATTCCACTTCCCCTGCCGTTTGTCCGTATCTTCTTATTGTAGAATTTAAGAGATTTTCATGATGCTTATCTCTGTATATCTGGCATAAAAGTTTATATGCATGTTTATTATATGGATTTTCTTTTAATAATTGTTCAAGCTGTTGTACCGCAGTATTTGAACGTTTCATGTAATAATTAAGCAATGGCGGTAAGGTTATCGTCAAATCGTTTTCATCCGTATCCCATGCTATATCAGCAGCACTCTTTGCTTCATCATACATTTCCGCATCAAGATACATAACTGCTATTTCGTAATACACTTCTGAACGACTTCTGCTATCAGTTTTTGATTGTGCAACAATTTGATATTCCCTTGCAGCTTTGTCATATTGCGCACGTTTTCTGTATTGTTCCGCAAGTGCAAGATGCGAAGCCACGTCAGTTCCTACAAATTCATTAAGATTTGTATTATCGTCAACAGGAACATTCAAAGTAGAAAGAATTTCCGATGACGTAAACAACATTGACTTTTCACTTTGCGAAAGAGGAATGTTGGTGATATCCGGAATTGTTGCGTAAACCAATGCTAATGTTTTCAAATCTCTTGTAGTGATTTCCGTATTGAATTTTGTGCCAATCGGATACATTACATCATATATACTTGTACTATTTCCTGTAAGCCCTATAGCATGCCCGACTTCCTGTAAAGCGGATGAATATAACTGTTTGGAATCAAGACTGTGTCCGTTTTTATCGGTTTTACTGAAAGACATAACCGAACTTGTTATTCTGCCACCATTCACCGTAAATTCATGAACACCTATTGAATCTGAAGTATTCCCGCTTTTGAAATAGCATTTCATATCTGCTTGGGAAGGTTCTTCAACAAATTGAAACCTTACAATACCTTCACTAGCTCTCTGCCATGACAAAAAGGCATTCATAACAACATCTCTGTAGTATTCAGGAACATCTTTTGAATCCTGAACATATACTCGTAATGGCATGCTATCCTTATTCCACCTGACAATCTTGCCATTTTGACAAACTTGCCTGTAATAACTGTCAATAACAGCCGCTTTAATTGTTTTTTCACTCATGGACTTGTCATAACCCAAAGTTATAGCTTCCATTTTCTGTAGACCAAAATTCCGTTCCAATGGTGCTGTTTGAACATTAGCAAAAGCGAAAGCACCAATTGCAATCAGGAATGTACCAATAATTAATTTTTTCATTTATTCAAACCTCATTTTTGTAAAGACTTTTCCAACTATATATAAAACACGTAAATTTATTTTTTGCGCCTATTATACAATAAATAAAATAAATTTACAATTATTGTGTTTCATGATACACTTTAAACAACAGGAGGAGTATATGCACGAATACGTTTTTAAAATGAAAAAAGGTGATATTGAAATCGAACTCAAATCTGATGATTTAGAGTTTGTTGAAGAACAATTAAACAAATGGAGAGAAGAACTTTTAAGTCAGGATTAGCGGGATTAAAATATGGCAACTTATTCATTCACAGTCAGAAAAGGTAAAATACAGCTCGGCTTAGTCACTACAGATAAGGAGCTTGTGGTCGAGCAGTTTGAAAAGTGGGTTCGTGAAGCCGGAGAATACGCAAAACAACGGAAAATCCAATCACATAAAGAAAACCTAAATACACAAATCAAAACTGAAGAAGAGCATACCAAGAAAAATATAGAAGAACAAATACGTAAGACCCAACCTGTCGTTAAAGAGATTGTAACAGAGGAAAAACCTGAGGTTAAAGCTCAAGAAACCGTAAAAGAAGATTTGGATATATTTTATGCACCTCCTTCCGTTCAGAACACTGAACCGACCACGGAGAATATGAACACACCTCAATCCGAAGGCGTGTTTGACAATATATTGAATAATTCTATGAATAATCCTCAAACGGAGCTATCTTTTAAACCGAATCCTTCAATAAAAAAAGATAATTCATTTATTAACTTTATGGGTGACCAAAAAATAGAGAAAAAAATAGATTATTTACTCTACACAGCATATTATTTCTCACAATTTGAACAGAAATCCAGATTTACATTAAAGCAGCTTAATTCAAAATTAATGCAGAATTTAGCCGTTATAATTGACCACAGTGTTTTGCAGGAAGCAATAAATCGTGATTATATAGAATGTCTGCCGGATTTAACAGGTTTAATCGGAGCGAGTGAGTACAGATTAACCGCATATGGTGAAAAAACAATTCTCGATGCTTAATAAATCGTTACAATAAAGCCTCCTTTGTCAATTTTCGTCAAAATATAAACTTTATATATATAAGAGTTTGGGATTTTTAAGGAGTACATTATGCCCCCAATAGCACACAGCCTAATGCCTATTTTCAGATCGGGAATAAATAAATTAAATTATAATGCAATAATATCCGGTACAAAAGGAAAGACTGTCGGACGTTTGCCTCATAGTATCAGGGACTTTATAATGAAAGGCCGTTCTGCAGAGAAATGCGCAGAAAACATATACGGTGAAACAGCAGGTATACTCAGAGGAATAGATAAACTCGAAAGACAAGCGTTTAAAAGAATCCCTGCTACAAATAAAAATTATAAAGAAATAGCACGAATATTGGATTCGCACACCGATTTATCTTTACCAATTGGTGATATTTATAAATATGCAGACGACTTGTTTACGGAAAAACAAACAGAAATACTATTGCAGGCGGAAGAAAGCATGCTTGGGAAGTTTAAAACATTAATGCCTGATTTGAAGAATATAGTTTTGTCACCTTTGGGTGAAGGTAATTTTTCAAGAACATACAAACTTTCCTTTCAATTCAATGATTCTGCAAAAAGTATCAAACCGCAAGTTCTCAAAATCTATCGTGATGAGCCGATTGCTGTATCGTGTGCTGAACTAAGTCTTCGTTTTTTACGGAATGTAAGTAATAAAACATATGCTGAAGTGGAACAATGTTGCATTAATCCTAAAAAAGCTCGCAAAATCGATATTAAAGAAGTACTACAAAGCATTAAAGATATAAAATCTCAAAATTATGGTAGTTTTGGGCATGGTGCACTCGCTGAAGCAAATACTACAGAATATATTCGGTATATGAGCGGACATAGGATAAATTCCGCAAACGGACTTCTTCTGCCGGATATGTATTTCTTTGGTGATACAAAGTTTGCGGTTTCTGAATTTTTAGATAAAAATGCCTCCGCAAAACGTCAATTTGATTTCGGAAGGCTTGGCTTGTTCCACAGTGATTTTGAGTTTAACTCGGGAAATGGTATTGGCGGTATATGTATTGACCCCGGCGGAGTCATGCCGGTCCAGTCATTGAAAGGCAAGCCATCAGCGATTGTTGGAGATAAAACCGGAACCAGAATTCTAAAGCATTTTTCCAGATTGAATACAAAAGAAGAAAAAGCAAAATATATTGAAGAACTTATTGATAATTCTTCAAAACAAAAGAATCTGATTGAAAGAAGCCACACACTTGATGCAGTCGATGAAATTTTGGGCACAAGGCTGAATGAAATTTATTAATCTTTTATAAATCCCGCTAAGTTTTTCAATACTTCTTCGACAAACAACTCTTTCATTTTGATTCTTGGAGTATCTGACGGTTTAAGAATTTTGTAAATTTTATACTTTTCATGTGTATAAATACAGGAATACATTAATCCGACTGGTTTCTCAGGAGTACCGCCAGTAGGGCCGGCAATACCTGTCGTCGAAATACAAATATCGGATTTTGTCAGTTCATAAAGGCCTTTTGACATTTGATAAGCACATTCCTCACTCACCGCACCTTTTGTATCCAACACAGATTTTTCCACTCCCAGCATTTTTTGTTTAGTTTCGTTTGAATAAGTTATGAGATTTAATGTAATATATGATGAGCTCCCGGATACATCAGTCAACTTTGAACTTAAAAGTCCGCCGGTACATGATTCCGTAGTTGAAACAGTCAACTTCTTTGATATTAAAAGTCTGCCTATTTCTTCTTCTATAGTCATTAGTAGGTTGTCCTTTTTAAAATAACTTGTGAATGCTTGTCATAAAGATTGTGCTTATACCAAACACCTTTAAATGTTCCGTCAGGTTCAAAAAGGTATTGATTATCCTTTGATACATAATATATTGCACTTACCGGTTTCCCCGACACTCTGTACTGAATTGCATAATAAGGATATTCAGGATATTCGCCGTAAATGTAATCAACATACCTCAAATGCCCGAGTGCATCGTAATAATATGATTTTGAGACGTCTTTTTTATTTTGTAAGGCATACATATAAATATGTTTTTGTTTTTTAAAATAAAAAGCTGAAATTATGTCATCGCCGTATTCTTTATGTCCTGCAGATGCAGCCATATAGTGAGCCACTCTGTCTTTATCTTTTATCTTGTCTTTAAAATCTGCTTTTATATTTATTTTATCCATATTATTGTTTTCGAAAATAATATCATGTACTTCATTTATAATTGCTTCTTTTTCGACATCGGTCTTTTTTATCCAATCATAAGTGATATCTGCAACATAAATATCGTTGTAATTAGCAAAACTGATGTTCTGTAAAAATAACAAGGTTGCTAACAGGTAAAAAATTTTTTTCATAAAACCTCCCTGAGATTAATTATAGCACATGTTAAAAAATTTATAGTATAATAGAACCATGGTTAGATTGGTTGACAAAGATAATGTAGGGGGGCTGGCTAATATAGTCACTGGATTTTTTAAGTTCCAGCAGCACTTCACACATATTGTACCGGTAAATTTCCCGAATGTAGAGCCTTGTCTTTATGCAATGTGGCATAATAATCAGTGCTGTGTATATGGGCTTCCGAATAAAAGTACAACAAACGTTTTAGTAAGCCGTTCTCAAGACGGTATAGTAGTAGCAACAGCTATAGAACGTGCTTTTGGTTTTAAAACCATTCGCGGTTCCAAAGGTAAAAGAGGTGCCGTTGAAGCATCAATGCAAATGATTAGTGCACTAAAAAATGGAGAAAACGGCGCAATTATGGTTGATGGGCCAAAAGGACCTTTATACGTTGCAAAAGATGGTGCAATAAAAATAGCAAAACTCGCAGGAGTACCTATTGTGCCTTTGGTTTGGTATTCAAATAATTTTAATCTTGTAAAATTCAAATCATGGGACAGGCTTCAGGTTCCATTTCTTGATGTTCGTTTAATTAATCTGTATGGCGAACCGATTTATATACCGCCCGACAGCGATGATGCTTCAGACGAAGAATATCGTTTAAAACTTGAAAAATCCCTTCTTGAGCTCAAAGACAGGGCTCCTGAAGAATATAATAAAATATACTGGCATGGTTTATGGAGAAGAAAAACAAAAAAATAAAACTTTTTGCTCTGCAAACAGCTTCAATTATTGGTAACAGGGATAAAAATATAAATATTGTCCGCAAATTCTTGGACAAATATATGTCTAAAGAATCTGCTGATTTTGTTTTTCTGCCGGAAGTTTGGACTGCCGGCTGGGATTGTCCTTCCTTCCACTCATGTGCCGAAGAAATAAAAAATTCCAAGTCAATTGCAATGCTTAAAGATATTGCACAACAATACAAGACCAACATAATTGGCGGAAGTATAATTTTAAAAAATGGAGCAAACTATTATAATTCGTGCCCTGTAATAAATAAAAAAGGCGAACTTGTGTGCACATACGACAAAAATCATCTTTTTTCATACTACGGATGTGATGAAGGTAAATTCATCAAAGCCGGAGAAAACCCTGTTATCGTTGAACTCGATGGCGTGAAAATCGGAATCTCAATTTGTTATGATATAAGATTCCCTGAATTATACAGAGCATACAGAAAAGCCGGTGCCGATATTCTGGTAAATATGGCGGCATGGGGCGCAAGCAAAAAAATTCCGTGGGATAGTATGACAACCTCACGTGCGGTTGAAAATCAGACATATTTCGTTGCATTAACCCAAACCGGTATATTAAAAAATGGTGAAAAAAATCTCGGTCATTCAATGATTTTAGATTACAAAGGTGACATCTTATCCGAAATAAATAAAAAAGAAGGCGGGATTTATGCAGAGATTGATTTGGATGAAATGTATAATTTTCGTGATAAATGCAGGGTTCTTGATGATATAAAAAAATCTTATGAGGTAATAATAAAATGAAAAAATTAGTATTGTCATTTTTGACAGTGTTACTTTGTACGTTAAATATTCAGGCAAAATCAATAAAACATGATATTGTAAATACCATAAATGACTTTGGTGTAAGAAAAGAATCCGTTGCTATTTCCGTAAAAGATGTAAAAAGCGGGAAAATTGTTTATGCACTTAATGACAAAATAATGATGAATCCGGCATCTGTACAGAAAGCTCTAACAATGACAGCAGCATTTGAAACATTAGGCAAAGATTACAAATTTTCTACAGAACTTTATTCGGAAGGTGATAATTCATATTTGTTAAAGCTATCCGGAGACCCGTATTTAAAATATTCGGATTTAAAAACCCTTGCAAAAAATGTTAAAATGAATACTCAAAATGTATACATTGATGATAGTATTCTTGATAAAAAATCCTGGGGTGAAGGCTGGCAGTGGGATGATGATATGAATCCTCTTATGCAGAAATTCGGTGCGTACAATTTAGATAAAAATCTTATAAAACTTCAAATTGTTCCCTCTGAAATCGGACAATTCGCAACTATTGTTAATCCAAGCAAATATCCGTTTTCTTTTATGAATAATATTACGACTTCAAAGGTTACTTCAATAAATGTAAACAGGGAACCGGCAATATCGGATAACACACTTATACTTAGCGGGACAGTTGCAAAGCAAACTGATATTTACATACCGTCAAATGATATCAAACGTTATTTTGAAATTCAGCTGACAAGAGCACTTGGCGAACATAAGGTTTATTTAAAAAATCCTTTTATAGTAAAAACCAAATCCGCAAAAGACAAATTTGAAGCCAAGGTTGAACATGAACTCACTTCCGCCATAAACGACATTCTGAAAAACAGCAATAATATGTCGGCAGAAACAGTATTCAAGCTCGCCGGAGGCAAATATTTAGGACAAACCGGTTCAGATACCGCCGGAATCCAAATGTTTAATGATTTTTGTACTAAACATAATCTTGATAATTCCGCTATCAACATAACTGACGGAAGCGGAGTATCGAAAAACAATCTTGTTAGTGCGGATTTTATTTCCGAATTTCTCTTTGTTAACAAAGATTCTGAAGTGATGAAATACTTGCCGTCGCCAGGAGAAGGGACTCTGGAACAAAGAATGCTTCCTATAAAAGACTATCTGAAAGCAAAAACAGGCACGCTTTCAAACGTAAGCTCTATTGCAGGTTATATTACAACAAAGAATGGTCATGAATACGTTTTTTGCATAATGCAAAATAATGTTAAACTTTCTCCTTCAGATAAAAAAACTCTAGAAGATTATATAATAAGAGATATTTATCTCAGATTGTAAACTTATGTATGAAGTAATATCACAATATTTAGAATACCTTGAGCTGGAAAAAGGACTTTCACAAAACACGATAGATGCCTATCGGAGAGATTTGTATGAGTTTGCTAATTATACAGAATGCTCCGTTAATGATATTAACAGAAATAAAATAGCTGTTTTTATCGGTTATCTCAGAGAGCGTAATCTGGCTCCGACAAGTATAATAAGAAAAATTGCCTCATTGAGAGGATTTTTTAAATGGACGTATTCTATGAATATTACAACTAACAACCCTTCCAGTACTATTGAACAGCCAAAAGTTCCGCAAAAACTCCCCAAAGTCGTATCACTTAAAGAAATCGAAGAAATGCTGCATTCGGATTTACTACCGGTGCAAAGTCTTATAATCGAACTGCTTTATAGCTGCGGATTGAGGGTTTCGGAGCTTGTTAATCTTAATTTAACCGATATTGATATGAATTCAAAGTACATAAGGTGTTTCGGAAAAGGCTCAAAAGAAAGAATTATTCCTATTGGTAAACAAGCTGTGGAAAAGCTAAAAAACTACCTGCCCGAAAGAGAGTTGCTTATTAAAAAATACAACCTTAGTACAAAACGGCTTTTGATTTTTGATTCCGGAAGGATTGCAAACAGACAGGATATTTACAGTTTTATACATGAGCGTGGAAAACTTATCCATAAAAACATCTCACCGCATACTTTAAGACACAGTTTTGCGACACATTTGCTTGAAAACGGAGCTGATTTGAGAGTTGTACAGGAGCTTTTGGGGCACAGCGATGTTTCCACAACACAGCTTTACACGCACATAAGCAAAAAACGACTAAAGGACGTCTATTTTAGTATTAATAAGGATTAGTGAGTAGTCCTATTTATATAATAATCTTTTGAAGGTATTTGGTCTTTATCAATTTTATTAATCAGGTTATTAACCGCTTCTTCAAAACTGTTTCCATATCCTGAAAGTTCGGAAGGAGACACTTCTGCATACGATTTTGATGATTCTTCCTTATTTAATGTATATGCCATAGATGCTTTAATATATTTCCATGCTCTTGTAATCATATTACCTTCAGGCTTTTCATAAATTAAAAGAGATACACCATTTTTGTAAGGCATATCTGCACCATATATCATCTGCGTCCAAAAATAATCATAGTTCTTGGATTTTAAAACAGCTTTTGCAACACTGCCTTCAAATGCAAAAGTATCTTTAGGTGCAAATTTTTTGAAGATTTTCTGAGCCATTTCTGGAAATTCTCTAAAGTCTTTTCCTTTTACTTTGTAGCACATTATTGCTCCAAAACTTGTATTATCGTTACTACTTGGCTGTACTTGCATTTTATACTCCTTAAAATTTTATATCAATACTATGCTCCAAAAGCATCTTCCATTATTCTCAATTTCTTTTGTTCAGTTTCAATTTTGCTAAACTCTGAATATAAATTTTTTATAATATCTTTTACCGGTAATTTTTTATTATTTTTAACATCAATTTCACCTACAAATCCGTTGTCCCTATAAAGTCTTCTTAATAGAGCCAACTCGTTTTTTTCTTCTCTTGTTGCTCTGGAAACCAACCTTTTATCAAAAGTAAGTTTTTCTCCAAAACTCAAATTGCTGTTAATTCCATTTACCCCTTGTACTTGCATGTTATTCTCCTTAAGTTTTTCAATATTCTAAATATACTTTTAATTTATCGGTATTTCACTATTTTCTATATTTTCAAATGCCTGCTTAGCTGCAGCTTTTTCTTTATATGATTTTGGCAGAGATTTTTCTAATTTGGATTCAAGATCACTCAAGCTAGTTCTTTCTACACATTTAATAAAAAATGAACATGCTTCAGAATCCAGATTTAAATAAGAGGTGGCTACAGTAAATTTTATGGGTAAATTTTGCAACTTTTTAGCACAACCTTCTTCTTCTTTAACTTTTTGTTCAGTACTTCTATTGAAAAGGTTCTTTATCTTATCAATAAATGTCATTTCCTTAACAGGAGCTAAAGATAATTCGTAATAGATTCCATCATAAAAAGAGGGTGTGAACCTACGCTTAAAATGTGCAATATAATCATACTTCTCCCCAAATTTCTTGAAAACATCAGAAGCCAAAACTTCATTTATGGCAAGCGCATGCCTCGGATTTTGTTTAGAAAAACTTCCGTGACATACTATACCTTTCAAATCCCCAAAATTCGGATTGTTATTAATTCCATTTACACCTTGTACTTGCATGTTTACTCCTTAATTAATTTTACATTTCCTGATATTCATGAAGAATTGAATCAAACATATCTTTTGTTACTTTACCATATTCTATCATATTTTTCTTTGCCGACTGGTACAAAACATTTATGTCCAAATATCTTTTCTGACCGTTTTCAGATTTCTTTTCCAAAGGACTGCCATTATCGAATGCGCTTACATAAAATTTATTATCAATAAATTCAAAGATTTCAGCATTAATATAGACTTTCTTTGACATTTCATCAAGTGATGCGCCAAGGATTAAAAAGTCATTTGTACCATTCTTTTTAATATTTTCAATCTGGGAAAAAATTTCTTTTTTTGCGGGCGATTTCACTATTATCTCTTTTGAAGACGGTCCCATAAGCACTCTGGTCCCGAATGTTTGTTGATTTGATTGGATTTTCATTTCATACCCCTTGCTCGTATATTATACTAAAACATATAAAAATATTTTTTGCTAGTTTATTTCGGCAAGTTTTTCGAGTTTCAATTTTTGGTCATATTCCATTAGGAGATTAATAAGCTCGTCCAAATCTCCGTCAATTACAGTCCAAACATTGAGGTTTTGTCCTATTCTGTGGTCAGTCAGACGGCCTTGAGGGAAATTATATGTTCTGATACGTTCGCTTCTGTCACCGGTTCCTACTTGTGAACGTCTTAAGTCAGTAATTTCCTGCATTTGTTTCTGCACTTCCAAATCATACAATTTTGAACGCAAAATCTGCATTGCACGCTCTTTGTTCTGCAACTGCGAACGTTCTTCAGTACAGAAAATCATTATTCCTGTAGGTTTATGGAACAATCTTGCTGCAGTTTCAACCTTATTTACATTCTGTCCGCCGGCTCCGCCTGAACGTGCCGTTGACATTTCGATATCTTCGGGACGAATTTCTATTTCCACATCATCAACTTCCGGCATAACAGCTACCGTTGCCGTTGATGTGTGTACCCTTCCTTGTGACTCGGTTTCAGGAACTCTTTGAACTCTGTGGACACCTGATTCATATTTAAGTCTTGAATAAACCGCATCGCCTTTTATTGAAATTATAATTTCGGAATATCCTCCGGCTTCACATTCGGTCTTGGAAAGAATTTGAGTCTGCCAGCCCATTTTGTCAGCATATTTAAGATACATCCTTGCTAAATCGCCGGCAAATATATTAGCTTCATCCCCACCGGCACCGCCTCTGATTTCAAGCATAATGTCTTTGTCATCCATCGGGTCACGAGGAAGAAGGAGTATCTTCATCTTTTCTTCAAATACGGGCAATTTTGCTTCGTTTTCTTCCATTTCCGCTTTTAAAAATGCTTTCATTTCTTCATCTTTTTCTTCATGAATCATCTGTTTCGCATCTTCAATTGCATCTATTGCTTTCTTCCATTCATAGTATAGATTTACCGTTTCTTCCATAGATTTTCTTTGTTTGGATAAATCTCTGAATTTGTTATAATCCTGAATTACAGCCGGATCAGAAAGCGTTTGTCCGAGCTCAATGTATTTCTTTTCAATCTGAATAATTTTATCTAACATGTCTTTCATAAATAAGTACCTCTATAGCACGAGTATAAATTAAACAGGCTCTTTCGTAAAGAGCGTAAATATTTCTTTTTGATTAAATTCAAATGTAACAAATTTTTTAATTTATCGTTACAAAATAGCAATTTTTAGAAAAAACAGGATTTAATATAAATATAGGGAATTACTTGGTACATATTAATGGGACTTAAAGCTATCAATTCACTAACAAAAGCAGTCGCTAAAACTAAAGCTCCTTATTTAGCGCCTAAATTTGACATGCAAACATTAAAGTCGCTTGAATTTAAGCTGGAACAAGTTGTTGGAGATACTCTTACAATAAGTCATTCCCCGAAAATTGCGGGAAAACCTTTGGACAGAATGAGTAAAGAATGTAATTTTTTTGGCGTTGATAGCTGGGGAAATTTGATAACAAAATTGGAAAACCACAGACAATTATCTATAGTAAAATCCTCCTGGAGAGTTGAAGGACGCCAAGGACGGATTGTCAGTATGCCACCTATTTCATTAGATGACCCCTCAGGTTTCAAAATCGGAAAAGAAAATCTGTATCAAAGTTTCAGCCCCCAGACAGAGTCTTCAGGAAACTTTATTAATGAATTAAATAGACAAAAAACAGGAAAAATAACTTTTTACAGCAAGGAATTTTTCGGCATTACACCTATAGGAAATATGGCTCACACTGTCGGGCTTGTCTCAAATCATGATAACTTATTAGTTATAGACTCTCTTGGAGAAGGAACGATTCAACAGAAAAATTTCCACAAAAAAATAAAAGAGTTATTTGCAGATGCCGGATATAAAAATATAATTTTTTCGACCAAAACACAACAGCCTATTGATGATTTAACTTGTAACAACTGGTCTTATGCCAATATAGAATCTGTAATAAATTATATCGTTAAAAACAATGATGTTAAAATAAATTCGTCAAACGAATTGAACAAACTTTTAAAAGAAGATATAAATGAAATTTTACGTGAACAGATGAATGTCGTAATCTGTCATTAGTAGCATTATTACAGTTTTTATACAAAAAATGCCGGGCTATTTGCCCGGCATTAATTTCTACATCGAAATTCTATCTTTAATTTCTTCCATCTTGTGGTCTGCAAGACGTGAATCGCCTTTAACACGTGAATATGAAAGATATCCATTCATACGATCAATTTTAGTAAGGTTCCGGCTTCCGCATTTCGGACAAACATCCATATTTAATTCCTGATGTCCGCAATCATCACAATAAGAAAGTGATAAATTAACTCCTTCATAGAAGCCCATATCCATTGCTCTTAAAACAAGGGTTTTAACAGCATCTGTATTGTAATCGAGCGGATACTTAACATACTGAATTTTACCGCCATTCATCAAATCCCAGAAACGTTTTTCCAAATCCTGTTTTTCAATTGGCGTAATTTGTTCTGAAACATGACAGTGGAATGAATTTGAAACATAAGGTTTGTCTGAAACATTCGGAACAATACCGTATTTTTTACGGAATTGCTGAACCTGTAATCCGCAAAGATTTTCCGCAGGAGTTCCGTACAATGCATACAAATTCCCATCGGCTTTCTTATATTCAGCAACTTTTTCGTTAATATGTTTCATAACTTCTATTGCAAATTCGCCATCTTCAACAAGAGATTTACCGTTATGCATTTCTTGAAGTTCGTTCAATGCTGTTATACCAAAAGATGCTGTTGCAGCCTTCAACAAAGGTTTAATTTTGTCATGGATGCCCAAATGACCTCCGTAAAAACCACCTTCACAATAAGCAAGCGGGTTAACAGATGCTTTCATTTCTCCCAAATACTCATAAGTTCTTATGTGAAGTTGTCTGATTAATTCCATATAGTAATCAAGTACTTCATAGAAATCTCTGCTTTCTTTTTTAGCTTTTGCATAAATCATAGGCAAGTGCAAGCTGATTGCACCGATATTGAAACGGCCCACAAAAACAGGAACATCATTTTCATCTGCAGGCTCCATTCCGCCTCTTTCAAACCAAGGTGAAAGAAATGCTCTGCAACCCATCGGAGAAATTACTTTACCATATTTTTTATAAATTGAAGCGACATACCCTTCACCTGAAAGTGATAACCAATCAGGATACATAGCTCTTTTTGAACATTCAATTCCTGCTTCAAATACATCGTGGTTGATTTTACCTTCACCATGCAAGTTCTCATCATATAAGAAAACTATTTTCGGGAATAATACCGGCTTTTTGTTTTCTTTCTTGCCTTGTCCGTTCATACGAATTTTAAGCATAGCAATTGTTGCCATTTTTTCATAAGGCTCAGTTCCCAAACCTGCAGTAACCGTAATGAACGGATAATCGCCTCTTGAAGATGCAACTGTATTGAACTTGTATTCCCAACCCTGGAACCCTTGTTCAAAATCTTTTCTAACATCCTCTAAAGCTGCCTCTCTCGCTTTTTCAAAATCCAGGCCTAAGCATAAATATTTTTCATTTTGTCTTTCATACGTTTTTTCTGCATACGGTGCAAGAATTTTATCAACTTCAGGTACTGTAAAACCGCCGTATTGCTGGCTTGCAGCAGCCATAACAATATCACCGATTACATCAAATGCTACATCAAGTGATTTCGGTTCGTTATACCAAAGATTACCCATTTCAAAGCCACCCTTGAGAACAGTTGCAACATCAAACAAACAGCAATTCATCGTATCACGTCTCGCAGACATATCGTGAATATAAATATAACCGTCTCTTATTGCCTGCAATTCATCAACCGTAAGGAAAAACTTTTTATAAAGCTCTTTATTTAATTCATTGAAAATCAAAGAACGTTTGGTTGATACCAAAGTTGAATCCGCATTGGAGTTTTCTTTGTCACCAATGTACATAATTCTTTGTGATTCTTGGTAAACTTTGTCGAGCATATGTACGAAATCCTGTTTATAATTTCTGTAATTTCTGTAACTTTGCGCAACCTGCGGGTAAAGATGTTCAAGAGCACTTTCAACAAGATTATGCATCTCGGAGATTGTAACTTCTTGTTTATTCATTCTTATAATATTATTATTTACGAAGTCACATATACTTTTCAAGTCCTCTTCCGTAAATTGAACAAGAGCACGTGTTGCAGATTTCTTAACTGCATTAACAATTTTAGTAGCATCAAAAGGTTCTTTAGTACCGTCTTTTTTAATCACGCAAATAGCCTGTGCGTTTATCGGCTTTACCTGCGCAGAAAGCAACGCTTCAGGATTAGCTGAACCGGCTCTGTTTGTAAGTTCCCCAGGAACTGATATACCTTTATTCGTTTCAGCTGTTTTTGATGCGAATTCTAAAACCTTTCCTTCTGTATTTAAACTGTTCTGCATTGGTAAAAACCCTCCTAATCTTTAACTGACAGGTTAGCTATTATATTTCTCTTTATAATTATAACTATCCTTAATAACAGAATAACATTCTGTATCCCAAAATCTATACTCTACTACTATGATAATTCAAACACAAAACCTTATCAAAAAATTTACAACATGTTACAAATCCATGAGCCCAATAAACACAGTATGTTTACACTTTGTAACAATATTAAAATTGTAAAAATTTTATCAGAAATTTTATGTAAATTTCCTTGACAAATGCGGAAATTATCATGATTAATAAATACTGCACTAAATTATAAAAAACAATCATAAAAATTTTGGCATGCCCATATTTTTCAATTTAAAATAATAAAAAAAAAGGATGTTCACACATCCCTTAAAATGGTAAGTATATAAAAATTGTAGATTGTTTTACATGATTTTCAGGCAGGATTTCTCTTTCCATGAGAAATCCTGCTTGTATTACGATAAATAATTTAATAAACTCATATTCATTGAAGAAGCCGCAACCTGCATACTAGCCTGATACGCATATTGAGCATTCATCCATTCGGTTATTGCTGTTGTATAGTCAACCGAATTGAGGTCTGAAATATAAGTGGTTAAATTTTCCCCTGTTGTTTCAAGAGTTGAAGATGACATCTCCATTCTGTTGTAAACTCCGCCAAATTTAGTCTGCTCGTTGAGAATATTGTTGTGCGCATCTGCAAACATATCCAACGTAGCATTCATCTGTACATAACCATTTACTGTATCGCCGTCCAAAACCATCTGGATAGAATTACTTAAAAGTTTTAAAGCCCCGATTACACCTTCTGCCTTATCTTCAGCCTCTGTAGTCAGTTCCGCAACATCGCCTGTATATTTAGTGCCGTCGAGATAATAATATGTATCCGGCACAGAAACAAGAGATACCTTTCTGTTTAAACTGTCTATTTGAATATCCGTTAAATCCGCAACTTCACCTATATATTCCGTTCCGTCAACGTAATAATATTTATCTTCATCCGAGTTATATTTAACAACATCGCCGTTAGTATCTTCATAAGCGTTAATCAATTTTGATACTTTTCCGGTATACTTCGTTCCGTCATCATATTGATATTCATCATGAGCTGCTTCAAATTTAACTTCATCACCGTTTGCATCTCTGGTAACTTCTTCACTAATAAAATATCCGAAAACCTTATCACCAGTCACATTAACTACTTCGAAAACTCCATCAGCGACTTCAGTTTGTCTGATGTAATCAGGATTATCATAGGTTGTACCTTTGTAGTATACATAACCGTTTTCGTCAATTTCATAAGGAATTTGTTTTGTATTTGCACCGGCAAATATATAGTTATCATCATATTCCGAGTTACCTAAATCAACCATTGTTTTAACAATCTCGTCAATTTCTGTCTTCATTGCTCTTAACGAGTTGCCGTTATAAGTTTGGTTATTTGCCTGAACAGCTTTGTCCCAAGCTGTCTGCAAATATCCTCTCGCCAGTTCCATAAAATCATCCAATGCACTCAATTCCGACGTAGCAGAATTAACGTTTTGTTCATAAGTCTCTATCTTACCCAGCTGTCTTGCAGTATTAACATAATTAACCGAAGCAATCGGATCATCCGATATACTGGTAAGTTTCCTGCCGGATGACAATTGTGCAGTCAACTTGTTAAAGTTGTACTGGTTAATTTTCATATCTGATACTAATTGTGCATATCTTGATGCTGTCGAAATCCTTTCAACCATAATTTTACCTTCCTAATGACATTAAACTATCCAAACAGTTATTAACAATATTAAATACTTGCGCAGACGCTTGAAATGCAGTTTGATATTTAACCAAATCAACTAATTCTTCGTTTAAATCAACACTGTTATTTGATTTAATCTGATTATATAAAGAATCAACAATGTCTCTTTGGGTGTTAACAAGGTTTTGCGCATTGTTCCCGCCCGCAGCGACTTTACCAACAAGACCTGTATAGAAATCTTCCAAAGACTGCCCGTCTAAATTTTCACGCCTTTCGCTTCTGGTTCCAAGAAAAGAACCTATTGGACTTCCATCAATATCTATAAATGAATTGCCCACGTTTTGTGCATTTCCCACAGCATTTTCATCGAAATTTTCACCATCTCTAAAATAAGCCGCAGCAATTAACCAGCATCCGCCATCAGTTAATAATTCTGAATTTACCGTTATATTGCCTGCATTAATAGTGGTCCCGCCACCATCAACGATAGAAAAGATATCAACCTTATGACTGTCTGAAAGCTTTGTTGTATCATTCGGATCAATATGATATGCGTCTTCTCTGGTATTCAGAGTGTTGAACATATTTGCAATTTCAGATGCAATTAAATCAAGTGCTTCACGGGCTTTACCCGGATTCATACCATCACCGTTTAAATCTGCGGAATGAAGCAATCCGCCAAGAGCACCGCCGGTAATTTGGCTATTTACAAATTCAGATATTACATTCCCGTCTTTGTCAACTATATTTACTACAGCCAATTCACTGCGAGGCTTACCCTCATCATCTACCCAATCTTCAGGGTATTTCATGTTGTGGTCGACACAATATTGTTTTGCTGTCTGTATATCAAGCTGACCTGTAACCACTGCACCCTTAACCAGAGCAATATCACCCGCATAAAGTGTTACTGAGCCGTTTGGAGCTTCTTTTGTCTTAATATCAACATATTCTGCGATTTCATTAAGTATTAAATCTCTCCTGTCAAGCAGGTTATTTGCAGTCAGTGTACCCGTTTGAGTTGTTTTAAGTGCTTTATTCACTTCAGCAAGCTCCGCAAGTTTATCATTAAGAGACGATATTTGTGTATAAATTGCGGAATTTTTTAGTGAAACTTCATCAGAACCGTCACCGAGAGCCTTAGAATTAAGCCTGTCAAGTTGTATGCTCTTTGCATTGAGTATAGAAGTAAGTGTTTTTGCACTCTCAATAAAATTGGTTCTTGCTGTTGAACTTGCAGGATATTCGTTTAGATTATTAACAGCATCATAAAAATTAGATAACGCTGCGTCAATTCCTTCGCCTTCTAAATCATTAAAAATGTCGGCCAAATCACCAAGATCGCCAAGCTGCTGTTCATATTTATTCAATTCTGAAAGCTGAGTACGATAATAGTTATTAAGATATTCGTTATTATATCTTATTACATTGGCAATCTTTACACCGCCGTTTGAACGTACCTGAGCATCAACATTGTCACCAATCGTACCTGCAATATTTCTCGTTGCTAGATTAACTCTCTGCTTTGAGTAACCTTCGGTATTCATGTTTGCAACGTTGTGAGAAACAACACTGATTGCAGATTGATTAACCGAAAGTGCATTCGATGCAATATTTAGTGAATTAAATAAACTGACCATGTTTTACCTCTTTTTGATTTTTAGTTTATAATTTTCCGAAGAATATAAATTCATCGTTATATTTCTTCGTTAACCGTCCACATGTCAAAATCATGTGTATCAGTTTTTCCTGTTCCGTTGTAGTTACTTCCTTGTGGAGCAAACGCATCAACAATCGTATCCAGCATCTTGCCGGTAATTGTCATGCCATGTTTCAGTAATTCCACATTTTGATTATTTAGTAACACTAATTCGTCTGAAAGTTTACAAATCTTTACTTTTCTTAACATTAACTGCTCATTATATTGCTCACTCTCTACCCCTAAAATATCGATATAGTCTGACATTGAGCAGTCTTTGTTAAAGTGCTCTTCGGAGAAGTTCTTACGCTCTTTGTTTAACTTAACAATTAAGTTATTCTGAGCAATTATCTTATTATCAACCTCAATTAAATCTCCTGATTTTGCTTTTTTCAAAATTTCTTTTTTTTCTTCAAACAGTATTTTTAAATCTTCATAAGCTGAAATCTGTTTATCTATTGTCTTTATAAGCTTATTAAATTCTATTTTATCCATAAGTTTATTCCTATTATTTTAAACTTGCAGTATTTTGTCATTGAGCAAATTAAATTTACACCTAGAACAGATATTTAATAAATCTGTTGAATATACCTTCATTTTGACTTCTGGAGATAGCGCCTCTGCCGGAAAGTGCAAATTGAAGATTAGCTACCCTGTATGAATAAATTTCACCATTTTCATTGAGCCATCTGGGATCAACAACACCTGTTATAATGAAATCCATTCTTTCGTTTCCGTTAACTATAGTTTTTTTACCTTGGACGCTAAGGTTACCATTAGGCAATTGCTGGACTACCTGAACAGCAACTCTGTCACCTAAAGACATAGCACGTGAACCTGTAGCCGAGTTTGATACGTCATTAGTTCCGCCATATCCGTCAGAACCTTTAAGACCTGATACATGGAGCCAGTCTTTAATAAATGATGTAAAGGAATCCTTTGTATTTGATTCTTTTTTAGATGAGTATGAAAGATTATCATTAACAGAAATTTGCTCACTCATTATAATTGATATCAAATCCCCGATTTGACGGGCCTGAACTCCGCCAAACAATGAGTGCGGGACACCTTGATAATGCTGCGTCGCACCGAGCGTAAACAAAGATTCGGCATTCACTCCTATTGTTGTAAATATCGACATTGCTATCATTGTTATTAATAATTTTTTCATATTCATTACCTCTCGATAATTTTCAACTTTCTACTTTCAACTTTCTCAACAAAGCCATTCCGCAATAACACTTCTTCCATACATAAGTCCGTATTTAATATCATCGTCGGTGATATCGTACTCACCAGCATATTCAGCAAATTTGCGAATATCTGCAATATCTACCTTATCAAGAATGCTTTTGGGAGCGGATTTAGTTCCGTCGCCTGTACTTTCGATAATGTTATCTTGTTCTTTATTTTCCGGTTTTGTTACGTGTGCACTGGTTCTAAAAGCGTTGACCGCTGAAAATGCTTGTACACTATTATTTTGTTCTACTCTCATTCTATACCTTCTTATTATTTTATTGTTACAGTATCTTAATGTCTTTTACTGAACATATTTTTCCATCTGTTTATAAATCTGATCAGCAAGTCCGATTGAAGTTCTTGGATTGCTTGCCATATCATGTGCCATCTGTTGAAAAACTATTGATTTAAAAGTATCAACATAAGGTGATTTTTCACCGAATATACTTCCCGAACGATCTACGGTTTTATCCATTTGGGAAAGCATTTTTGTTATGAAAATTGATTCAAATTCTTCACCGGCTTTTCTCAATTGAGCTTTGGAATCTCCTGCTTCTTTAATTCGGTTATAAAGAATCTGGTCAGAGTTAACTACCTGAGCTTTGTTCAGGTCATGTTTTATTAAATCTATTGTAGGTGTTGAAAAATCCATTATTACCTCTTTATCTTTAAATTCATTAAATTACAATCAACTCTGCCTGCAAACTTCCGGACTTTTTAAGTGCCTGAAGAATCGATATCAGGTCAATTGGTGCAACACCGATTGCATTGAGAGCCGAAACCAAATCATTAAGATTGCTGTTCGCCGGCATGTGAATCAAACTCCCCGGTGCCTTATTTATCTGTATATCAGAGTTTTCAAAACCAACAGTAGCACCGTTTGCGAAACTGTTTGGCTGTGAAACATCATTTGTAGTCGAAACCGTTACGGTAATGTTACCGTGAGCTACAGCTGCAGGTAATAGTTTCACATCAGCGCCTATTACAACAGTTCCTGTTCGTTCATTTACAACAACTTTTGCCCGTTCAAGTGTTGGTGAAACCTCAAGATTTTCAAGTAAAGAAACAAACGTCACTCTGTCATTCATAAATCTTGGCGGGATTTGGACTCTGACAGAACTGCCGTCAATCGCCTGAGCAGGAGCAAGCGGAGTTATCGCACTCGCTATCCTTGATACGAGGGTATAATCTGATTTATCAATCGATAACGTAATAGAATCCTGATCGCCTATTTCTGTATAAATATCACGTTCTATTATCGCACCACCCGGGATTCTGCCCGAAGTTGTAATTGCAGTTCTTGCCGAAGAACCGCCGGCAATTTTATTAATACCGCCAACGGTCAAAGGTCCTTGCGCAACAGCGACGGCCTCTCCATTTGGAGCTTTTAAAATTGTCTGAACAAGAACACCACCTTCAAGACTCTTTGCGTCAGCTATTGCTGAACAGGTTACATCAATTTTGTCACCGTTTTTTGAAAACGGAGGAACTGTTGCAGTAACTATTACAGCTGCCGATGCACCTTTTTGGATATAGTTTTCCTGCTCAATTACAGTACCTAAGTTTCTTAACATCATTTTATTTGTAATCTGTGTTGAACGGGAGTTATCACCTGTTCCCGGAAGACCTACAACAATACCATAACCGACAAGCTGGTTATCACGAACACCTTTTATATGTGTGATATCCATTATACGGACTTTTGCCTGAATCGCTTGAGCAGGCATACCCCATGCAACCATGTTTATTATCAGTAATATTGTTGTAAATAACTTTTTCATTTTCTCCCCCACATTATCAAATTGCTATATATTTACCAGCACTCTGTTTTCCCCTATAACTTTCCCTGTGTAGACCTTTTTGTAGTTCTTATTTTCTACATTTACATAATCTCCATACATTCCGTCTGCCATAGCTGTTCCGTCAATCGTAATCATAACAGCGCCGTTAGCAACAAAATATATCCTTACATCTCCGTTTCTTGCTACGTCAGGACGCATTTTTACAAATCTTTTGTCAATAATTTCACCTTTTTGAAAAGCTTTTTTTGCTGACATTTCTTTGTCCAGAACTCTCTCCGTCAATACATAATCCATTTTCATTGAAACATCTATCTTTTTAACTTCAGTTGTTTCTTTTGTTATTGCCTGTTCTCTGTTTATATAATCAGAAGCAACAAGTACATCTTTATAAACGGAGGTTTGTGCCGGAAGGTTCAATGTTCTCACAAACACATTATTTACGTATATATCAACTCTTTTTATATCCCTTGGGACTATTCTTTCTGCGCCCTGAGTAATTTTATAAGTAACTTTTCCCTCAGGAAGCTGTATTTCAGCGAAAGGTGTTGCCATAATTTTTACCTGCACATCAGCATCATTGTATTGTTTTTTATAAATTTCTGTAAGCTGATTCCCTATTTGCGCTTTAACCTGAGCAGAAGTTACCACTTGAGCATTGGCAGATAAAACCAAACCAAATAAGCTAAATATTACTATTAAATTTTTTATAATATACCTATTCACCTGCTCACCCGTTCACTTAATCATTTATTACACCATATTATTTGTTTGCTGAAGAATATTGTTAGAAGCGTTAATTAATCTTGAATTTGATTCAAAAGCACGTTCTGCTTTAATCAAACCTACAAGTTCATCAACAATCTGAATATTTGAACCTTCAAGCATACCCTGCTGAATTAAACCCAAACCGTTCTGTCCCGGAGTGTCTTGAACCGGGTTACCAGATGCCTGAGTTTCTTTATACAGGTTATGACCGATTGACAACAAGCCTGAAGGATTTTGAAATTTAACCAGCTGCAAAGAACCAACAATAGACTGTTGAGTCTGTCCCGGAAGTGTTACGGAAATATTACCATCCTGAGTTATTGTAATTTCTGTTGCGTCACGGGGGATTGAAACAGACGGCTGAATCAAAAGGCCATCGTTTGTACAAAGCTGACCCAAAGAATCGACTTGCAAACAACCGTCACGTGTATATGCAAGAGAACCGTCCTCTTTCATTACTTGCAAGAAACCTTCACCTTCGATTTCAATATCAAGCTGTCTGCCCGTAGAAATTGCAACACCCTGAGTAAATACTCTTGTTGTTGCCGCTGTCTTTACACCTAAACCTATTTCAATACCGACCGGCTGATAAGTACCCTGATTCATCAAAGCACCCGGACTTCTTTGCGCTTGTGATAACAAATCCTGAAACTCAATTCTGGATTTTTTAAATCCGGTTGTATTAACGTTCGCTACGTTATGTGCAATAACGTCAAGATAGTTCTGCTGTGCTATCATGCCTGTAGCTGCTGTCGTCAATGATCTTAACATTTTATCCTCTCCTAAGTTTGGTAAACTCTATTTCGTTAACTTCTCAGTCTTCCGACTGAAACTGCCGTTCTCAACATCTCGTTATTTGTACTCACTGTTTTTGAAAGTGATTCATAATTTCTTGTAGTACTTATAGTATTAAGCATTTCTCTTATTACATTTGAATTTGAACACTCAAGCATACCCTGCTGTACGCTGAATTTTCTTGAACGCAATTCCGGATTGTTCTGAATATCACGAGGTACAAATCTGGAATCACCTATTTCAAACAAATCTTCTTTATCAGAAAAATCAAAAACTCCAATAGTTTGCATAGGTATTTTTTGAGTATATGAATTCATTTCAATATTACCGCTTTCACCGATAACAATTTCCATCTTGTCTCTGAACAATTCAGGATCAAAATCTTCCGGAATCATTCTTATTCGGCGATTGTTAACATCAAGTACATATTCGCCCTGTTTTGTAACCAAATAATCATCGCTGTTAACTGCGAACGAGCCATTACGGGTATAAGATTCTTTGCCGTCTATATCACGTATTTTAAAGAAACCGTCGCCCTCAATAGCAACATCAAACTTGTTACCTGTTTTCTCCAAAGCACCTTGCGAAAAGTCATGGGTATACGTAAGTGATACCGAACCCATACTCAAATCACCTATATATCTGCTGGCATCATTTCTTAAGATTGAGCCCTGCTGAGCATATACAGCAGACTCCATTATATCCTTAAACCTTAACTGTCCACGCTTAAAACCTGTAGTATTAACGTTAGAAAGGTTATTAGCTATATTATCCTGTGCTTCCATAAGAGCAAGCATGCCTTTTGCAGCCGATTCCAAACCTCTTACAATCATTAGCTTTCTCCTTTCATACGGTCATATTTGCTAAGGACACTTTTTACATAATTTTGCGTTTCTGCATAAGGCGGGATTCCGCCATATTTTTTAACTGCATTCGGGCCTGCATTGTATGCAGCAAGTGCAAGCGATTTGTCATTGTTAAACCTGTCCATAAGTCCTTTTAAATATTTTGTTCCGCCTTCGATATTTTGTTCTGCATCATAAGCATTTTTAACACCTAAGCCCTGTGCAGTTGAGGGCATTAATTGCATTAATCCCATTGCCCCGCAATGAGAAGTTGCATTCGGATTAAAACCGGATTCCTGATTTATTACAGCTTTGACGAAATCTTCATCAAGGCCGTTTTTGTCTGAATACTTTGAAATTAAATCATTTATTTCGGTTCGTGAAATTGATGTCGGATTCTTTTTGTGACTGACTTTGGTATCTAAAATCTTTTGAAAATCTGTATCCGGTTTTTGGGCATAAGTTTCCAGTGATTGGAACTGACGTTCAATCATACTGATTCTGTGTAAAGTAATGTCCAGACTCGAAAGCTGCACCTTTCGCTCTCCTCAATTTCTATTTACTTACCCAAGTCTTTTGCGGGAACATACTCTCCCGCATAATCTACACTAGCAGTTTATAATATATTTAATGACCTAACATCAATCAAATGGTTGAAATTTTAACACAAGTATAGACCATTGGATTAATTTAAAAAAATCTGGCAAAAATTTTTCTTTACGGGTTTTATGTTGTTATAAAAGGGATTAAAATACGTTTGGAAAATTTCTATGAACAGAACCGAAATAATAAAAATTCATAAAATAAAACTTTCACATGCCGAAAACAAATTGTTTGACAATCTTGTCAGACAATACCGACAATCCCAAAATCAAAGCTTAAAAACACAGATGGTAGATATATTTACACCTTCTCTAAAACAACATGCTGATATAATTGCTTCAAGGTTTCATATCAGTGCTTCTGATTATCTGCAAGAATTGTATATTAAATTTTTACAATTTTTGGAATCAAATCTGGAAACAAAATATTGCGCAAACAAAATTGCATCAAATTTGAATAGAATTAAGCCAACATCTGAAGATATTATTTCAAGAAAACACCGAGATTTGGAAAGCATTACTCCGGAAGAAGAAATTAACCAATGCTCTTACAGAATAGATGAACAGACTACATTACAAAAAGCCGAAGAAATTGTTAATCTCCTAAAAGGGATCCTGCCCAAAAGAGAAATATCAATATTAACTCACTATTTAAATGGTCTGCCATTTTATAAAATAGCCCCAAAAGTTGGTTATGGCGAAACCTGGGTTTCAACAATTTATAACAGAATAATGAACTTTTTACATTCTCCACAAAATATAGCTGTTCTTGAGGATATTTATTTTGATGACAATTTCCGGAATGGAAAAGAAATCCCTTCAGACAAAATATTATTAGAACTACAAAAGGCTGCGAAAGCAGATAAACAAAAACAAATCCAAAAACAAGAACTAATGAAAGCAGAACTGGAAAAAAACTTACCGCCTATTGATGTCGAACATGAACTGGATATTATGCTCAAGACACAGACCTCTTGTAAAAATATGTTTACTAACCGAGGTACACGAACTAAAATTCAAAAAAGAATCGATGCCGGTGAAAAAGTAGTATTCAAGTTAAAATTAATAGGCAGATGCGATACAGAAGAATTTAAACAAGAAGCCTATGCTATTTCGATGAGTTTGTTTGGAACAAATGTGTTTGAATTTATTTGATTTTATTTCAAACCATTTTCAATTCCGGCAAGAATTTCATCGAGGTTGGAAGCATCTTTAACTCCCCCTTGAGCGAAGTTTGGTCTTCCGCCTCCGTTTGCTCCTGTTGCACGGGCTATATCTCCCACTATTTTCCCGGCATTAACACCTTTTGAAATAAACCCGTCCGAAACTTTTGCGATTACGGATTTCGCATTAGCCAGAACCACAATACTTTCACCGAGTTTGTTTGCAAGAAGCTCAACACCTGTTTTCATTGCATTCCCGTCAAGAGTATCATCCACCTTGGATATAAATAATTTACCGCCTTCAATATCCTGTGCCTTTGAAACGAATGAAGCGAATTTACCTCTTGCTGATTCTTCTTTGACTTTTGCGAGTTCTTTTTGAAGTTCTCGGTTTTCCTCGGAAAGTTTTTCTACCCTGTCAAGGATTTCGTTTGTATGTGCTTTAAATTTTGCTGCCAGAGAGTTAACAACCTGTTCTTTTTCGTTCAAATACTTAAGCGCAGAATCAGCTACAACAACCTCAATCCTTCTCGTTCCTGCCGCTATTGCACTTTCAGAAACAATTTTTGCAAGTCTCAAATCACCGGTATTTCTTGCGTGCGTACCTGCGCAAAATTCTTTTGAAATACAATTTTCGTCATAACCGATATTCACAACACGAACAACATCTTCGTATTTTTCGCCAAACAAGGCTGTTGCACCTGTAAGTTTTGCCTGTTCAATATCCATAACATCAGTATGAACTTCAAGTTTTTGAGCAATCCATTTATTCAAAATATCTTCTGTTTTTTGAATTTCCTGCGGAGTCATAGCACGTGAGAAAGTAAAATCAAATCTCATTCTGTTTTCTTCAACAAGCGAGCCTGCCTGTTTGACTTCATTCCCGAGAACTTTAATCAATGCAGCTTGTAAAAGGTGAGCTGAAGTATGGTGTACTCTAATTTCTTCACGTTTTGCAATGTCAATAGCCGCATGAATATTATCTCCAACGTTGATTTCACCATTAACTACCTGACATCTGTGAACAAATAAGTGATTAACCTTAAATGTTGTCAACACTTCCGCTTTAAGCGTATCGTTTGTGATATAACCGCTATCCCCTATTTGCCCCCCGCATTCTGCGTAAAATGGAGTTTTATCGAGAACCACATCAATATAGCCTTCACCTTCTATCAATGCAAGGACTTTTGCATCAGCCTCATTCTTTTCATACCCCAAAAATTCGGTTGAACCAACTTGTTCTTCAACTTTTGCATACTTAATATCTCCTGTTACGGAAATCTTTGCAGTTGCCGCTTTTGCCCTGTCTTTCTGCTCCTGCATAGCTGCATGGTATCCTTCCTCATTTACCCCTAAGCCGTTTTCTTCAGCAATTTCTCTTGTGAGTTCAAACGGGAATCCGAAAGTATCATAGAGTCTGAATGCACTTTCACCGTCAATATCTTTTTTCTCATTAATAAATTCTTCGAGAAGCTTGTACCCTCTGTCAAGAGTTTTGTTAAATCTTTCTTCTTCTTTCCTTATAACATCTTTGACCTTTTCTTTATGTGCAATAAGCTCAGGATAAGCTTCTCCATACATTTCAACAACTTTATCCACAAGTTTGTAAAGGAAAGGTAATTCCATTCCAAGAATCTTGCCATGTCTTAAAGCACGACGTAGAATCATTCTCAAAACATAACTTCTGCCTTCATTTCCCGGTATTACACCGTCAGAAATCAGGAAAGTTACACATCTTGCATGATCAGTTATTATTCTCAAAGAAACATCTGTTTTCTCGGATTTTTTGTATGGAACACCGGACATTTCGGAGACGTTATCCAAAATAGGTCTTAAAAGGTCAGTTTCAAAGGTTGAAGCGACTCCTTGACATACCATTGTTATACGCTCCAAACCCATACCTGTATCAACATTTTTCTTTTCGAGCGGTGATTGATTTCCTTCTTCGTCTTGATATAGTTCAGTAAACACAAGATTCCATATTTCAACCCATCGGTCGCATTCACAAGTGTCAATTCCGCAATTCGGATGTCCGCATGAGTATTCCTCACCCAAATCGTAGTGAATTTCAGAACACGGTCCGCAAGAGCCGGAAGCCCCCGGAGGCCCCCAGAAATTGTCCTTTTTGCCTTTTCTTTTAATTCTTTCTGCAGGGATTCCTATACTTCTCCAGATTTCATAAGCTTCGTCATCTGTTTCAAAAATTGTTATCCAAAGTCTGTCTTTATCGAGTTTAAGAACTTCAGTTACAAATTCCCAAGCCCATGGAATAACTTCTTTTTTATAATAATCGCCAAAAGAAAAATTACCAAGCATTTCGAAAAAAGTATGATGACGAGGAGTCCGCCCAACATTTTCAATATCAGAATCCTTTCCGCCCGCTCTTGCACATTTCTGACAAGAAGCCGCTCTCGGAGGATTGTAAGGCGGTTTAACAATGCCTAAAAACATCGGTAAAAACTGAAGCATGCCGGCTGTTGTCAAAAGCACTGTCGGGTTATCCGGCACAAGAGATGAACTTTCGACTATTGTATGTTGTCTTTTCTTTTCAAAATAATCTAAAAATAATTGTCTGATTTCGTTTCCTTTTAGCATAATCATTTCCTTAATTCGTGTACAGGATTAATTATACAACAATGTTTTTGGGTGGTAAATAATAATTGGAAAATTGCGAAACGTGGATATAATCACACCTTATCTATTTTGTTTTTTCGAAGACTTATCATCAGAACGAAAATCTTCATCAAACATTTTTTTAAAAGTATAAAAAGATGGTTTTAAATAATCAGCATCGTCATCATCAGAATTTAGTTTCTCATTTTCATATCTAAGTTTACCAGTATCAAACTTATAAGTTTCACTGGTGTTTAAATCCAAAAAAACTTCATCTTCAGCATAAGTGATTCCCATAATGGAAATAAGAATTAAAAACAATAAGATATATTTATATTTATCAATCATACGCCTATTTTATAACTCTTATACTATTTGTGCAATTAATCTGTTTATGCTTTCACATGCTTTACATAAAGCTTACAACTAATTTTATTACCATAGAAACATTGACAAAATTTTTTGAAATACTACAATATTTGATATAACTTAGAGAGTAAGTTAACGTAGTATATTTAATCAAAGAAGGAGATTAATCTCATGGCACGTGAAAAGTATGAACGTACAAAACCGCACGTTAACATTGGTACAATAGGCCACGTTGACCACGGTAAAACAACATTGACAGCAGCTATCACAGGTGTTATGGCTGCAGCAGGAAAAGCTCAAGCTAAGAAATTCGATGAAATTGACGCTGCTCCTGAAGAAAAAGCAAGAGGTATAACCATTTCTACAGCACACGTAGAATATGAAACAGATGCAAGACACTACGCACACGTAGACTGCCCAGGGCACGCTGACTATGTTAAAAACATGATTACAGGTGCTGCTCAAATGGACGGAGCTATCCTCGTAGTTGCTGCTACTGACGGTGCAATGCCTCAGACTCGTGAACACATCTTGTTAGCAAGACAGGTTGGTGTTCCTAACTTGGTTATCTTCCTTAACAAATGCGATATGGTTGATGACCCTGAATTATTAGAATTAGTTGAGATGGAAGTTAGAGAACTTCTTTCATCTTACGAATTTGACGGTGACAATATTCCGTTTATTCATGGTTCAGCTCTTAAGGCTTTGGAAGCTGTTCAAGCTAATCCGAATATCCAAAGAGGTCAAGACAAATGGGTTGACAAGATTTGGGAACTTATGGATGCAGTTGATACATACTTCCCAACTCCTGAACGTGACTTAGACAAACCATTCTTGATGCCTGTTGAAGACGTATTCTCTATCACTGGTCGTGGTACAGTTGCTACAGGTAGAGTAGAACGTGGTATTGTTAAAGTTGGTGACGAAGTTGAACTCGTTGGTTTAGGCGAAACTAAGAAGACAACTGTTACAGGTGTTGAAATGTTCAGAAAATCTCTTGACCAAGGTCAAGCAGGTGACAACATTGGTGCATTGCTTCGTGGTATCGATAAAACTGAAATTCAACGTGGTCAAGTTCTTGCTAAACCTGGAACAATTCATCCGCACACTAAATTTACTGCTAACGTTTACGTATTAACAAAAGAAGAAGGCGGACGTCACACTCCATTCTTCCCTGGTTACAGACCTCAGTTCTACATCAGAACAACTGACGTTACAGGTTCAATCCAATTCAATGGTGAAATGGTAATGCCTGGTGATAACGTTGTTATGACAGTTGAACTTATCGCTCCGGTAGCTATCGAAGAAGGTATGAGATTCGCTATCCGTGAAGGCGGTAGAACAGTTGGTGCCGGCGTTGTTGATAAAATCATGGCATAGTAAAAATTTTCTGTAAAAGAAAATTATATAGGAGAGACGGTTTGTATTTGCAAACCGTTTCTTTTTGTATAAAAATAAATACATTAATGTTATAATAACTTCAAGGAGTAGTACGTTATGAAAAAATTTATTGCACTGTGTTTATTGCTTTTACCTTTTGGTGTATTTGCTTACGAAGATTATGGAGTTAACGTTCCGGAATGGAGTGACTTTGCTCCGACTGCATTTGTTAACGTTAAAGAACCCAGAGGATTGGGTAAGTTAAATGTAACCGCAAAATATTGGTATGAACGCAGGGCAGAATTTGAAACTGCATTAAGCGAATGTAAGGCTCTTGAAGCAAATGACGAAAGATTTAATTGCTATGAAACATTAAAAGTTAAGCAATATAAGCTTAATAGTGATTATAATGCAAAAATTGAAGCTCAAATGAATGACAGATCCGCTATTCCAGGTATGAGCTCGCAATCTGACAATCTGATTCCAATAAATGGTTATATAGACCAAATGACCAGATTTATGCCAAGTGAATTAAGATAATAAAACCGCTGAAACTGTTAAATAATGTAAAAAAGAGGCGATTTTTAAAAACTTGTCTTAACAATTCTTAACAAACAGGGACAAAAAAGGCAATTTTTTGAAACTTATATACTTTATATATATGTAAGAGTTATTTAACAGAGAGATATAAAAATGGCAACAAAATATTCAGCAGTAGAAAGAAACAAAAAACCGGCAGGAGCAATTGAAATT
>Ga0310690_10001983_pt1 | contig 34868 bp, 29 predicted proteins | sample AusTroGonzalo_MG_2_FD_207661 | JGI IMG/M metagenome (GOLD analysis project Ga0310690, IMG submission 207661) | Bovine rumen microbial communities from tropical cattle in Woodstock, Queensland, Australia - Gonzalo_04 (v2) (version 2) | ecosystem: Host-associated > Mammals > Digestive system >...
TACTGTCTTTATCGGTTAAATTTTTCTTTATTTGTAACACCTTATCTAGGATTACTTTATCCGGTTTAAGAGCCAATCCCCCTACGGCTCCGTTATAAGAAATCAATTTTCCCAACGCGGAAGTTATCTCCACATTGATATCTAACGGATAAGCCTGTTGTAAAATGCGGCCCAATTCCCGCAGGCTGACCGCCGTTATCATCCCGCCTACTATTTGCGAAGTATCCGTATCGCTGTGAATAGGCACAGACATCCACACAAACATTTCATGGCGTTCTTCCATCACTTCGCTGACTACATTATCACCTTTTAAGGTGCGCGCAAGCAGTACCGGCCGTATAACATCTTCCCCCGCTTGCGGTGCATTACCGGCTTCAAATAACATTTTTTCATCAACCGAGAATACCGATATATACATCAATGCGGGACTTCGTTTACGTAAATAACTCAAATCGGAAGCAGTAATTAAAGAAGGACGCTCAAAATGGGTGTGTAAATCCCCGAATTCGGCTAAAATTTGTTGCTGAGAAAGAAAATAAGAAGAGATAAGACCGGATAAACGATTAGCAACTAATTGTTGTTTTTGTAAAACTTCATTTTGCAAAACACTGCTATTGACGCGCACCAAGTAGAACCCGATAATCAGCACCGGAACAATAGAAATAAGCACCAGTGTAATTAACGCATTAAAAAATAAACCATGGAAACGCCGTGAGAAAATCATATTCAAAAAAATTATTTGCCATACATCCTATACTTGGAAAAACGGGGGCGTAGGAAAAATCCTTCCGCCCCCGCATTTTACTTCTATAAATAATTAGCAACTACCGGCTGGTGCTTGTGCACCACCATTCTGGTTAGAACCAAAGAATTCAAAACCCGGAATATTGCCTAAATTACCCATATCGGTTTTTACTCTGCCTGCCCAAATGAAAGTCGGCGAAGCACTCACGCCTTCAGAAGCTTTCGCTTCTGCTTTAAGCAATTCTTTACCTTCGGCTTCTCTTAATTTTTCAACTTTTTTGTAGTTAAGGCCGGCTTCCTGCATGATAAATTTCAAGCACGTTTCTTTGGAGCATTGATACATATCATTGCGGATTTCCAAATATTTCCAGAATTTTTCCGGAAAGTATTTGGCGATAACTAATTGGCGGGCATCTTCTTCCCATTCGGCTTGACCGTGCAAGCTGTTAAACAAGCCCGTATTGGCATCATAATTCACAATATAGCGGATCTTAATTTCTTTATCTTTGGGCAATTTACCCGCTTTTTGCGCTTCAATGATTTTATTTTCTGCCATTACACCGTAAGGGCATTGGGACATGACATATAATTCCAATACATTCGGTTGTGCAGCCCGGTTGGTAATTACGTATTCCGGCGTTTGGCGCGGAAGAACGATATATTCGTCCGTTGCTTGTAAGAAACCTTGTTTAATCGGATCTTCAAATTTTTCACGCGCTTTAGGGGTGTTTTTTACCAAATAAAGCGGTAAAGCGCTTAAATCAAACTGACTGATTTTGGCATCTGCACGGGCTTCAGCTTCCGTCATTTTAGTAACCACCGGAGTTAATTCCGTAAATTGGCCTAAAAATTGGGTAAACCCAACAGACTCTTTACCTTGCGGATAAGTGGCATCTTCCACAACGATAATGTCTATATTTTTAACTTCCTCTACTTTTTTCTGCGCGGCTTTCTTAGCAGGAGCGGCAAAAGCGGCTACGGCTAATACACAGGCGCAAAACATAGCAGTAATTTTCTTCATGTAACTTCCTCCTTATTTTTCTTCAAAATCTACACGAACGCCACGGATGCCGATCGCGCAGAGCAAATTATATACCCACAGGAATAACACCGTAGCCACCAAGAATAAAATGGTTTCTTGAATAGCACGGATGATTAACTGCATAATATAGGTTAAGTTAACGGACGCTTCCGGACTAAACATTTCCACGCAAGCCCCTAATAACATAACTATAAATACAGCAACCGGAAATACCGAAAATAACAATGAAGTAATTCCTATTTTTTTAATTTCCACTTTCATATATTCTCCTAAAATTATTTCTCCGGCTCTATTACCAGTACAATGCGGTTCTTTCCCGCGTCATCAGGCAATTGTACCGCTTTTACCTTACATTGTACATTTTTAGTAAGCACATTTCCACGCGATACCCGCGTAGGATTTTCTAAAGCCGCACCAATCGTTTGAATAATTTCTTGTTGACGTCCGTCAAAAATATCCAAAATATGCACTTTCCGTCCATCTTGCGGCAACGGCATAGCAAAGTTAGTATACAAAACATTGTTGTTTTCATCAATTACAAACGCACGTGAGCCTTTCGGAACGGTAACCGCCAAAATGGCTTCCCACCAGCGCTGTTCCTTTTCCAAGGACATAATTTCTACATTTTCCAACCCCTTTACATCTCCGCGGATTTTATCTAAAAGCGCATTGATAGAAGAAGCCACATCACCGATTTCATCATTACGTTGCGGCAACTTAAACGTGAGATTATTAAGCGATACGGAATCTACCCCGTCTTTTAACATATTAAGCGGCCGGATAATTTTGAGTAACAAGAACAAGTAAAGCACCCCGCCGATTAAGAGCATCATAATAATGGCTCCCAACGCATACCTTACCATAGAACTGCGGATGAGTTCCCGCGCACTATCACGCGATACGGACAAATTAACAATCCCCACGACTTCCCCGTTTTTATCCGATATAGGGATAGCCATATCATAAGTGGATCCGTTACCCGTCAGGAAAGAACGCGGTTCGCGCGTATTAAAGGCAAGAAATACCGCATTACTATCCAACCCGACCGATTGGTTATAGTCTTGCGGCGACATTCCTAAAAACTTGGTATTTTCATGCCAGCGGATAAATACATAGTTTTTTGCACTACCGAAATACACCAAACTGACAATGCGTTTATCGCTGTTAAGTAAGTCTTTCAGAGCGGCAGCCTCGCGGAAAGTGGCTTCCCCGCGCGGGCGCGAACTAATCCCTTCAAATAAAACGGCAGAATCTTTGCGGACTTTTTCCACCATTTCATTTTGCAGTTGTTTATCAAATACAAACTTGAATAAATTATAATAAAACAAACCGCCGATTACAGAGGCATATACCGCAACTAATATAAACCACAAAAGCCATTTTGATGTTAATTTCATAACTATCCCTTATTTTAACATTTCTTCAACTTTGCGTAAACCTAAGTCGGCATCGGTATTGCCCGGATCTAACTGTTTAGCCACAATCCACGCTTGGCGTGCACGTTCATAATCATCTTGGTTAAAGGCGTCCAACCCTTCAATATACTTTGCACGTGACGCAGCGGACGCTTCTTGCGATACTTGCGAAATACCTACCCCCATGTTGGGCAGTGTTTCATTAGAAGTTGTCGTACTGCTTGTGGTAGTAGTCGTACTCGTAACCTTTGTAGTGGTAGAAGTTGAAGTATGTTCGGCCCCCGGTATCATGGTAGGCTCTAACCCCATACCGGGTAACGTTGTATCAATATCGGGAATGGTGTCCAATTCTTCCGCTTCTTGTTTCTTTTGTGCGGCTTCTTTGGCTTCTTTTTCTTGTTTTGCTTTCATTTCCGCGGCAAGTCTGGCCGCTTCTTCGGCTTCCTCGGCCTCTCTGCGGGCTTCTTCGGTGGCTTCCCGTTTCCAAGTGTAGTATTTCTCTTTAGAGGTACGCGCTTGGCGGATTAAACCATCAAGGGTATTCGCATCTCCGCCCCATTTTTTGGCATTGTTCCAATAGGAAATGGCTTGGTCAAAACGATAATTATTGTATGATTTCTCACCCGCGGTATAATATCCGGCCGCAATTTCGTTCTTTAACTGCGACATATATTTTTGTACACGCGGATCGCCGGGTTGAATTTTAACAATACGCTCAAATACCGCATAAGATTCCACATATTTCCCTTGATTGTAGAATTCCATAGCCTGCTGCATATATTCATGAACCTGTTGTTGGCGCAATTTATTTTCGGCATCATTGATTTTGGCTACTAAAGCAGGGTCATCTTTACGCATCAAAAGCGAGTTATACCATGCATCAATGGCTTTTTGATATTCCCCGTTCTTTTCGGCTTCATCCCCGCGGCGGGCATATTCTTTGGCTATTTCGCCGTCAATTTTATTCTTCCATGAAAGCGCACGCGCATTACCGGGCTGAATAGTTAAAATTTCATTTAAGCGGTCATTGGCTTCCACCAAACGCCCGCTCTCATAAAGGTAACCCGCTTCTTGGAATTTAGATTCCACCACTTGCGCTTCCGAAGTGGTGCCGTACGTTCCCATATAGCCCGCTTGGCGCGATAAAATCTGCGCTTGTTTGAAGTTCGGGTCAATACTCAAAATGGTTTGCGCCATTTCTTGGGCACGTTGATAATCCCCTTGTTTGTAGAATTGATAAGCGTTTTCATACACCATACGCAACATATAATTTTGGATACGCTGTTTTTCCAATTGAACGGTGGATAAATATTGCTTTTTTTCTTCCACATCATTAAGGGTTCCCAGAGAGATTTTACCCAAATCTAAGAGCATACCGGCCTCTTTACCGTGTTGGCGAACGCCTGTTTCTTTTTGGTAAACAGCCGCCGAAGCACACACGGAGAGAAAGAAAACACCTAAAAATAATAATTGTTTTTTCATAGACAATCCTCTAAAATCCCAACCCGCCGGACATAAGTCCGCCGAGCATCGGGGATAAAATTAAAATGAAAATCGTTGGAAAAATAAACATAAACATCGGGAATAACATTTTAGTAGAAGCCTGCGCAGCCAATTTCTCTGCGCGGCTCAAACGGCGCGAGCGTAAGTCCGTAGAGAAGTTACGCAATAAATCTACTAAACTTGTACCGAGTTCGTCCGACTGAATAATTAACCCCACCAGCGAACGCACTTCCTGTACGCCCGTGCGTGCCGCAAAACGTTCTAACGCTTCACGACGGGAATAACCTAATTTTATTTCACCGATAGTTTTATCCAGTTCTTCTTCCAAAATCGTTTTTTCTTTAGATACTTTAATAATTCTTTCAAAAGCCGTCAAGTAGTCCAAGCCGGATTCAATAATCAACGCCGCCAAATCAACCGTAGTGGAAAAGTTCCCTAAAATTTCCGCTTGTCTTTGTTGAATTTTTGTCTTTATAAATACGTCCGGCAACATAAAACAAAGCGGGACCAGCACGATCGGCCAAAAGGCTTGAAATAATAACATCACGGCCGGCGGTATGGCTAGCGCACAAATAACTTTAGTCTGTAAAATATCTACCGGTTGCGGATTATCCGGACTTCCCAACTGCATATGCAACATTTCCAAACGTTTCTCTAAATGAAAGGTTTGCAAACAATACAAAGATATACGATCTAAAATCTTATCTTCCGGATTCAAGCGCGAAAAACTGGAAGAAGACTTAAAGCGACGCACCGCAATATCCACAAATTCTTCCCGTTCTTCCTTGGGGGCGAACATACGGAATATCGCGATAAAAACCGAGAAAGAACCGATAACTAAAAGAATATGAAGAAATACACTTTGTACCATAATTACACCTGCACTTCACCCAATTTTTTAAGCACTTTCATACCGATTGCAATCCAGAATACGCAGAATAAGAAAATAATTATTCCTATAGGACTTGTATAAAACGAAATCATCTGCGCCGGATTAAAAATAAACATAACCAACATCATTACAAACGGCATAATACTTACCACAATAGATTGGATTCTTTGTTGTGCCGTCATAGCCTGCAATTTTTCTTCTAACTTACTTTCTTCACGGATGTTTTCTACCAAACGCGAGAAAATGACGGTTAAGTTACCGCCGACTTGCCGCTGAATAATAATCGCTTTAATAATATAAGAAAGCATACGGCTGTCAATGCGGTCATTAAGGCCGTCTAAGGCTTGCTCAAAAGGGGTTCCCAACTGATAATTTTTAACCACTAACCCGAATTCATCCGAAATCGGGGGCAGTAAATCACGCGATACCATCTCAAAGCCCTGCACAATATCCATACCGGAACGCAAAGAGTTAGAGAGCAAAATTAACGCATCTTGCAACTGCTTGTTTACTTTTACACCGCGCGCTCTTTTAATCGTTTCCAATAAGGACTCCGGCACGCGAACACTAACAACCGCCCCAAAAACCAATACGATTAAGAAAACAAATACGCCGCCGAATCCGCCTACCGTTATCCCGCAGAAAAGGCCGAAAAGCATAAATAATCCGATAATGCCGAAAACAATATACTTTACATCAAACGTAACGAATTGGCGGTTAAAATCTTCTGCCCATATTAAACTTTTAGCGCGGAAATTAGAGGCCATGGAATCAATAGCTTGCTGTTTTTCCATAAACAGCGTAAATACGAAACCACCCGCGAAAACGGACCCCATCAATAACAACACCAAAATCATCAAACGATTTACTTTATTGACTTTTCCCAAACTCTTGGGGGCCGAACCGAATACAGGAACCGGATAAGACTCAAATTCAAAAAATAATTGATTGGCCAGTGTCGTAACCGCTAACACCGCTTGGCGGTATTTTTCATCACGTTGCACTACCGGGCTGGAAAAGGCTTCTATTGTGCTGAAAAATTCGCTATTGATAACTTCCAACGTTCCTAACATAGAACGGGCGCGCCCGTTCATGCTGTCTTTCAACACCACAATCGTTTTTCCGCGCACCAAATCTTTATTTAAGCGGTCAAGCGTGGCCATCAAGTTTAAGCGATTTCCTACAAAATCACGCGCTAATTGATCTATTTGAACGGGTTTATTGCTTTCCATAGCATCTATTACCCTGTTCAAATACAAAAATACGTTAGAAAATGCCGCACGCCAAATATCCGCTTCGCTTAAGGTTTCGCTTTTATCTTCTTCCTTAACGTAAATGATTTTATTGCGGTCCATGCGGGCAAGTTCTTCCGCAAACCATTCCGGCGCCTTTATTGTGCGTGATTTTTCCGTTCCGCCGCACGATTCCGGCAACGTATATGTTTTATCGGCAGAAAACGATTCTACATCAAACATCATGGCTAAAATACGCATTTTTTCACGCGCACATTCAACCTTTCGTAAATCTTTGAAATCAAGCGAGCGCGCATCCGCTCTTACGGGATAAACCAATCCCGCGAAAAGCGTTGCTACCAAACCTAATCCAAAAATTTTAATCGTTTTGATCATATAAATTTTTATGCCATAGTAGGGGGCGGGGGAGGTACAGATCCTTTAGGACCTTGCGCCGGTTTCTCTTTCTTTGCACTTGCCGCCTTTATCGTTTGCTCTTTTACATCAACTTTCTGTTTAGGTTGTACCGGCTTTTCGGACGTTTGATCAACTTCATCCTGTTTAGCGGCAACCCCTTGAGCCGTTTTTGCTTGTTTTTCCGTTACAACTTCGTCTTTTTTATCCGTTTTTGTTTTAACGGGTTCGGACACCTTATCCCCTACAATTTTTTTATCCGCCTTATCATCAACTTCGGTATTTATTACGATGGCAGCCTTAACCGGCGAAAACTCTTGATTTTGTAACGCTTTCAAATCCGGTTCGCCGTTCTCGTCAAGAGGTACCGCTCCCTTGGTAAATACTTCGCTGTTTACAGGATGACCTTTCGCTTCAAATTCATCAAAGAAAGTCGGTAAATTACCCGTAGGGGCAAAAATCCCCTGAACTTTCCCTTTTTCATCCACTCCGGTCTGGACATAGCGGAATAAATCGGTAGATTGGATTTCCCCGTCTTTTTGGCCGTGCATTTCGGTAATATAAGTTACTTTACGGGAACCATCCGAAAAACGCGACAACTGCACAATCATATTGACCGCCGAAGCAATCATCTCGCGGATAACGTGCACCGGCAAGTCCACCCCGGTCTGCAAGCACATGGCTTCCAAACGGGATAATCCGTCACGCGGGGTATTGGCGTGAATCGTAGTCAAAGACCCTTCGTGACCGGTGTTCATAGCCTGTAACATATCCAATGCTTCGCCGCCACGACACTCCCCGACCACAATGCGGTCAGGACGCATACGCAAGCAGTTTTTAACTAAATCTTGAATGGTAATCGCCCCTTTGCCTTCTACGTTCGGCGGACGGCTTTCCAACGACACCCAGTGCGGTTGCTGTAAACGCAATTCCGCCGTATCTTCAACAGTAATAATACGTTCATCATCGGCAATATAGCCGGAAATCGCGTTTAAGAAAGTAGTTTTACCGGTACCGGTACCACCGCATACAATAATATTTTTGCGGATTTTTACGCACCGTTTAATAAATTCCATACATTCGGGGCTAATCGTACCGAAACGGTAGTAATCTTCCGGTCCGAAAGGCTTTTGCGAGAAACGACGGATAGTAAGCGTCGGGCCCGATACGGCAAGCGGCGCAATAATGGCGTTCACACGGGAACCGTCTTTCAAACGCGCGTCCACTAAAGGCACCGATTCGTCAATACGGCGGCCCAAGGGGGCGACAATACGCTTGATTACTTGTACCACTTGATCGTTATTGCGGAATTTATATTTAGTAAGCGTCAATTTACCCTTTTGTTCGATAAAAATTTTATCAAAGGCATTGACCATAATTTCGGTTACGGCCGGATCGCGCATAAGCACTTCAAGCGGCCCTAAACCTAAAATTTCATCTAATAATTCCGAAGAAAAACGTTGGCGTTGGTCACGCGAGAACTGCAAATTCGGCTGTTTTTGCAAAATATCATCTACAATAGCAGCCACCCGTTTGCGCGTTTGTTCGCTTGCGGTACTTTCGTCGCTGATTACGATACGTTCAATTTCCAACACGTGGACCACTTCTTTATGAATACGTTGTTTCAAATCGTCCCAAAAAGACAATTTGGAATTCTGTTCTTCATCATCCACTGCCGCATGCGATTCACTCGCCCCTTTTCCGTCATCAAACAGAATCGGGCTCCAAATTTCTTGTGCCGCTTGCGTAAATTCTTCGTCACTTACCGAAGACGTCCAATCTTTCGGGGCCGGTTTCAAATCGCGTATTTTGGCCAACACTAAACGTAACCCTTTCACCCACTGCGTTTGCGGATTAACTACGATTTCCACTTCGCGGCGGTTAGAAGTAGCCATAACGTCTTCATCCCACGGCAAAAATACATCAATTTCTTTTTCTAAAGAAGTATAGAAATGTTCAATTTCTTCGTATGGGATAGACCCCGGCATATCGTATCCGTTACAAATAACACTGATGCGATCCATCGGGTAGTGTTGTGCTTTATAATCATTAAAAAGTTGCACCGTGGAATTTAAGTGCGTGCGCGTAGCGTTGGATACCCAAAATATTTTATCGGCGATATCAAACGCAAACGCCTGCATAGGAAAACTGGAATCTATATCTAAAAAGATATCAAAAGTCTGCGCCAAACGTGAAAGAATAGGAATTAAAATCTTCGGGCTGATAGAGGCTACTTGCGCCCGATTGTTCCCTAGAGGAAGTAACCCGACCCCCCATTGGGACATGGAAATTTTACCGCGCAACAACCCCCCGACCACTGCAATAGAAGTATTACCGAAACTTTTTAAGATATCGGCTACCGTTACCGGTTCTTTAATATTCAAATAAAACGCATGCTCTTGGCGGGCTAGGGGATCTAACGGGACTATTAACACCGGCCGTTTCTGAATACCCGCCCAACCTAAAGCCAAATTAAGCGTAAGCGTCGTTCTTCCGGCCCCTTCCTTCGGGCCGGAAAACGCAATAATCTTAGAATCCGGAAATTGAATAGCCTTTTCTTCTGCCATAATTTGTATTACTCAACAATTTCAACCGTTATGAATAAGAATAAAGAGCGTTGTTCTTCGGTAACGTCTTTACTCTTAAATAATAAGCCGATAAGCGGCAAACGGCCAAGGAAAGGCACGCGGTCTTCACTGACGTTGCGGGAACTGCTTTTTAAGCCGCCGATAACCAAAGTTTCCCCGCTGTTAAGTTCAACGTGAGTTTCTACGTCGCGGTTAGTAAACGAAGGAGCAGACGCCGTACCGATTACAACGGTTCTGGAGTAGTCCACCGTTGAGACGGAAAGTTGCACCTGCAAATCAATAATGTTATTGCGTTCGGGAATGATCGTCGGCAAAACGTTAAGTAAAATACCATATTCTTCCAACTGCGATCCTACCCCTTGGTTATTCACCACCGGTATCGGCACTTTACCGCCGACCGTTATTTTCGCAGCATTACCGGAAGAAGTAACAATTTTCGGGTTAGAAAGCACTTGAGCGCGGCCTTCCGTTTCCATTAAACGCAAACGGGTGGTAACCGCTGTTTTGCGTTCAAACTCGCCAAAGGACAAAATGCCTTTAATAGTGGCTTCTTCAAAATCAAAGAGTTGGTTCCATGCAAACCCTTTAACCGTCTGTAGCGTACCGCCGATTTCTACCACATCTGCGCTAACGGCCACCAAGCGGGTTTTCTTCGCATGAGCAACTGCGGGGAACAACACGCCCAAAAGAAATACTGCTAAGGATATTTTCGTAATAAACTTTCTATTCATAATTTGTCCTATATTAACTTTGGAATAATTTTTCAAATGTTGCAATTTCCATCAGGTAGTTTGTTACGTCCCCGTGAGAACGTAAGATGACGGAAAGATCGCCCTCCGCTTGTGCTAACGCTAAATACTGCGCATCACGCGGTGAAAGCGCAAGAGACAAGGAAGAACTATCCGAATATGCTGCGGCATCATCATCTTTATCCTTCATAGCGGCTGCCGATTTAGCATCCAAACCCTGTCCTAAATCAGCCCCTACCCCAAGAACCTTTACGTTCTGCAAGAGCGTTACGGTTACTTTTTGGCGCTGACCGCTTTTCATAAGGGCTTCAAACGTAAGTAAAACGTCTACGTTATCATCCGGCTTAATCATGCTGGCCGTTGCCACCGGAATATTGTTGATGACGAAACCTCTCATTTGCACCGGAATTTTACTGGACAACCCTGCTTCCGGAGAAAGAGAAGTGATTGCATATTTGGAAATCTGGTTTCCTTTAGGAATCTGCACACGCGCGACGGCATTTTCAATGTTTTTCATATCCGATTCCTTGGCATATTGGAAAGCATCTTTTTGCACATATGCCTGAGGTACGGCAATCGTACGTAAATACTCGCGTTTAATAACTTCGCGCTCTTTAATATCACGATTAGCCACAATAACATACGTAAGTTTACTTGCAGCATTAATTCTCTTTTCTGCACTATTTACGATCAGCGCGTACACTAATGCTGCCAACGCTGCCAACACTAGCGGAAGTAAGATTCCTTTACTTTTCATTTATTCTCCTTACAACATTATAAATTAATAAATCAAATCGTTATTTTACATCACTGCTTAAGTACGCCTTTTCTACCGGCATACGCGCAACGGCTCTTAACTTGCGTACCCCTTCCCGTTTGGGGTTATCTGCTAAAACAAAACTTGTTCCCGGGAAAAGCAGTTTCACCGGTAACGTGACCGTTACAATCACATCTTCATGGCGGTGCCGCTTATACATCGGGTCCACACCGGTAGTTTCTACCTTTACCTGAACCGCCACTCTTTCCGCATCCGCACCAAACACTTTGCGTTTGGCTTGGTTAATTTTTTGTTCCATAATGGAACGATTTGTTCTGCCGCTTGGTTTTTGGGCGCCCACTAATGCGGCTATGCGGGCAAATTCGTAGGAAGTGTGGTTTAATACGATCGTGCGGTAGGCCAAATTGCCATATTCCAATACAAAAAACACAAGTAAAAGGAAAACGGGCAAAATCAGCATTAACTCAACGGTTACTTGGCCACCCTTCCTACGAAAAATTTTCATATCCCAAATTACATACCGCTTAAACCACCGGAAATTTTCGCGGTTACTTGATCCCACAATTCCGGCATAAACTTCTTAATAAGCATACCGGCCAAGCTGGCTACGCCCACTACGACTACGAGCATAAGCACGTATTCAATAGTGTTTTGACCCTCTTTGCGTTTTAAGCAATTAAAGGCCTTTTTCTGAAGCGAATCCGCTTTATTTTGTAACGCAATAATAAACTTCATAGCAACTCCTCCTGATTTTATAAATCTTTACTTACCTGCATCATAGTCCGACAAAATCAACTTTGATCCTTGCTCAAACTGCTTGGGAACGGAGTGCGAGTATAACACATACAACGAAATTAACCCGCTAAATAATGCCGCCGCCACCACTACATATTCTATGACGGTTTGACCTTTTTTGTTTTGAAAAACTCCTTTTCCCCGTTTAAGCATAATCCTTAAAATTGCACAGATACGGAAATCTGTTGCGACGTACCCAACGCACCGAACGGAGTTACGGCATAGTCAATAGACGCCCCATAACCAAAGAGTTCCGCACTATAGATACCGAAACCGAACGACACACGGGAGGTTTCTTCCAAACCGACTTGTTTGACCCAGCCGTCGTCTTCGTTAATACCCGTATTTTCACGCGTGTAATAACCGACACGCAAATCAAAACGGGCAACTTGTAATAAATCTTCGGGAATATGAATTTCCAACCCTACACCGATACGCGATTTATCGTCGCGGTATTTCATATATTCCCCGGAAATGGTAAAGTAACGCGTATTCAGGTCAGCCCCTAAACGTAACCCGCGCGGCATTTCGTCTTTATCACCCAAGTTCACTACCGCACCGCCTAAACCGAGCCAGTTAAACAAACGAAGTTTGGCCCCTACATCAAAACCGACATTGTCATAGTGGTTATTGCCTTGTCCGTTATATAATTTTTCGGTAATGTACTTTGCGGTACCGCCGATTTGCAGTTTTTGGTTGATAAAACCGCGCGCAATAGATACACTACCCACAAAATTTTGCACCGGCACGCCCACTTCGGGATTTTTTTGCCCCCACTCGTCGCGGAAATCAAAATCATCCATATCCATATAGTTGGCAGACACACCGATAATCGTTTTGCCGATAGGTTGCAAATACGCAAGCGTACGCGATTTATAACCCTGCAAATAATCTAAATAGGCAAATTGCACTTCGCGCGTGGTTGCCGAAGCAATACCGGCAGGGTTCCAAAATAACGCTTCCGGCCCGTCCGCTACAGACACATAAGCGTTTCCCAACGCTTGTGCGCGCGGAGCACCGGCCCCGATTTTTAAGAACGAACTGGCACTCGTACCGGCACGCTTATTGATGGATGACGCAAACACGTTTGCCCCACCGAATAAGACTGCTAAACACACTGCTAAAACTTTTGATTTGGTATTCATAACTTTTTAGTTTTTCCTTCTATTAAAATGCCCCAGAAGGGGTCTTGCGACCCCGACTAAGGAACTAAAACTTTTACCACCTTCTGGCAGTGTTCGCGGCCGTTTTGGGCCTTAAAGTCCACCAGTCCGAAGTACACCCCGCGCGCCACTTTGCGCCCGTGTTGGTTGGTACGATCCCATTTGCAGCGTAAGGCTGCGTTGCGGATATTGGTGATCGTCAATTCACCCGTTGAGGGATCTACCGGCACAGGGGTATTGCTTACGATATTATCGGGTTGGAAGGCCAATTCTCTGCCCATCTGCACCTGATAATTGTTCGCATCCACACAGGTATAGTCGCCTTCGCGCACCAAGTCACCGGCCAAGTTAAAGAACTTGATAGACACCACACCGGGCACCGGCATCTTGGTAATTTCAAGCGTACCTTTAGAAGCATCAACAAGCGGGTTAGGATAGAAGAATACCGTTTTCTCCCAATCGGCGCAGACGAAACGCCCGTCACCGATAGCCACGGTTGCGCGGTGGAGATTTTGATATTCGTACGTATCAGCCACCTTGTTAATCTTCCACAAGTTTTTATCCACTTCTTGTCCGTCCGTTGTTGCCCAATCACCGATAATTTCACCGGTTACGCTGTCAATATCGGCCGAGTTCAAGGCCGTTACGAAGCGGAACGGATAAGTTCCGTCGGGCACTTCTTGTTGGGCATAGTCGCGGCCGTCCCACAATTCGTTAATGAGTGTGGTGGCAGGGCGGATGCCCACAATCGCGCGGACTAATACTTCATGGATATCTTTTACTTCGTTACCCGTTGTCGGGTTACGCAAGGTACCTTTGGAGTAGTCGTAAATCGTCGTACCGGGCTTAAAGATTTGGATAGCCACTTTCATCGGTACGGAGATTTGGTAACCGATAGCCATATTCGTACCGCGTTGGGCGATAGAATAGCCGTCGGCTTCTAACAAGTCAAATACTTTCAAGAGATCTGCGTTGACTGCAATCGTCTTTACCGTGGCCTGATATTGGCTCGGGTTCGGGTAGTTACGCGCGGTCAAGCGGACTTCATAAATACCGGGTTTAACGTAATTGCCGTTATGGTCGGTACCGTCCCAGTATGCTTTGCGGATAATGGACGCATCAAAGTTACCCGTGTTGGCAATCGTCATGGTAGAGATGAATTTGCAGATATCCCCCGCTTTGTTATTACGTTGCGTAGACGTATTAACATTGGGGTTCTTGACCGCAGGGGTTACCGGCGAGCAAACATTATCTTTCAAACTTACGATTGCAACTTCCACCGTGGATGCACGCGATACGGCGAAGTTAATCTCGTACGGCGGGATAAACGTCGGGCCCGTAGAGGCGTTAAACACTTGCGGAGCATTGGGATAAACCGCCACAGATCCTTCCAAGAAGTACACCGGCCCGCGGGTTACGTTAATTTTACCAATCGGTTTTTCCGTTGCGTACCAAGAGGCTTCTTGTTTGACTTCATCATGGGTCTTAAATGGCGCACCGTTCAAATAGGTCGCCGGCACATTAGCATCACCCGTTTGAGCATAATAGCGGTTGAAACCGGCATCCGAGCGCGCAGAGATATAGAACGGATATTGTCCGTCCGGCACAGTTTCGTAGGTGCACTGCGTCTTATCGGTTGAGCCTTTGCATTTTGCATCATTGGGGTTATAGAAGTAGAGTGCGTCCCATTCTTCCATAATCTGTATGCCGTCGCCCGCTTTCAGGGCAGAGCGGTCAAACGTCTTTACCGGTTGTAAACGTACATCTACGTTACCCAAAGCGGCATTCGCCTTTGTAGGATAGTTCGTAAAGGTGGTATCGTTTACATAGATACACGCCGGTTTGTACGCCAAAGTAGAATCGCTGGCATACGCATTAATCTTTGCGGGATCCACGGCGCCGTTGGCATCAAAAATGCTGTGTGCCGTACCCACACCGTAGAGAGCGTCATCCGTGGTACACAACCGCGGCGGCCAATTCATACCGGCCGTAGCGTTTTCCACTTCGGTCTGCGTGACGGAAACTTCATACGTATTTTCAGGCGTGGTAGCCGTTAAGCGGGTGGTCCACACGTTACGCACGTTATTAGTGGTATCGTTTATCACAAGCGGAGTTCCGTCGGTCGGTAAAGCCCCCGCAGCAGCAGCAGCATTAAATTTAAGGCCGTCTGCAGTGGTCAAAGTTACCCCCACATCGGCTAACGTTGTTGCGGTTACATCAGCAACAGACGCGGTGAAAATACCCGTTACGTTGCCTTCGTAAGCACCGCCGTTCATATCGTTATAATGCGGGATGATAACATCCTTATTATAGATGTTGACTTGTACGTTCATGGCTTTAGAGAGCAAGTAAGAAATGGTTGCTCTGGCTTCGCTATCGCCATATACGTCCGTCGTGGCAACGTCTACCACGCGGAACAAGTCCACAGGGAAAATCGTAACCGCTTGGTTAGATTGAGCGGGGAACATCGCGTCGTTCGCGCGGACCTTAAACATATAAGTACCGGGCGTTACGAAACGGCCTTGGTCATCTAAACCATCCCACGAGAGCGTATTTAATTGTTGGGCCACTTGGGTAATACCGGTTTCGGGCGTTAAGTATTTAACGACTACACCCGCGGTATTTTCAATGGTGGCTACCACGTCCGCTTCGCGGTCTAAAGCATATTTGAAGATAAACGGATCTAAGCCGTAAGCGGTCGGGCTGGAACCAACGGTGGAGTAACTAACCGGCTGCATGGTAATGCCCACGAGACCGCGTTCCACAGGGAGTTGACCGATTAAGTATTTAATGGTTTTCACACCGGTGAAACATTGTCCGTCCACTTCAAAGTCCGTACCCGAACATGGCACATTAGGTACAAATTTAGGAGCGGAACTATCGGCACCGACATAATTTAAGTATTTACCGTTATAGGGGATTTCCGCCCATAAAGCATAGACGTAGTTGCCGTCCGGCATAGGCGCACCGTTATAGATTTCTTCGGGGCAACTATTGTCTTGGCATTTCTTGCCATTGGACATTCTTTCGCCTTTGGCATAAGTAATTTTACAGGTGCCGTCCAATTTTTCGGAACCGTCGTCATTATACGCGTGGCACAAGCCGTCCCACTTGGAAACATAATTAAAACGACCTGTTTTATCTTCTACCATGCGGTAAACTAACGAGCCCGTACCATCTTTCACGTGCGGGGAAGTACCCGTCGGCTCGGAAGAGTTAGTTAACGTGTAAGCGTTTGCATAACTATCGGCACCGGCAAAGTTAGTCCCCGGCGTATAGACTTCAAAATACACCTTAGAGGCTTCCGTCGGGAAATAAGAAATCGTCGCATACGCGGTAGACTGCTTGGAAAGGCCCAACACTTGAACGTCAGTTAACTTCAAGGGGTCTAACGACACTTGGCGCGTTACCGCGCGCGAGAAGTCAATCCCTTTCCACTCGTCTTGCGATTTGGCTTGGATAGACGCTATATAGTTACCCGCGGGGAGCAACAAGCCGTCGTTATTGCGGCCGTCCCACGATTCAAATTCTTGAATTTGGACATCGGATTCTTGTCCTTTTATCCCTTCCCCGTGGCGCGGTTGCCAATCAACCAGTTCGCGCACAATACGTTCTTGCGCGGAAGGAGAAGTTCCTTTATCGCTTTCGGCAAATTCTTCCGTATTATCCGTTTCATACGCCTTGCCGTCGGAAGAGGACGCATCAAACAAAGCAATACGTACATCCGCATCTTTACTGATCTTATAGGCAAAGGTGTAAGGCTGCGCCCCTACGGTGGTAATATTACCTACCACGGTAGGTGTACTGCGCACGGTGTGCACGTTGGTAACGTCTACCTGTATCGGGATCTGGTTCATACCCGGGTAAACAATCGTGCTTTCAAATTCAATATTATCTACGGCAACGCCATCCCCCGGGAAGTGCGTGCTGACGCTGGCGCGGTAGCCGTAATTGCCGTTGGTTTTACCGAACTCACCCGCAATTTCATGCGATCCGTCCCACGACGTGCAGAAACGCAACGGCTTATTAGATTCCGCCCCGTTGTTATCAAAAAGGACACAATCACTATGACCGGCGGCCGTACAACAACCAATATATGTTGTAGCGGAAGCGTTTTGTTGTTGGCAAGCCTCTAACTTATTGTCTTTTTTGTTGTCTATATATTCCGCTTTATATTGGAAACAACTACAATTGGGACCCTCTGTTGATTTGTCATCATCTAAACAAGTTGCAGGAATAGATTCTCCCACCGCTTTACCGGTAACCAAACTTCCATTATAGTAACATTCTGCTTCCTTGGAAGAAGTAGACGGCCAACAATGTTTCGTATCGCACATCCAGTGAGCCCCTAAACACTCACCGATAGAGCCATTTTGACAATATCTTCCATCAGAAAAGCCGTCCAAATTTTGGAATAAACCGATATCACAAGACGTTCCCGCGTTGGAGCAGTGGTAAGAACCGCAGATATAATTTTCCGGTTGAACTTGGCCTAAACTACTTAGTTTGGCAACCGCTTTTTCATATTCGCTTTCTGCCGTATTGTAGGCACTGGAAGCGGCCTGATAATCCGTACAGACGGATCCCATCATGGTATCGCAGGCGGTTTTTGCGTCGGCCAATTTTGTTTTTAATGTGCCGTCGTCATCATAGTGCGTTATACCATAGTACGCTTGACAATTTCCGCGTTCGGTGGCATCAGAACATAAGGAAGAACAGTCACTATATTGTAACGGTGTGTGCCAAGACCCTTGCAAGGCCGTACACGCATTACTATTGATTGTTAACAAATCGGGTGTAACGATATTTGCATTATAGTACGCTATTTTGTAATAAGATTGACAATAGCCTTCTTCAGCAGCGTTTGCACAATTACTGCAAGCCGCATAGTTAGCCGGTGTAATGGTGGAAGAACCGCTATCCGTACAAGAACCCGTCCAATTGGCCGCACTGGCACTAACGGTGGCATAATCGGCCGGCATTTTATAAACACTGGCATACGTGGAAAAACTACAATGGGCTTGCGTTTCGGTATCGCAGGACCAATTCACTTGCGTGGCCATGGTGCTGCAAGCATTACCCGCATTTTGTACCGCCGTATCATAAGCACTCTTATTGGAAGTATATCCGGGGTCAATACATTCCCCGTTATTGGTCGTGGTCCAAGCACTTGCTTGGGCGCGTTTAGAGGTTTCATCCGTCAGCGATAAAATATTACAGGTATAACTGGGAGTACCGGAACAAGTTTGAGGTGTTGAGGTACACGCTAACCCATAACTGCTTTCATTGGTACATTGGTTATTAGCCGCCGTAAAAGCCGTATTCCAATCAGTTTGAGCATCTTTAATGACATCTTCTTTTTCTTTTTTAGTGACAGAAGCCGCATCCGCGGTTTGTTTGGCAGCGTTTATTTGGTTGGTGGCCGTAGCGAGGCCGACCGTATCAATGCCCGGATAAATATCAATGGAGCGTATAGCCGGCGCGTCATCAGCGTTTTTGAGATTCTTATTATTATAATATTTAACAATATCAAAGGTGATATTTTGCAGGGGGAACGCAATAGAATACGTCGTTTGACCGACGGGAGCGTTCTTACAATATACATCCATACACAACGCCAAGCAGTGGTTCGGGTATTTATTAGCGTTGGGATCGGTAGGATCAGAAGGATCTGCCCCCACTCCCGGATAAGGTTGGTCATACTCAATCAATGCGGAACTTACCCACGGGTCTTCCTGATTTTGGTTCCCTTTCGGGGCCGGACCAAAAACAAAACTGCGGCTAGAAGGGATAGCCTTCCCTACATCTGTAATGGAATCCCAGTTACAATAAATACCCATACCATTTTTGTATTCATCTTTTCCTGTCGGATCTTCATAGGTATTTCCGGAAGTTCCATCATCATAATACACGCCGACGTTCTTAACCGAAGCGTCTTGCGCGAAAAGCGGAGCACCCGCCAAAATTAAAGCAGACAAGGCCATACCTTGCACCGCTTTAAGAAGTAAACTGCTCATGAAACGCTGATATTTATTCATTGTATTTAATCCCTGCTTGACTAATTTTTTCAAAATATTTACTGCTCAAATTTTTCTTGTGCACACATATGCACAAATAGACGGCTCTTTGCTTTACGCAAACAGACGCCGACATAATACTCTTACATTTTGACAACTTTAAGGGCTACTTGTCAAATCTTTTTTTATTTTTGTAAACGATTTTTTCCGTCCTACTCAATTTATCCTTATTTTTAAGGGGAAATAATAAAAAGGAAAAGGAAAATATTTTTAAGAATTTTTTGTCATTCCCGAGCATGACGGCCCGCGGGGTAACGACAAAAAAATAAGGTCATCCCGAAACAAGTTCAGCATGACCCTTTATTTTTATTGGAATTGTAACCTTAAAAATTTTTATCCTACTTGGTCGGCAACTTCGCGGAAAGAGGCAAACGTACCGCGCCCGTTCTGCTTAACTACATATAAGGCTTGGTCCGCTTTTTCTAATAATTGCTCCGCATTGGACGCATCCAACGGGAAAGACGCTATCCCTTGGCTGATACTCAAATGCACTTCTTTGCCCTCGGTGTAGCGGGTGGGAAGAATAATATTATTGATGCGCTCTTTCAAACGACGGGCAATTATTTTGGCTTCGTCGCTAGTCGTGCGCGGGAACATCAGCACCATTTCGTCCCCGCCGAAACGGCAAGGAACGTCGGTTTGACGCAAACTGGTGCGAATAACTTTACTCACTTCTTGCAAGGCCCAGTCCCCGATTTGGTGGCCGTAATTATCGTTAATTTGTTTGAACCAGTCAATGTCCATAATCATTAAGGAAAGCGTTAAATTAAAACGGCGCGAGCGGTAAAGTTCTTCTTCAAATTTTTCATTAAAATAGCGGCGCACCGGCAGTTTGGTCAGTTCGTCATAATTGGAAAGTTCTTGCACGCGTTCAAACAAGCGCGCATTGTCAATGGCCAATGCCATCTGTGACGCAAATTGTTGGAGCGAAATAAAATCCAAATACCCGATTTGACGGCGCGACAAAATATTATCAAACGCTAAAAAACCCACTTTATTGCGCTGCACCTTTAAGGGAATATAGATCACACTGCCTTTAGAGCGGTATGTTGCGCCCGCGTCAAATACTTCACGCGTGAGTTCCTGTTCATGTGCGCTGATTGCAGTGCCTTTTTGCTCGGTAATTTCCCCCGAAACATCTACCCCTAAAACCGATTTTACCGCTTGCCCGTACGGATCGGTTAAATAAAGGCGTACGCGGTCAAAACGGAAATATTTTTTAACCCCTTTCAAAATCAGTTCCAACCCGTCGTTAAGACGAAGTGACGACGCGAAAATCGTAGATAAATCATTCAGTGCGGTAGAAACGTGCAAGCGTAAATTTTTAGATTGGTCAATTTCCGTATTGCGTAAATTGTGCGAAATTTCCTGCCCCAATGCCTTGATGAGTTCTTTTTCCTGTGCGGTAAAAGTGCGGTTTGCACGGAAACGCTCCAAACGGAGTACGCCTACTTTTTCTTGCATAAACGTATGTACTTCGCCGTTTTTAAGTTCCATACTCGGACGTTGCCATTTTACGAGCGCGTAAATGGCCGGATAACTTAAATCCGTCGTTTCCGCTACGCCGCTTTGCAAAAGTTGTTTCAAAAAAGCCGGTTCGCTGATAACGGAAATATCTTCCTGCATATCCATGCAATATTCTTTTTTGCACATCATTTTTAAGGATAAAAGCGCACGCTCCTGCTGCCAGTCAAAAAAGTAAATGCGGTCCAACTTAAATAAATTACGCAACACCGGCAAGGCGCACTCTAACAAATCGCGCTTGTTTTGAAACGATTGGTTTAACTGCTTATGAAATTTATAAAGGGTATATGATTTTTTATCTAACATAAATTATCCCTCGTAAATGGAAAGCAAATTTTCAATTTCTTTAGACGCCGCGTCTAATTCCCGGTCTAGCGACGCTTGCGTAAAACGCCCTTCCACCACTTGCGCCGCACATACCGCCAAAATGCGTTTTAAGATTTCCATAATCGTACCCGTAATGGTAATATTCGGCAACGTGCGGGCTGTAGCAATAATATTTTCGTAGGCGTGTAAGCGTTTGGTGGAAGAAGTTAATAACGTGTGGAAAGGTTCTTCAAACGCGGGGAAGGTGTCTATCATAGAAGCATATTTGATTTGCACGTCCGGACGCGCACAAAACTTAATAAAATCTAAGGCTTCTTTTTTGTGTTGTGAAAGCGTGTTGATAAATAAATTCATACCTGATAAATACGCTGCGCTCGTATCCCCCGTCATAGGAACCGGCACCGTGCGCACTTGATGACCTCGCCGCGCATCAAAGGTACGTAACCCCTGTTTACGGGAAATCATCAAACTCGCTTTGCCCGAAGCCATAGTTCCCAGCGAGCCGCGTTCGCGCAAAATAGGCATATAATTTTTGAGTGCTAAATCTATGTAATCGCGCAAGCCTTCCTTAAATGCACGCGTACCAACTTCGGTATTTTTCAAATCGCGCGATAATAGATCAACACCCATCCCCCACACGCAAGGCAGTGCGTTACGCATGGAAATTGAACCGCGCCAATCGCTGTTCTGCATGGGGTAATAACCGGGAACATCTTTGAATTTTTCGCACAAGGCTTTGCAAATTTTTAAGAGTCCGCTCCAAGTGGCTAAATCTTTTTCGGGGTTTTGGGTGACTTCTTTTAAGTGGTCCGCGCGGTAGTGCAAAGCGCTCACGTCAAACCACCACGGGTAAGAATAAATTTCTTTTGTATTGGGTTGGTAACAATGTTGTTTAAGCGCAGGTAAACACGACGCGAGCGAAAGACCCGGGTCCATAGCCGATAAATTTTCCGCCACCCCTTGACGCACTAAAAGTGCCGTCCAATAATGCGGAATTTGCACCACATCCGGCACTTCTTCTTTATAAGTGGGATTTTTTATAGTGAACATCCGCCGCCAAAGCACGTTGCGCGTAAACACGCGCACGTGGATATCTATATTGGGGTTTTCTTGTTTGAAAAGCGAGATGAAGGAAGCATAGTTTTCTTTTGTTTTATCGCCCGCATCGGGCATAGCCCATACAATCATTACAACTCCTTACTTTGCCCAACTGCGTACTTTCATGTTGGGATCAATATCAATATTTTCTTTAACCGGTTTACCCGTTTTTTGTGCGTATGCTAATTTTTTATATGCCGCCAACGCAATCATAGCCGCATTGTCCGAAGATAATTTGCGGTCCACAAAATGGGTTTCTATCCCTTGTTTTTGCGCCGCTTCTTGCATACGCTCGCGCAATAACGTGTTGGCTGCCACTCCCCCGCCTACCGCAATATGACGCACTTTATATTTACGTGCGGCAAGTAACGTTTTCATAACGAGCGTATCCACCATGGCGGTTTCAAAACTGGCACACACGTCCGGCACACTTACTTGCTTATGGTCACGCAGATAATAACTTACCGCCGTTTTAATTCCGCTAAACGAAAAATCCCACGTTCCGGGTAATAACGGACGGGGGAAGTCTATAGCATCTCTGCGTCCTAAAAGGGCCTGTTTGGACACCTGCGGCCCGCCCGGATAGGCCAACCCTAAAAGTTTAGCCACTTTATCAAAGGCTTCGCCGGCAGCGTCGTCACGCGTCTTACCGAGCACTTTGTAAATTCCGTAATCTTTGACGTACCAAAGTTCGGTGTGTCCGCCCGATACTACTAATGCCACTAAAGGAAACTGCAAGCGATTTTTGACGGCAGTGCCTTCAAAATCGCACGCAAAAATGTGCCCTTCCAAGTGATTCACTCCTATTATAGGCACTTTTTTGAAATTTGCAAGGGTCTGCGCGGCCACACGCCCCACCATAAGCCCGCCCGGAAGGCCCGGCCCACTGGCAAAGGCTACATAATCTAATTTATGGGAACCTAATGCTTCGCGAATGACGGAAGCGATTTTAGCCGCATGCGCACGGCTGGCAAGTTCCGGCACCACCCCATGATATTTTTTATGTTCTTCTATCTGCGAATAAATTACATTGGCAATAATTTCTCTCCCGCCCTTAAGTAGTGCGGCGGAAGTTTCATCACAAGTAGATTCTATGCCTAAAATTGTAAAATCTTCGTTCATCATTTGTTTTCTTCTTCAGTTTCTTCTTTTTTATCGGCAGAAGATTTCTCTTTATTTTCCGCTTCCGCTTTTGCCTTGCGCTCGGCGGCCTCTTTTTCCGATTGCGCTTTTGCCTCTTCTAAAGAAACTTTACCGGTTAGAATCTCTACAGCGCGGTCCAATACCGGATCTTTTTCCGTTAATTTAACTTCCGGCATTTCTTGCCCCGGAGTATAAATAATAGTGTTATACTGCGCAAAAATTTTATTCTCTTCCGCTAGCGGTACTACTACTTCTACATCGGGGAATATTCCCCCTTCGTCTGCCTTCTTTTTATCGCGGTAGTCGCGGTGAATCAATTTACCGGACGGCGTATAATATTTAGCAATCGTCAGGCGCAACCCCGCACCGCCGGAAAGCGGAATAACCTGTTGGACGCTCGCTTTGCCGAATGTGCGTTGTCCAACGATAAACGCGCGGCCATTGTCTTGCAGCGCGCCCGATACAATCTCGCTGGCACTTGCTGATCCCTGATTAACAAGCACGGCCATGGGGATATCCCCATAAACGGGATTGCCGGAAGTCTTAAATTCCTGATAATATTCTTTCTTTCGCCCTTTGGTATAAACAATCATTTTCCCGTCGGGCAAGAAAAGTTTTGACAAATCCACCGCACCCGTTAACAAACCCCCCGGGTTAAAACGCAAGTCTAGCACCAAGGAAGTCATACCTTGTTTTTTGAGATTTTCCATCGCTTTACTCACTTCTTCAGTGCTATGGCCGGAAAAATCTACTAAATCAATATAACCGACGTTATTATCCAACATACGGAAATGGACTACTTCGGGGACAATAGTGGCGCGTTTCAAGGTAACATCCAGCGGCTCATACTTTCCCTCTTTATTTTTGCGGCTCAGTGTCAGTTTTACTTTACTTCCCACCGCTCCGCGCATAAGAGCCACAGCTTCATCTAAACGCATATTGCCTATTTCCTTATCGTCAACGGCCAAAATGCGGTCTTCAGGCATAATTTTCGCCTCATAGGCAGGCGTATTTGGAATAGGTGTAATTACCACCACAAAATCACCTTTTTTTTGCAAACGGATACCCAAGCCACCAAACTCGCCTTTTGTTTCATTTTTCAAATCTTTGTAGTCTTGCGGTTCTAAATATTGGGAAAAATCATCTAATTCATTAACAACCCCTTTAAGCGCACCGGAAATAAGTTTGTCAGTATCGGTCGTTTCCACATAATTTTCTTTAACAAATTCCAACACATCTACTAAGGTGCGCAATTTTTTTAAACTGCGCTCGGCCGCGCCGTAAGCATAGGGAAATAGCGTCCCCATAAAAAACAGGACAGCCCCGAATACAGCATACCGATTTATTCTATTTTGTTTCATATAACAACCTCTATCTTTTAATTAACCAATCTTGCGGATCTACCGCTGTTGTTCCTTGACGGATTTCAAAATATACCGCATTTTGCCCCGTACCGGAAGAGGCTTGCGTATCCTGTCCGGCAAGGCCCACTTGCCCGCCGGCTGGTACTTTATCCCCCACCTTTACACTAAATTCCTGCAAAAATCCGTAAATGGTAAAAAAACCTTTTCCATGATCCAAAATGACCACGTTTCCGTATGAACGGAACGGCCCCGCGAAAATCACACTCCCTTCGCTTACCGCTAACACCGCAGATGCCTTCTTGGCCGCGATTTTAATCCCTTCGCGGATAATCCATGTATTTAAGTCCTCGCGGTATTCTTTACCGAACTGACTGATTACTTTTCCTTGTGCCGGCCATAATAACGAATGCCGCGGAACCGGAATAGTAGCCGTTTGTTTACTTTTCCCTTTATCTGCCTGTTTTTTGGCTTCCGCTTTGCGTTTACGTTCAAAAGAGGCCAATAATTTATTTAACTCCGTTGCCGATTTTTTCAGTTCTTTAATCTCTTTACGCACCGCATCTGCTTGTTGTTTGGTGCTGTCTAAATCTTTTTTCTTTTTACTGAAAGACTGGGAAATTTCCTGTTGTTCCTGTTCAATTTTGGCATTTTCCTGTTGTAATTGTTCGTTGCGCGCAGCAAATTCTTGCAGTTTTTTTCGGGTATTTTTTGTTTCTTTGGATACTTCCGCCAAAAAAGCGGCCTGATGCGTTACAAGCCGGTCTAGCAACAATTCTTGCTCTAAACTATAACCGCCGACGCAATAAGCACAGCCCTTGTGCAACCTATACACTGCCAACATTTCGTCTAAAGCCCCGTCCCATAACGGCGTACTGCGCGTTAACGCGTTTTGTTTCTCTTCCATGGAAAATAAATTTTGCTCCACGTACGAAATGTCCGAATTAACCTTATCTTTCTTTTTTTGTGTACGCGCTTTTTGCGTTTCCAAATCCGAAATTTCTTTGGAAATCTTCCGTTCCTGTTCGCGGTATTTTTTAAGTTCTTTTTCTTTTTGGGCCGTTTGATTTTTCACATCACTCAATTCTTTTTTACGATCGGCCGCCTCGTCGCAGAAAAGCGGCAAGGCACCCAATAAAAGAACCGAAAAAATACTTAAAATCTTTGCCATTTTGAAAATGTCCACCCTAAAAGACCGCTAAATACAACTAATAACACTTGCTCTTTAACGCAAATTAAATGCGCCCAAATATCGGGCAAATATCCCGTCGGGTAAAGCAGGCCTGCTGTTACCGCACCCGCACAAAAACCGGCCAGTAACCCCGAAAATACGCCCGCACCCGCATGAGCGGCTTTACAGGCGTGAGATTCTACCAAAAACATAAAAAGTATCAACGCAAGTAGGGATATCCATTGTACTAAATTCAAAATTTTACAAAACAGACTCGCATTAGCCGTCAAACGCGCATGCTCCTTGTTATAGCGCACATTGATTTGCGGATAATGCACCGCTAAACTATCGGTAAGCGACTCAATATTGACAATGGCTTTATCGCTCGGTTCTGCTTCAATGTAAGCGGGCATTTTATGAGAGCCCAAAAGGACTAACGTGTCCGCCAACTGCGGATTTTGGCGGTGCACTTCGGCCATGGCTTGCTCCACGTCAAAGACGCTTACTTTTTCAATTCCGTCTTCAAGGCGTATTTTCTCCCCCAATTTATTCAATTCTTCCGCCTTTATATTGTCACTGAGCGTAAGCAATACCTTAAACGATTTTTTCAACTGCGCATAATAGTTTTTAGCGTAATTATCCATTAGCAATATACCTTGCCATAGCATGGCTAACGCAAAAACTAATAAAAATAATTTGCGGTATAAACGAAAGGTATGTTTTTTCTTTTTTTCGTTTAAGAAATCCGCGGCTTGGTCTTGCTTTACTTCTTCCATACGTTCTCCCTTTGTTAACCGATTAGTTTAGTGTATAAGTCCAAATAAGACGCGGCCGACTTATCCCACGACAAATCCTGTTTCATAGCGTTACGCACCAAACGGCGCCACAAGGTGCGGTTCTTAAATACTTTGAGTGCGCCGTCTAAGGCGTTATAAATATCCTGTTCGCTCAGCGAATCAATAAAGAAACCTGTTGCGCTATTCTCATTTTTGCCGTTATACCCTTTGACCGTGTCCACAAGTCCCCCTACGCGCGAAACAACCGGCAAGGCCCCGTATTGCATAGCAATTAGTTGCGAAAGCCCGCACGGTTCAAAACGCGACGGCATTAAAAACAAATCTGCCCCCGCATATATACGGTGAGCCAAGGTTTCATCCAAACGGCTGTGATAACTTACAGATTCCGGATACTTACGCGCTAAATTGCGGCAAGCATCTTCTAACCGCGGGTCACCGGTCCCTAAAATAACAAATTGTGCCCGCTGGGTTAGACGCTCTATTACGGGGATAACCAAATCTATGCCTTTTTGATAATCCAAACGGGAAACAATACCGATAAGCGCTTTATCGGGGTTTTGGGGCAGTTTGCACTGTTGCTCTAAGGCTAATTTAGCGGTTAATTTACCCTTGGTGGCTTGCGAAACATCATAACCGATCGGTAAAACGGAATCGGTTTCCGGGTCCCAAATTTCGGTATCAATGCCGTTAACAATACCGCAAAAATGGTCTTTACGCGAACGCAACACGCCGTCTAAGCCAAAACCCACCGAACCCGCCGTGCAGACTTCGCGCGCATAGTTGGGGCTGACGGTGTTAATCGCATCGGCAAATACAAGGCCGTTTTTCAAAAAACTTGTTCCGCCGTAATATTCAAATTTTTCCGGGGTATAATCTACCGGATGAAAACCCGCCTTACGGAAAGATTCATACGAAAAATGCCCTTGATAAGCAATATTATGAATAGTGAGCACACTGCGCGTACGGGTGTAGAAAGCGTCCAATTTGTAAACGGTTTTGAGATAAGCGGGGATGAGCCCGGTTTGCCAATCGTGACAATGGATAATATCGGGTCTAAAACCGATAAACTTACATCCTTCCAACACCGCACGGCTAAAAAAGATAAAACGCTCGTCGTTATCGCCGTAAGCACCCGCGGCGGTATGATAAAAACCTTCGCGGTCAAAAAACTTGCGGTTATTTACAAAAAATACGAGTACATTTCCCCACTGCACATAGGACAAAGACGCTTGCTCAATACGATCCCCCACCGCAATAAAGTAAACACCGGGAACCACTTTAAGCGTGGAAACACGCGTCATATTGCGGTAGTGCGGTAAAAAAAGTACCACTTTATTTTTTTTCTTTCCGGCAAATTGTTGGCATAACGAACCTACCACGTCGGCAAGTCCGCCGGTTTTACAAAAAGGGAACGCTTCACTTGCGGCTAACACAATATTCATAGATTATTTCTCCTCGGTATCAGTTTTAGTTTCCGTCTTTTGGGGAATACTTTTTTCTTCGGGTTGCACGTCAGTAGCGGATTTGTCCGTTGCGGGCGCGGGCGCTTTATTTTCAGCAAGCGTCGTCTGCTCATTTAACAGCAAATCGCCTTTATTGTAACTATGGTTTTTGAAAAACGGGTCCGGTGCGGATGCGTCCAATACTTCCAAACGTTCCTCTCCTTGCAAATCTTCTACGGGAATAATAGCCGGCTCCCCCAAAGGCGGCAAAGGATCGCCGAAAGGCAAATCGGCCTGTTTTTCTTGTAATGATTTAGCGGCAAATACTTGCAAATCGGGCAGTTCGGCTACGCGGTTTAACCCGAACAAGCGCAAAAATTCCTCGGTAGTGCCGTAAACCATAGGCCGCCCTATAGTATCTTTTTTACCCACCACACGCACTAAACTGCGCTCTAATAATTTTTCCAACGGGCCCGCCACATCCACCCCGCGGATGGCTTCCATTTCCGCGCGGGTAATGGGTTGTTTGTAAGCAATAATGGCCAACGTTTCCAACGCGGCATTGGATAATTTAGTCGTCATTTTTTCGTTATAGAGCCGACGCACCCAGCGTCCGTATTCGGGTTTGGTGGACATTTGGAATCCGCCGCCTATTTCCGCAATTTGCACCGCACTGCCGCGCACTGCATATTCGTTTTGCAATTCCATAATCAGTTCGCGCACGCGTTTAGCGTCTGTATTTTCCAGTACGTCTGCAATACGCGCGGGTTTTAACGGGCGGTCCGTAATAAATAAAAGCGTTTCAATAATTTTTTTCAAATCTTCACTGGCGAGCAATTCTTCCTGCACAGGGGTAACAGGTTGTTGCTTGTCGGGTGCGGTAGTCGTAATTTCTTCACTCATAAAATCTCCGTTAATTGGCCTCGGCGTGCATCAATTCTTCAAAATTTTTGTCTTTATTTTCCGGATTTAAGTAAATACGTATTTGCCCTAAACGCGTATCTTGGCGGGCAATCAGTTTTTTAATTTTCATCAATTCCAGTACGGCCATAAAGCACGTAATCACGCCGCGTTTTTTGGTTTCCCCAAAAAAGATATCGTCTAACAAAACCCACTCGCGCGTACGCAAAAGATTGACTACTTTTTCCATTTTTACTTCTATGGGAAATTCTTCCACGTTAAGCAGTTCAATACGTTTGCGCTCGTCTAATCGCTCAAACGCACGTTTAACCGCACTGAGCAAATCAAACAACTGCAAATTGATTACCTTTTCCCCGTTATCAAAAATGGGAGCCGAGCGGTAAAATTTATCTTTATTTTCTTCCAATTTTTGATTTAAGAATTTACTGGCCTCTTTGTATTTTTGGTACTCCACCAATTTGGCAATTAATTCTTGTACCGGGTTCGGCCCTTCGTCTTCCGAAGTAGGCGCTTGCGAAGGCAGCAGCGTTTTTGCTTTTATCTGCATCAGCGTACTTGCCATCACCAAAAACTCCCCCGCCACTTCTAAATTCAGTTCCTTCATTACGTTCAAATAATCTAGATATTGGCGCGTAATTTCGGCAATATTGATATCGCAAATATCCAAATTATCTTTTTTGATGAGGTGCAACAACAGGTCCATCGGGCCTTCAAATACGTTGATATGCACATTTATCGGGGAAGTATTCATCATACCTATTTCGTAATCTTCATCACTTTTTTTACTCTGGCAAGCGTCTGCGCCGCATTAGCGCGGGCCCGCTCTTTACCGCGCGAGACAATCGCGTTTAAGCGCGCTTTATCTTGCGCAAATTCATTACGGCGCTGGGCAAATTCTTTCAGTTCAGGCTCCATAAGCGCAAACAACTCTTTTTTGCACGCCACACATCCTAACGCCCCCGCTTTACACTCCGCACACCGCTTCTCATAATTGGGGTTATACACTTTGTGGAACGCATATACCACGCATCCGTCGGGGTTAGCGGGGTCATGCGCGCCTTTTTTATTGGGGTCGGTAAACATAGCCATTACTTTTTTGCGCACACTTTCCAACTCTTCCCCTAAGAAGATGGAGTTGTTATACGATTTGGACATTTTCCGTCCGTCTAACCCCGGCAAGCGCGCCACTTTGGTAAATAACGGGCGGGGTTCAATAAATACTTCTTCCCCGTACACTTCGGTAAAACGGCGGCACAAATCGCGTGCAATTTCCACGTGGGCGGTTTGGTCTTCCCCAACAGGAACATAAGACGCATTTTGAATTAAAATATCTGTTGCCATCAGCACGGGATATCCCAAAAAACCAAACGAAGAAATATCTTCATCCCCCGCAATAGAGGCTAGTTTTTCCCCGAGCGATTTTTCGTCTAACTGCCCCGCGTATTTTTGTTTTAAGAGTTCTTGGATTTGCTCTTTATACGTTGGGTTGCGCAGGAGCCACCCTAAAGGCGTAATCATCCCCAGTAGCGTATTGAGTTCGCTGACTTCGGGCACGTCGGACTGAATAAAAATAGTGCTTTTTTCGGGGTCTAAACCGGCTGTCAACCAATCAATAAGCATGGCCTCGCTGTTTGCGGCTAAATCTTCCGTATGCTCATAAGCGGTAGTGAGTGAGTGTAAGTCGGCCACGAAAAAGAAACAAGGGTATTTATTTTGCAATTCCACCCAATTTTTAAGCGCGCCGTGAAAATTGCCTAAATGGAGTTTGCCCGTAGGGCGCATACCGGATAATACGATTTTATTTTCTGTCATAACTTCCTCTATAAACCAACGATTTTAAGTAATATCTTGAAAACTAAATTGCTTATGGGTAGTAACACATACCGAATCCCCCCCGTAAGCACTAGGACAAATACCAACCACATACCAAACCGCCCGAAAAAGCGGTCATAGGCGAGTGCCGTTTCCAGCGGCAAAAGCGCGACGGCAATCCGTCCGCCGTCTAAAGGCGGAATCGGGAGTAAATTAAATACCGCAAGCAGCACGTTAATGAGTACACCATATTGCAAACACAACACACCAGTACGAAAGAGTTGCTCGCCCAAATGCGTACCGAACACAAAAATCAGTTTAAGCCCAACGACAAACGTTAAGGCGAGCAGTAAATTAACGGCCGGACCGGCAAGGGCGACTTTGCCCATATCTCTGCGCGGGGAAGGCAACCGCGCCGGATTGATCGGAACCGGTTTTGCCCACCCGAATAAAGGAAACCCCAACATGTAGCACACCACGGGCAATATCAACGTACCTACCCAATCCACGTGAGCCAACGGGTTTAGCGTTAAGCGGCCCATACGGTAAGCGGTATCGTCCCCCATGCGGTAAGCCGCAAAGCCATGAGCGAACTCATGCAAAACGATAGAAAAAAACAAAATGGGTATAAGTAATATAATTTCCATATAGTTCTATTTTACCAATTTTTGACCTGTTTTTTACGCGCGTGCGTGTACGGGAAAGACAAGAAAAATATTCTTTTTTTATAAATAACATAAAAGGTATTGACTTTTTAATTATTTTTATATACACTATAGTAACGCAAATTAGTTATTTTAACTAGTTTGCCATTCAACTACAAATAATGAACCCGGCAATAGTGATGTTATGCTATTGTTATTCATTAAACAGTACCCGCTGTATTACAAGAGCAACGGGTGCTGTTTTTTTATCTCTCGGGGAATATGGTAAAATAGTAATATGATTTCGCCTTTTACTATTTTATCCAAAGACCCGCACTCCCGCGCCCGAACGGGCGTCTTATATACCCGCCACGGGGCAGTACATACGCCGGTATTTATGCCGGTAGCCACGCAAGCCTGCGTTAAGGCTTTAACCGACGAAGATTTACGCCAAGCCGGAGCCGAGTGTTTACTTTCCAACACGTATCACTTGTATTTACGCCCGACCACAAAATTACTGCAACAAATGGGCGGTTTACACAAGTTTATGAATTGGGACAGAAGCATTTTGACCGATTCGGGCGGGTTTCAAGTATATAGTTTACCTAAATTCCGCAAAATCAAAGAAGAAGGCGTTACCTTTCAATCGCACCACGATGGCTCCAAGCATTTATTTACGCCCGAAAACGTGATTGAGTTTGAAAGCGAAATCGGCTCGGACATTTGGACCATGCTGGACGTTTGTATCCACGCCAAAGACCCGTCCAAGCACGACGCGCGCGAAGCGCTAAATATCACCAAGCGTTGGGCCGAACGCGCCGCCAAAGCCTACACTCAAAAAGTGCCCGAGCAACACATTACCGCCAATGCAGACGGTTCGTTTGCGGTGGGCAACTCGCTTTTATTCGGTATTATTCAAGGGGCCATTTTCCCCGATTTGCGCAAAGAAGCCGCCTTGCACATGGCGTCACTCCCGACACACGGTTATTGTATCGGCGGGTTATCGCTTGGGGAAACATTGGAGCAGATGAACGATTCGGTCAGTGCGGTAACGGAAAATCTGCCCGAACAAAAACCGCGTTATTTTATGGGCCTTGGGACTCCTGTGGAAATACTTAACGCCATTGAACGCGGGGTAGATATGTTTGACTGCGTATGGCCTACGCGCGTGGCGCGCAACGGGCTTGCTATGACGAGCGAAGGGCGCTTAAACATTAAAAATGCCGAGTTCCGCCTGCAAGATAAACCGCTGGACCCGACGTGCGATTGTTTAACGTGCCGCACCTATTCGCGCGCGTATTTATGCCACTTATACCGCGCGGGTGAACTGACCAGCCACCGCTTGCTTTCCATTCACAACATCCGTTTCTTAATACGGCTGATGGAACGCGCGCGACAGGCCATAACAGACGGAAACTTTTTACATTTCAAAGAAGAAGTTATCGGCAATTATTTAGGCAAATAAAAAGTAAAACCACCCCGAGCGCAAACTCGGGGTGGTTTATAACGTAAAAAATCAATCCATACGACAGGCTATAGCATCCCCGAAATGTTCAAAATTATTATGTCCGCACACACTCGCGCACGCATTTCGTACAGAAGCAACTTCACTATCCCAATTACCATACGAACAATAAAAACCTGCAAGTTCATCTATCCCTTGTTGGCGCCAATCACGTGTGACACCTATTTTATATCCGCTAGGTAAAGTGTAGCTTATGCCTACATAAGCATGCGGATAATAACACATCAAAAAATTATGTTTTAGCGGAGGAATAGACACGTCTAAATAGGCTTCAAAAACGTCGGGGGAGTAGCACCCGCCCGCTATAGCGGGATAAGCCAAATGTTCTGCTTTGTAGCGCTCTAAAGAATAATAAAGCGTATTTACAAGAATTTTCGCTTCCGCTATACGTGCTTTAACAACTGATTTTTGATATTGCGGAAGTGCCACCGAAGTTAAAATGCCGATAATAAGTACTACTACAAGCACTTCTATCAGCGTAAAACCGCCCGAATTTTGATTATTTTTTCGCATAAGTATCCCCCTATTTATACACAAGTAAACTCTAGCAAAAAAAAAAAATAAATCAACTTTTGGCGATTTTAACCGCAAAAAATTCAATCAAAAAGAGAAAAGCGCAACAATAAAAACCGTTGCGCTTATGCGTAAATGACAAGGGGAAAATAACGTCTATTTCTCGGTATTTCTAAAGGTGGCCCAGATGTAGTACGCGCCCGCCATTTGCAGCGTAAACGCGAGCGACACAAAAACATATTCATACGCTTTGAGCGTCTGCACCGCCGGATCGCACAACCCTATCCATGTCATACCGATTACTTTTAAGACCGGAAAGAAAATAAAATCACTCGTAGTAAGCAAGGCAATAAACCCCTGTACTAGGGTTAATACCGCCGTCAAAGGCTCTTTAAGCCAAATTAAAATTACTTGCGAAATGTAGAGTAAAAAAAAGCACCCGTGCAAATGCCACAACACACTATTGCCCGCTAGGTCCCGCATCAGTAACACCGCGTTAAGCAATACCCCCAACACACATAATATCCAAAGGGTTTGAATAAAAAAGGGAAAGCCGAAAAAGTGGTTAAGCCATTTCATACATTAACGCGATAGCAAACGTTTTTCCTTTTGCGCGTGCTCCGTTTGCGCAAGTGCAATTAAGCGGTCTAAAATAGACGGGTAAGGTTGCCCGCTTGCTTCAAAAAGTTGCGGAAAAAGGCTTGTTTCGCTCATTCCCGGAATAGTATTGATTTCGGAAAAGAAATAATTACCTTGCGCGTCCATCAAAAAATCTACCCGCGCGAGCCCGCTGCCGTGAAGCGCCTTAAAAATGATTTGCGTATCTTGCCGCATTTGTTCGGCCGTTTGAACGGGGATATCCGCCGGAACTTTGGTTTCACACCCGCCCTGCACCAGATATTTGGCGTTATAATCAAAAAATTCACCGGCCAGTTGGCGCAATTCCCCGCAACCGGACGTAAGGACGTTCTCGCCGTCACCGAAAACGCCGCAAAAAATTTCGCGTGCGTAATCAATGCCTTTTTCCACCATAGCGTCGGTGTCAAACTGCAACGCAAAATCAACGGCCTTGTGGAGTTGGTCCAACGTTTTAACTTTGGTAATGCCCACAGACGACCCCAACCGCACCGGCTTTACAAATACGGGGAGCCCGATTTTGCGCACCCATTGTTCTAAATTCTGTTTATCATATCCGCCG
>Ga0310690_10001984_pt1 | contig 34857 bp, 38 predicted proteins | sample AusTroGonzalo_MG_2_FD_207661 | JGI IMG/M metagenome (GOLD analysis project Ga0310690, IMG submission 207661) | Bovine rumen microbial communities from tropical cattle in Woodstock, Queensland, Australia - Gonzalo_04 (v2) (version 2) | ecosystem: Host-associated > Mammals > Digestive system >...
CTTATCCATTAACTGAAGGAATAGTAAAAACTAATACTACTTAATTAGTAGTATTCTAGTAATATAAAAAAGAGATGAGGACAAAGGTAGAGACTGAACGGTTTAGTTGGGAGCGAAGTCAGGCTCCGATTAGTTGATGCGAAATCCTAGCTAAAAACTAAAAATCCTTTATATTATTAGAATAGTGCTAATTAAGCACGATAATAATTGACCTAACAATAGACCCTGTAAATAGCGGTAGATGGGGTAGACGACCGAGTGCACATGGATGGTTGAAGGTAAATGGCTACCGCCGATAGTCAATTATACTTACTACTCAAGAGGTAGATAAGTCCTATTGCAGAGAAATCTGTAAATGTTAGCTCATTGACCAAGTGTTGAAGGAGCGGAGATGTACACGACATCGTTTAGACGGGAGATGACAGCCCCAGCCTAACTTCGGCGACCTATATGGTAAAACAAAAAATAGAAGAGCTCGTGTAAGTTTATCTTGAATAAACTGCTGTCACTTTTTATGCCGACTTAGCTCAATCGGTAGAGCAACTGATTTGTAATCAGTAGGTTGTGGGTTCAATTCCTACAGTCGGCACCATTAAATAATAACATTTTGTATTGGAGGTGCAAAATGAATCATACACAGGTTGGAGATATTACTGAATATAAATTTGCTTTATATTGTATGGAAAGAAATATCCCTATTAGTAAACCTATGAATAATAATTTACCTTATGATTTTATAATTGACTTAAATGGGCAGTTATTAAAATTACAAGTAAAAACAGGTTATAACAGTTCTAGTAAAGATGGTTTTATGTTTAATACTAGGTCTACATCTAAAAATTATACTGAAATAACTAATAAAGATTATAATGGTTTAATTGATGGTTTTATAACTTGTTATGAAGCTTTACCTAATAAGTTTTATTATATTCCTATTGAGAAAGCATCAAAAGGATGTATGACTATGTATTATGGAGATAATCCAAAATACAATCAAAATTGGTGCAAAGATTATGATTTTGATAATTTATTATCTTAATCTTTTATTGCGGGTATAGTATAAGGGTTAGTATGTGAGTCCTCCAAACTCAGGATGCCGGTTCGAATCCGGCTACCCGCTCCATTTGAAATTATTGATAATATTTAAAAAATATTATATAATATATATGTAAATAAAAAAGACCATAATAAAATTCTTGTTGGTATCTCAGTGGCACAGAGAGTAAAGAGTGTTGATTGCTATAACCGCCAACATCTTGTTATGGCGCCGTGGTGAAGTGGTTTAACACACTGCCCTTTCACGGCAGCATTCTCGGGTTCAAATCCCGACGGCGTCACCAGTTTGATAATAAAAGCATTTTGCTTTTAATATATATAAAAGACACGAACAGCTAAATAATTATTTATAAATTAAAGCAGGGAACTGACGGTCAGAGGTTCAAATCCTCTATCTCCCAACATTTTATATGGGAGATTAGCTCAGTTGGGTAGAGCATCAGTAAATTTATTTATAAGTGTCTTGATTTGGTGCCTTGGTGTAGTGGTTATCACGCCTGCCTGTCACGCAGGAGATCACGGGTTCAAGTCCCGTAGGCACCGCCATTTAATAGAATAAAAGGAAGTGAGTCAGGTGAATATAGTAATACCTTTTAGAAACACATGCGGGACTGACGAACTTGATATGTGTATCAAATTAATTAAGAAAAATTTAAAAATTAATTATGATAACATTTATATTGTTGGGGACGAAGTAAACCAATTTAAAGACTCCGCTATTAATATTATTGTAAATGAACAAAAATATAATAAGTGGTTAGATAGCAATTTTTTAGTAAAGACTTATATTGAAACAATTGGAAATCCTTTTATTTTATTTAATGATGATTTCTTTTTGACAAGCATTGTTGATACTATACCTTGTTATTATTTTGATACTTTACAAAATAGGTCTTTAACAACTTATGTTATCAATAAAGAAATAAATCAACTTAGATTATCAGCATACGGATTAAATATAGATTCATTTTTAAAGAAATTTGGTAATTTTGAAAATTATGAAGTTCATATTCCTATGGTAGTAGAATATCCAAGCATTATGTATGATGCTATTGAACAATGTAATGTAAATGATTGCCCAGCTTTAAAAAGAACTATGTATATAAAATTATGTGAAGAAAAAGAATTTTTTAATTCAATAGTTGAAATAAAACAAGATGTTAAATTTAATGAACCTTTAAGAATAATGCAATATCCATTTTTTTCTCTAACTGATAAAGCGGAATTTGATGTATTTAGAAGCACTCTTGAAGAAATTGCAAAACAATAAATGTAGGGGCTTAGTGTAATGGTAGCACAGCGGTCTTCAAAACCGTAAAGACGGGTCTCCAAAACCCGGGGTGTGGGTTCGAATCCTACAGCCCCTGCCATATAGGGGTGTCGTCCAATGGTTAGGACTCTGGTCTCCAAAACCAGGTATCTGGGTTCAAGTCCTAGCACCCCTGCCAATTTAAAATTAATTGATTTTTTATAAAAATTATTATATAATATATATGTAAACATTAAGAAATAAATTAAATGTGGAAACGAATGTATCTCCGTTCTGTCTTGCTCTTTAAGAGTGAGGCGGGATGCTGAGCTAGGGAACAAAGGCATTCCATCAGACTGTTTGTGGGTTGGGTCTGCGAAAAGTTCTTTGAAAATAAAATTATTTGTAACTCAAATAAGGATAGGTTTCGTCCTAAGAGTGGACTCTTACACCACCTCAAAAGGGTAGGTCATTAGTGCGGAAGTGCGAGGGAGAGTCGCTGTCGGAATAACAAGCATAAGGTGCTATTGATTTCGTGGTTCATTTAACAATGTGAGAGTTGGCGTCTCAAACAGGTTAAACGGCTGAACCTTGGCGGTTGAAATAAGAAAGCAATAGGCAACTAGCATAAATCCGTTATAGTAAATGGCAAGTAGAACCTTATATGTTGAAGGTAATCAACCCTTCCTATGCGTGAAACCGGGTCGTCGGCCAACGAACTGGTGTATAGTAGCTTTATACTTATTCATTATATTATTGAGATGTGCTGGAAGATGCATCTCTGCGGAAGCAAGGTTGGTGGTAACGTTGACCGGCCGCCGCATATACTAATAACAGTAGACGCTGTAAGTAGCTGTGGTCATAGCCTATGAAAAAAGGATAAAAAGTTGATAAACTTAAGTGAGCAGGCGAAAATATAATGAGTATAAGGAAAGTTGTGTGCGATTGGGTAGCAAGCTCCAATACGACCTTAGCCGGGCGTAACACAGGACGACTGTGTGGAGAAGTGAGCACTGGGTGGTTGAATCAGGTTAAACTGAGTATAACAATGTGGCACATGGGCATATAAGAAAACCACTATTAAAAAGATTTGGTGATTACAGACGATTAGATATGGTCTGTCTTATAAACTCCAGTCTATGCTATGTTTGCGGAGTATTGATCTCCGCCTCGTGACTGAATATGTGGTTATTCTGAAGAAGACTTGTGGGTATGCGAAAATCCCATCAAATAATTTTATTTTCAAGGAACTTTTTAAAGTCCTTAAAGAAAGAGTGATAATATGGAAGATTTAAAATGGTATGTATTAAATTATGATTTTAATGCAAAGAAAATAGAAAACTTTAATATTTTTAGAAGTGTTAGATTTGTTGAAGGAGTTCAGGAATTGTTAGACCATTATATCACTTTTGAAGATTTTGTTGAAAAATTAGAAAGCGAACTTAGATATTCTTTTTGGAGTAAAAGAGAATATGAAATATTTGTTGGGGATGCTTTTGAAACTAACATAGAAAATTTTGAGAAAATTGATATATATTCTCAAGTTAAACCAAATGTCAAGATATTAGCAAAATATATAATTGACAACTATAATTCAGGGCTAAGCTGCTAAGTGCCCATACCTATCAAAAGTAGCGTTTAATGAGGTCATTACTAATAGGACCGATAGGGGTTGCTATCAAGTGATGAACTCGTATATAAGCGGAAGAGATAAAATTTTATTATAAATAGTAGAAAATTCTCATATTATCGATCTCGAGCTCTTCCGTTTATACACGAGGTCATCCTGATATCGAGATAAAATATCGTGAGCATCTAGTGTTAGGAATATGTTTAAAATGGGACACAAAGCATATTCGTTCTAATTTGCCAACACAACTCGATTATGTGCGTGGTAAATTAACTAGATGCTATTTTTATAAATAAAAAAGGAGCTGATTATAATGGAATTAAAACTTAATAAGTATTTAAAAGAGCTAGGTATAGATGAAAATAATTGGCTTTTTAATAAAGAAACACAAGAAATAGATGATAGATATAAGGCTGATGAAGAAGGTTTTGTAGACGCAGAGCATTTTAGTTTAGATTATTCATTAAGTTTATATATTTATTCTCAATTATGCTATTTCCGCGACCATTGTTTAGTTGGACATCCTGCTTATATGACTTTTGAACAATGGAAAGATATTATTGATAAAATGATAGAAGCATTTAAACTTCAAATTTTAGAAGATAATACTTGGGATAGATTTAATTATCCTAATGAGGCGGAAAGAATTATAGCAAGTAAAAATAGACAAAAAAAGATAAATTATGGTATGAGATTATTTATTAAATACTATAATCATCTTTGGTATTAATTCTGTCCGCTTACTCAAGTTGGTGAAGAGGAGAGTTTGCTAAACTCTTAGACCGGCTTTGTCGGTGCGAAGGTTCGAGCCCTTCAGCGGACGCCATATGGTTCCGTAGCTCAGAAGGTAGAGCATTTGACTTTTAATCAAAGGGTCGTGCGTTCGATCCGCACCGGAGCCACCATGCGGAGATACCCAAGCGGTTTAAGGGAGCGGTCTTGAAAACCGCCAGGTCGGTAATACCGGCGCCTGGGTTCGAATCCCAGTCTCCGCGCCATTATTGATTTTAATAAAAATATATGATATAATTATTATATAAAATAAAGGAAGTGAATGAAATGAGATTATGGCATACAAAATTAATTAAAGCATTACCAAATATGCATTTACAAGCACAATGGAGAGAATTATCTGCTATTGCAGGTGCTATTCAAAAAAATGGAACTCCAAATCATGTACTAGTAAATTTTGTATTAGATTATGATTATGATAATTTTATTTCTTATGCTTATTATATAAGAGAGGAAATGACTAATAGGGGCATTAGAACTATGAATTCAGTATGGGAAAAGATTACTAGTTTAAAACCTAATTATACACTTTTACCTATTGAAGATACATATAAAGAAAAAATGGACGACCTATATTTAAAAATATGTTATTATAACTTATTTGAAAAATATATATGCGGTATGTTTGATGATATTACTCCTATTAATAATGTTGTAAAAGATATGGTAGGATTAGTATAATGGTTAGTACGCGGGTTTGTGGCACCTGAGGTAGGGGTTCAATTCCCTTATCCTACCCCATATGCGGGAATGGTGTAATGGTAGCCACGCTAGTCTTAGAAACTAGTGAGCCCAGCTCGTGCAGGTTCAAGTCCTGCTTCCCGCACCATTATATTATGGCTGGATAGCTCAGTTGGCAGAGCACGAGACTGAAAATCTCGGTGTCCCTGGTTCAATCCCAGGTCCAGCCACCATGCGGGAGTGGCGAAATGGTAGACGCAACGGACTTAGATAATTTGAGCACTTAGATAGGAAACTTTTAAGTGAATGATGGCTAATTCGACGAAAATCTTTATTTAGGTAAAGACAACGACGAGCTAAATTTTTGGGTAGACCTTTATAAAATGGTAGACGAACTTTTCATATATAAATGAAAAGGAGAAACGTATTATGGCATTACAAAGATATACAAAAGAATGGCTTGAAGAATTATGTGCTGACAGTTATTCACTTGCTGAAGTATTAAAAAAAGCAGGTAGAAAACCTGGAGGCGGAAATCAAGAAACTTTAAAAAAGAAAATCACAGAATTTGAGATTGATATTTCACATTTTACAGGACAACTTTGAAATAAAGGAAAAACTAAAGAAACTGATAGTAGAATCGTTAGTAGAGAACAATATCAATTAGAAGAAGTATTTTGTGAGAATAGCCCTGTTACACAAAAAGTTTTAAGAGGCTATGTTGAAAGACATAATATTATAGAATATAAATGTCAATTTTGTGGATGTGATGGACATTGATTAGATACTGAAATTGCATTAGAAATAGACCATGTTAATGGGAATAATAATGATAATAGAGTAGAAAATCTTAGATATTTATGTCCAAATTGTCATGCAACTACTGAAACTTATAGAGGAAAAAATATTAAACCCAAAATAAATGTGTAGAGACTATACACCATCAACCTAAGGCATCAGCTATGGTTAAGAAATAGTCCAGACTACAACACGGATTTCCGCGGCTATAGTAATATAGAGTAGTAAGAAAATCCGTTGGGACCTAGTCCCGTGAGGGTTCAAGTCCCTCCTCCCGCACCAAAAATTTAATAGAAAGGGAAAAGCATATGCACGTAAATTTTTGTTGATTAAAAGTGTTTTTAATTAGTTTATTATTAACAATAATAATAGTAGCTATTATAACTTTCAAACCTTCAAAAACAACAAGCTCACAACTAAACCTTTATGGTGTTGAAACACCAATATTAAATAAAGAAGCTGAAAGAATAAAAAAACAGGGGTATGAAAAAATATCTTACGAATTAAACAAAATGGTTCAAACACTGCAAAAAAATAATATGCCTATTGAATTGAGTTATGATATTGAAAAGGCTATTATTAAAAAATATGATTTTTATGCAGTTTATCACAAAGTAACAGTAGATAATAAAGATTATATATTTAAAAATGCAAAAGATTGTGATGATTTCATTAAAAATATAAAAAAATACAGTAATAAAGAATATGAAATAACTTTCGTAAGATTAATGGTGTATAAAGAAACTCCAAAAGAAGAAATTAATAAAATAATAGCAAGTAAAAAAGCAGCATATGAGAAAGCATTAGCGGAAGCAGAAGCAAAGAAAAAAGCAGAAGAAGCAGCTCGTAAAAAAGCTCAAGCAGAAGCCGCTCAAAAGAAAAAAAATAATAAAACTAAAAGTAAAACCAAAACATTACCTAGTTCGAGTTATCAACAGTATGCTTATAACTTAGTAATTAATACATATGGATGGTCAGAGTATGATTTCCAATGTTTAGTTAAGTTATGGAACAGAGAAAGTGGTTGGAATCCAAATGCACACAATAAAAAATCTGGTGCTCATGGTATACCACAAGCTTTACCTGCGAAAAAAATGGCAAGTGAAGGCTCAGATTATTATACAAATGGATATACTCAAATTAGATGGGGGTTAAAATATATTAAAAATAGATATGGTTCACCAAGTGCGGCTTGGGCTCATTCTCAAGCTCATCATTGGTACTAATTAGGTGGCGGCGTAGCTCAGTTGGCTAGAGCACAAGATTCATATCCTTGGGGTCGTAGGTTCGAACCCTACCGCCGCCACCATTTTTATATAGATATAGTTTAACAGTAAAACTACCGCTTGATACACGGTAATAGAAGTGCAATTCTTCTTATCTATACTATTGTATTTTTATAGTATTTTAAATCTAAGCAAGTTCCGGTTGGAAATGGAGAACCTAAGGGCGTGTCCTATGGTTTATTAGAGTAAAGTATTAAGTGAAAATCTTAATTGGGATGTGGCTATTTTAAGAAATGAAGTAGTGATGGTAGATATTATAAGAATGTAATAATATATATTTTTACAAGAGTTAGGGGAAGGAACGCCTTTAATTACAAGTGCGGTGAGGCGCAGACAGTATTTTAATCTATTATGACAAAATATTTGTTTAAAAATATATATGCGGGTTTAGCTCAGTTGGTTAGAGCGCTAGTCCTACAAACTAGAGGTCCTAGGTTCAAGCCCTAGAATCCGCACCATTTTCGGGGAGTAGCGTAACTTGGTATCGCACTTGGTTTGGGGCCAAGGGGTTGCAGGTTCAAATCCTGTCTCCCCGACCATGCTTCGGTAGCTCAGTTGGTAGAGCGTCAGACTGTTAATCTGAATGTCACAGGTTCGAACCCTGTCCGGAGCGCCATTTTTTGTCCTGTTAGTTCAGTTGGATAGAACACAGACCTTCTAAGTCTGATGTCCGGGGTTCGAATCCCTGACGGGACACCATATGGGCAGATGGCAGAGCGGTCAAATGCGGGGGACTGTAAATCCCTTGACTTCGGTCTACGGTGGTTCAAATCCATCTCTGCCCACCATTAAAAATAGATGGCGCGTTATTCTAGTCTTTTTACAAAAGTTGCAAATTATTGCTATTGAAATAATCTAGAACGTATTTAATAGAGAATTAAGGTATAGACTAAGTGGTAATCAAGTCGCTTATATGCCGCAGGATTAAAACGAAAGTGCACTTCTGGTAACGGAATGTTCTTAGCGAGGAAAACTAACTTGACCTAAGCTATAATGTTATATTTATTGAAGCCATCTTAAAAATTGACAAAATCAAAAATTTTTGATATAATATAAATGTAAAATAAAGTTAGACAAGAGAACAGCAATTAGTTAATTAACAAACAGTTAGTGAATATTAAGTGGTACTAATAACAACTCTCTTAGAGAGCGTAGAAGAGAATACTTGTTGTGGAATATTGGAGTATTCTTCTAACGAAAGCAATTTAAAATATTCTTCTTGTCTAGATTTTCATTCATTCCCTTTCAACAGGCTTTGGAATAAGCCTAATATATAGAAACTGATTAAATTGTTAATCAGTTTCTTTTTTTTTGCATAAAAAAGTGGGTTTGCTTTATGAAAAATATACTATTATTTTAATTAAAGAAGAAAAAGTTGACTAAATAAAAAAATAATGATATAATATATATAGAAAATCTTGAAAAAGATTAGGAGGAAATGAATTATGGAAAATGGAAATAGTCTTTTAGACAGCTTAAAACGAGAATTAAATTTTACCGAAACTGAAAATGGGGGTATAACTCATAAATCAACTTTAAATGCTGTATATGATATGTTTGCATTAGGAGGCGCATACCGCTCCCGCACAGATGAAGATTGTATATTGTTATTTAAGAAGGCTCTTGAAGAAGATGAAACTCTTGCTTTAAAATGTTTATTTTATTTAAGAGATATAAGAGGCGGACAGGGAGAGCGTAGATTTTTTAGAGTTTGTTTTAAATGGTTGGCTCAAGAATATCCTGAATTAGCATTTAGAAATTTAGATAATGTACCAGAATATGGTAGATGGGATGACCTATATTCAACAATTGGAACAACTATTGAAAATGATGCTTTTGATTTAATCCAATGTCAGTTAAATAAAGATTTAACATCATTAAAAACTGGTCCTCAAGAAGGAGTTTCACTATTAGCTAAATGGCTAAAATCAGAAAATACTTCTTCTTATGAAAGTAAACTTCTTGGAAATAGAACCAGAGAATATCTTGGATGGAGTCATAAAAAATATCGTAAACTTTTATCAGCTTTACGTACAAGAATTAATATTGTTGAAAAACTTATGTCAGAAGGCAAATGGGAAGAAATTGAATTTGCAAAATTACCAAGTAAAGCAGGTTTAATTTATAGAAATGCATTTGCGCACAATGACTTAATTAAAGATAAATATGCTGAATTTATAAATAGCAAAGAAACAAAAGTAAATGCTGGAACTTTATATCCTTATGATATAGTTAAGAAAGTCACTGATGCTCTTGATTATTGGGGACATATAGAATTAGAACCAACTGAAAAAGAAGTGCTTAATAAATATTGGGAAAATCAAAAAGATTATCTTAATGGTAAGCCTTGTAAAATGATGTGTGTAGTAGATACATCTGGTTCTATGGATAGCGCATATGGTACAAGTGTTAAACCTATTGATGTAGCAATTTCACTTGGTATGTATTGCGGAGAACGTATTGGAGAACCTTTTAAAAATCATTTTATTAGTTTTTCTAGTAGACCTCAATTAATTGAAATTGAAGGTATAGATTTTTGTGATAAAGTTACTAGAATATATAAACAAAACCTTTGCGAAAATACTGACTTAAAAGCAGTATTTGATATGTTACTTCGTTTATATAAAGAAGGAAAAGTTTCTGCAGAAGATTTACCAGAACAATTAGTTGTTATTTCAGATATGGAAATTGATAGCGGGTCTTATTGGAGAGATAATTATAGAAGAAAAACTGAGATGGAATTAATTAGACAAGAATGGGAAATTAATGGCTTGAAAATGCCTAAATTAGCTTATTGGAATGTTGCAGCAAGACATAATAATATTTTAGATGATGCTAATAATCAAGATGTAACATTTTTAAGTGGTTGCTCACCTATCTTATTTGAAGCATTAATGCGTGGTAAATCAGCAAAAGACTTAATGCTTGAAAAATTAAATAGTGAAAGATATGAACAAGTAAAATAGGCGATTTCTGCCTATTTTTTATTGATTTTTTATAAAAATAATGATATAATATTTATATAAATAGAAAGGAGTGATAATATGAGGTGGTTTATTACAGGGGATATTCATGGGAATGTAGACCGCATATATAATTGGATAGATAGAATGGATTTTAATAATGACAATATTAATATAATTATTGCTGGAGATGCAGGTTTATGTTGGCGTAAAGATAAAAAAGATTTAGAACAAACAATTCAATTTCATGAAAATAATTACAATTTTCATATTTGGTTTATAGATGGAAATCATGAGAATTTTGATGTTTTAAAAGAATTTCAACCTGATGAGTGCGGAATTGTTAGTTTAAGTCCTCATATACATTATTTTCCAAGAGGTTCTGGAATTTATATTCAAACTGATAATGGAATTAAATCAATTTTATGTTGTGGCGGTGCCGATAGCGTTGATAAAGCACTTAGAACTCCGCATCTTGGTTGGTGGGTTGACGAAGCTATTACATTTGAAGATATAGATAAATGTTTAGCTCATAAAAAAGATGTAAATAAATTTGATTATGTTATCACTCATTGTTGTCCTTATAGTATTTTTCTAGCGTATTCCGCGTATTTAATTACATTAACAAATATAAATCAAAAGGCGGTAGACCATAGTTCTGAATTAATGTTAGATAATCTTGCTAATGAAATTAACTTTGATAAATGGTATTTTGGACATTATCACGTAGATAAGCAATTAACTGATAAGTACAGATGTGTGTTAAATGATTTTATAGAATTATAGAAAGGAAAATGAATATGACATTAGGAGAAAGAATGAAACAATATGAAATGCAATCTCGTACAAGATTATTATGTAAAGTTCCTGTAATAATTAGATTGGATGGTAAAGCATTTCACACTTGGACAAGAGGATTAGATCGACCTTTTGATAAAGAGTTAATGCATATAATGCAAAAGACTATGTTAGCATTATGTGAACAAATTCAGGGGTGTGTATTAGGCTATACTCAATCTGATGAGATTACTCTTGTATTAGTAGATTATCAAAATCTTGAAAGTATGGCTTGGTTTGATAATCAAGTTCAAAAAATGTGTTCTGTTGCGGCAAGTATTGCTACATCTGCTTTTGAAAAAGCTTTAACAGAAGAAATTGAAGAATTAATGATAGATGCTCAATGGAATAATCAAAATTTTATGATAGATGCTGCAGATAAGATTTTAGATAAAGCAGAATTGTTGACAAGTAAAAGATTTAAAGCTAATTTTGATGCTAGAGCATTTAATATTCCTATTCACGAAGTAATAAATAACTTGATTTGGCGTCAACAGGATGCAACTAGAAATAGTATTTTATCCGTGGCTCAATCACTATATTCTCATAAAGAATTACAAGGAATTAGAACAAAGGAGCTACAAAATAAAATGTTAATTGAAAAAGGAGTTAATTGGAACAGCTTCTCAGTGGCAGAAAAACGAGGGATCGCCGCAATAAAAGATAATGAAGGAAAATGGTTCATAGATGAGTTAACACCTATATTTACTGAAGATAGGAAATATATAAATAGATTAGTATATCCAGAATCAGATGACTAATAATCATTTGATTTTTTTATAAAAAAATATTATAATATATATGTAAAAAATAAGAAAGGAAATGATAATATGAATAAGGAAATGAAATTAGGTATTTATAAGTTTATTAAGGAAGTTAATCCTGATTACAATATTAAATTTCAAAAATATGATTTAGAGTGTGATGTATATGAAGAAACAATATATGTTGGGGAGAGCTATGATAAAAGAACTGATAGATATTTTGAAAACTTTGTTAAGGAATTAAATCCAGAATGTAGCAAAGTTAATCCATTTTTATTATCATTACTTCACGAAATTGGTCATATTGAAACATATACAGAAGAAGATGAAGATGATAAAGATAAAGTATATGCAATATTAAAAATGCAATATGATGAAGAAGAACTTAGTGATGATAAATTAGAAGAATATTGCAATATGTATTTTAGAATTGCATTGGAGCAAAATGCAACTGAATGGGGCATTAATTATGCATTATCACATTTAGATTTAATGGAGAAATATAGTTGGTTACATAATTAATTTATAGAAAGGGAGTGAATTAATATGTTAATTAAAAAAGATTTACTAGATGTAGCAGAAGAAAAATATCGTCCTATGTTAAAAGAAGTTAGTATTCCTGACTTTACAAAATGCGTAGCACAATTTAGTGGATTACATATTTCAAAAGTTAGTGATGAAGTTATTAAAACATATCTTTTAACTTGGGCTAAAAATAAATATAGATTTTATCAATTACTTGGTAATAAATTAAAAATAGATAATAAAGTTCAGTATAAAGATGAAAATAAAGATGTTGAAACAGAAATGAGAACATTAGAAAAAGATTTTCCTGCATATGCATTATGGTTAGAGGGTTTTAAATATGTTGAAAGCAATAAAATAAATATAAGAGATGTTGAATGGACTATAAGAAATACAGTAGATAATATATTTCCCGGTTGCCGCCTTGATAGTTGTTCAGTAACTCATTTTTTTAAAAGTTATCTTAATGCATCAGATGAGTTAGTTACTAAAATAGGGCGTATATGGGAAAATGAAATGGTTGAAGGTAATTATACTATTTCTATTGACCCTGTTGATATGATGTTGGCAAGTGAAAATCCATATAATTGGCAATCTTGTTATAGACTTGCTGTTGATAATGATTGTTCTCATGCAGATGGTTGTATGGCCGCAGTACTTGATGATAGTTCTTTGATAACTTATGTATGGAACAGAGAAGGCAAATTCTCATTATATAATACCTATGAATTTAAAAGTGTTAGATATTATAGAATGAGAGAATGGATTTCTATATCTCCAAATCAAACTGCAATTCATTTTAATGCAATATATCCCGGAAAAAGATATTCAGAAGATTTTGAAAAAACTCTAAGAAATATATGTGAAAATTTAGTAAATAAAAATGCAATTTGGCAAAAAAATGATGGTTGGGATACTAATTGCAATAGAGAACAACCATATGGATATGGTGAATTTGATAGTTATAGAATATATAAAATTAAAGATACTAAAGATGAAGTGTGGGAAGTATATAATAAACAAATTTTATGTCCATGCGGATGCGGAGACTATTTAGCCGGATCTGACTGGGATGAAGATGACTATGATGGTTATGAATATAATGGAGAAGGTTTTATAGCAGAAAACTTCTATGAAAAAGAAGAACAAGGAGAATGGTGTGAATATTGTGATGATTATTGTCAAAACAGTGAAGATTGCGATAATTGTCCTCATTGGAATAGAGCCCATCCAGTATGTGAATTAGATGATGATTATGAGTGTGAAAATGCAGATGAGGCAGAAGATGATGATAAGTTTGACCCATATGAAGATAATATAGTTCATTGCGGCGGTCACTGCGAAGAATGTCCATTCTATGCACAACATCATAAAAATAAAGAATAACAATTTGATTTTTTATAAAAAAAATGATATAATATATATGTAAAATAAAGGAGTGATAAATAGTGGATACGAATTTAGAACCCTATATTGAAGTAAATGACAATGATATTATATTTAAAGGGGATACTCTAAAAGAGAAAGAATTAAATAAATGGTTATACCATACCACTCTTGAATTAAATCGTTATCAAGATATGACAAAAGATTTATTAGACTTTTGTCAAGAAAGGTTAAATGAAGATAAGCCAATCTCACCAAATGAAGTTCTTGATTTAATAAAAGAATGGAATTGTTAGAAAGGAGTTTGGCAAGTGGATAGTACGGCAAAGTTTTTATTAGCAGTTTTAATCTTATTACCTTTTGATTATGGAATAATTAAATTTGTTGATGTAATCATATACAGATTAAAAAATAACAGTAATAAAGAAAAAAAGATTAACGAAATAGATAAAGATTTTTGAGGCAAAGATAAAAAGAAAGATATTGATTTTTTATAAAAAAAATAATATAATATATATGTAAATAAAAAAGAAAACTGTGGGTTGCCTCCTTAAATATAATTAATTGGGAACTCCGTCATGAGTTGAAAGAACAGTAGAAGGGACGGACATCAGGAGGGTTTGAAATTACTCAAAAATTAAATAAGTAGACAATATCAACTGCAAGTGGCTCGAGTTAACACTGTGCAGAGCGAAGACTGAAGAAACCAGTTCGACGAGGGATGCCGAGGAGATACGATAACTCGCAGGAGTCATGACCTGCAAATTGGGGCTATAAATGAAAAGCGTGAGTGAGCCTCTTAACTCTTCAAAGTCATATAACTTATTTAATTAGTTAGGTCTGCAAAGACTTGGCTATCAGTTTGTAAATAATATTTATAAATTGATAGGCGAGCCTCTGTAGCTAGAATATGCGTAGCCGCTAAATAATTGCAAAATTAGAATAAGCGTTGCCGCAAACTAGAAAATTGCTACGATAGCGAAGGTGAATTAAAAGTTAAAGAAGTATGCGTAGCGAGAGGAACTACTCGTCTCATTCACAAGAAAGATTTAATGGAGGGCGGCAATAGTTTAGTGGGAAAATACCTCTTCACAAGGAGACTACGGTTCAAATCCGTATTGCCGCCTAAAGTTAAATCATTGATAATTTTAAAAAATTATTATATAATATATATGTAATAAGAAAGGAAAAGTGATAAGTATGTTAAAAATTATTTATGAAGGTAAAAGTTATAATTATAGCGTTGGAAGTCAACCATATGACATCAATAGTGAAATAGCAATAATAGAAGATGCAACTGTAACAGATGCTGTTAAAGCTTTTGTTAAGGCATTGCAAATAGCAACTTATCATATAGATAGACAAACAATGTTAGATGCAGTAAATAATGTATTTGATGAGATAGAATATTAATATTTGATAATATTTAAAAAATATTATATAATATATATGTAATAAAGAAAAAATATAAATTGGAGTTGTCGAGGAACCCATGAGCTAAGTTGAAGCAGGGTACAGTTAATCTAGATGTTCTCCATTATCAAAAACATCTCTGTTGAAGTTTAAACTTAGACCGGGACCAGAGGGAATGCTCCCACGTGCTTGCGGCTACACTTCGGTGACTGAGCATAGTGATACTATCTAAGCAGAAGCAGTAACAATACGCAGTGATGGACTGAACTGGCGGTATATAAATGGGGACGTTTGAGCTACTTAGTAGCGATTGTTCAATGGGTGGAGCCGTGCTACGACCAGAGTTTGGTAGCAAATTGTAATTGATTTTATAATCAATGATAACCTGAAAAAACATAAAATAAAACAGTGCGGAGGTGCAAATCCTTTACAAATAATTAAAATCGTATTAAGGTTGAAAAGTCCTATGTTTTATTATAAAAATAATTACCTGTGGCAACCAATTATGAGAACTCCACACGCGGGCCCGAACCCGCCATACTGATTAGGTTCTGGTATGTGACAGAGACTGTGGTCAAAATTGTAGGTAATTATTAAAATATATATTTTGGTAAAGCAACATTCCCGCGTTAGCTAATCCATTCGTAAGAGAGGGAACGCAAACCAAAAGTTGCAAGAGTAATCAGGGTGCGTATGCAGAAAGAGGATAAAAAGATTGTCCTGAGCCTCTACTCAATATGTATGAATCTGTCTGCCGTAAGACAGTATAAAAGTGGGTACGGTAGAGTTGTATACGACTGTGGCTAATCGTGACTAGCAACGGCTTTAGGAGAACTAGTAAACCCACCAATATTATTTTGTATAGGGGTGCCTCCTTTTATAAAGGAACGTGGCATAGAGAGCTCACCTGAACAACAGGTCTATGGGAATCGGCGGGGAAGAAAACTTCCTTAACCACTGTAACTACTGCCTTGGGTTACAAAAATAATATTGATTTTTATAAAAAAATATAATATAATATATATGTAAATAAGAAAAGTAATCATTATTTACAAGAGTTAAACATAATGCGGCTCACTGCTAGTGAAAGTGTGAGTATCCGTTGGCTACGGTTGAAATACTATTTAGTAAAGTAGAGAATAGCCACCCTTTCCTATATGTCCTTGTAGCTCAACGGTAGAGCAAAGCGGTCAGAAGCCGCTATATACTGGTTCAAATCCAGTCAAAGGACACCTATTCGGAGTTGCTATCGTGAAAGGTTTTAAGTGTTTTCCATATGATTTATCTCCATTATCAAAAGGAAGCCTAATAAAAACACTTATATTGATAATTTTAAAAAATTATTATATAATATGTATGTAATAAAGAAAAAGAAGAAAAACAATATTAGGTGGCGGGCCGCAAGGCTTCGTGGCGTAATGAGGAGTATTCCCAACCTGATGTTGGTGTAGTTGCCCACAGATGTCTGGATAAAACCGTTGAGAACCAGAGGCTACACTCTTTATTACAAAGTTCTTTGAAAAATAATTGATTTTATTAAAAAATTATTATATAATATATATGTAAAAAGAAAGAAAAATAGTTTACAAAACTTACCAAGGGATTTGGTGACGAGGCTGTTCTTCTTATCCTAGCGGTTGCCGCAGGTTTCTTCTAAGCGAAAGAGTTTTGCTAAATCTTCTTAACACGAAAGTGTTTAAATAAAAAATATTATAGAAAGAAAGGAAAAAAATGAGGTGATAATAATGGAAAAGAAAATAACTAAAAAAGAAATGTTTGGAAGATTAATCGAAATCGTAGAAGGAGCTAATATCGAAGATACTGATGCAGTTGTAGCATTCTTAAATCACGAAATAGAATTAGTATCTAAGAAAAGAAGTGGACAAACTAAAACTCAAAAAGAAAACGAGAAATTAGTTGAAGTTGTATATGAAGGAATTGCTAATGCTGGACATCCAGTAACTGTAACTGAATTATTCAAAGCAGTTGAAAGTGATGAAATCAAATCAGCACAAAAAGTATCTGCATTAGTTAAGAAATTAGTTGATGCTGAAAGAGTAATCAGAACTGAAGATAAGAAAAAAGCATACTTCTCAATAGCAGAATAAGATAAAGAAAACGATATAACAAAAGCGATTATTTAATCGCTTTTTTCTTGTATATAGGGGCATATGATCTAGATCAGATCAGCCTGTACCGGATCCCGCAAAAGATTTTACGATTTTCTATTGACAAAATTAAAAAAATTTGTTATAATAAATATGTAAAAAATAAAAAATACATAAAAATTAAATATTGTCAAATAAGAAAGGGAAGGTGGATAATATGGAAAATTATGTAATTAATGGAAAAGTAGTTGATATTACTCTTGAAAATGGTAAAGTTGTAAAAGCTATGACTAGCTATCTTGAGAATATGGTAAAAACACTTGATATTGATATGGATGAAGCAGTTTTAACTTGGCTTGAAGATGAGGGTTATTTAATCAATGAAGAACAAGAAGAGCTATGTGCAGCCGCAAAAGAGAATAAATCACTTGCCGCAGCAAGAAAAGGGGCAAGAGATACTATAAAAGAAAAGAAAAAAGTAGTTAGAACCGTAAAAGAAAATCCTACTAAGGAAATGATAATTGCGGAGATAAATAAATGCATTGCCGCACTAGATGGTGCTACTAATGTTGTAATTGAAAACAAAGGTAAACTTATTACTTTTGATATGGCAGGGGAAAGTTTTAAAATAGATTTAATACAAAAAAGAAAACCTAAATCTAATTAGTTTTCTCTGAGTTGCTAAAAAATAGATATTTTAAAAGAATACGATTTTTTGTTAAGACGATACGAAAAACACGAATTGGAAAGGGGCATCTTATGAAAAAGATACTAGCACTTGGAATTATATTGTTCAAGTTGTATTTTGGTTATTGCGGGGTTGCTGATGATAAAATTACTAGTTATTATGCATCATTGCCGCTTGTAGAAAAAGTAGAAATAGATAGTTAGATTATTATTGTTTAACTATCTATTTTTTATGAGGGGGTGTATTCATCACGAAGTGATGAATCTCCCGCTCCAATATAATAGATTTGTTTGAGTTTAGTTAAAAGTCTTGACAAATAATAAATATAGGGGGTAATTATTTGTCAAGTAAAACTGTTAAATCCAAACAAAAATAAAAGAATGTTGGACAAATTCCAACAAAAAAGTTGTTTGAATTTTTATATATAAATAGGAGGTATAGAATATGACATTAGAGGAAGTTTCTAAAAGATTTAATGTATCAGAAAGTTCTTTAACGGGGGCATTTCCGCGTACTCAAAAATCTATATTAAAAAAATGGGGGGTACATCTAATTAAAAAGGGGCGTGGTGCTGCCGCAATATATGAAATTGAAGAAGAGAAGACCGATTGCCGCGCAATGACTTTATATAATGAAATAAAAGATGATATTGCTTTTGATGAAGAAAGTATTCATTTAATGACTTGACCTTTTTTAGTCTTTTTAACTATTATATCAACTCCTATGTTAGTATTTCGTGGAAGTTATGAAGATTTTTTAAATTATATACAATTAAAAGTTAGTAAAGAGAACTTAGATGATTTAAAAGAAACATTACAAGAACTTACTGACCGTGAATATATATCTTATACTATTGATAAGACGGATAATAATTATTTTGTTGCCGCATTATATAGAAAACGTGAGGAGCAAATGCATATAGGTATAGGTATGGTAAGAACTTGTAAACAAATAGCGGATGCTGCAAATAAAAGAAGTTGAGTACCATTATTAAAAACTTGAATAGGTATGCAAATGATGGCAGAAAAAGGATTATATAAAAGAGAAGATTTAGTTGCCGCAACTGGTTTATCTGTTTATCAAATTACAGAAAGTAAAAGATTATTAGAAAAGAATGAGTTATTTAGGACTACACAAGTATATGCTGATTATCAGACTTGTCTTGGTTCTACTGTTGAACTTAATGGTTTTTATAATTAGCTTAGCAGTTTTGTTTGAAACTAATAAAAAGACTTGATAAATAATAAGAAATATATTATTTGTCAAGTAAACCATTTAAATTCAAACAAAATACACAGAAAATCAAGTAAAAGTATTAATTTCAAACAAAATAAACAAGTAAGGAAAGTTGTTAAGCGGAGTGGATATATAAATGATAGAATATTACAATAAATTGTTGTCTATTGTGGTATGGACGTGGCTCGGGTCCCGTCCAACCATCTTTTTATTTTGTCCTTATCGTTTTCCTTTTGAATTTTGTTAAGCATTTTTCCACGCATTTTGCTCATATAATTTAAATTGCTTCTCTTGTGATAAGAGTATCGCTAAAGTAAAAAAATGAGGCTTATTTTGCTTCACTTGATTTTTAAAATAAAATATAATATAATTATAATGGAGGAGAATAATAATAAATAAATATATATATAATAATAATACTTTCCCATTATATTATAATATAAATAATAAAATAAATCAAATATAATAGTTTATGCGGGATCTCGATTAACCGATCGGTTAGTTGAAGATCACCGCTTTTTTATTTTGCTTTTGATTAAAAGATGCGGCTGTCGGTCACCCGATCGGTTTTATTATCTTTTTTTTATATTATAACATATTTTTTTATAAAAGTCAAGCATATATTATGGGAATTGCGGTCGCGCCTAAAAAGGTCAATAAATCCATGAAAAAATTGCATATGGTGGCCCCGAGCGGTTTACGGATTAATTGCGACCATATAGGACTGCTGACGGGGTCAGCGTCAATAGTTTTGGGAGTGTAAAGTAAGTGTCAAATTTCAAATTTTTAGCGAAAAAAATGCAAAAAGGCTTGACTTTGTGAAAATTCGGCGCAGGTGGGCCATTGTCGCGCCGTTGACATGTAAATTTACATGTAAATAGACAGATCTTTACATGTAAATCCGCAAAAACAACAAAAAAAAGTGTCAATTTGACACTTTTTATGCCTTTGGTTTACGTTTTTGTACTAAATCAACCTTAAATTGTTCATTATTTAGTTCAAAAGTAATCAATTTTGCTTTATTTTCAACATTTACGCTTGAAATATTGTCAATTTGTTGTAAAGCATTGTAAATAGTTTGTATAATTAACTCTTTTGTAGGATTTTCTTTTTGTACTCTTTCCTTTGGAGTTTTCTTTTTTGGTTTTTCAGTAGTAGCAACAAGTTTAACTTTTCCCTTTGCTTCTTTGTCAAGTTCGTCTTGTTCTTCATTTACAATGTAATCATTATCTTCAAGGAACATTAGAAGCACATCTTCCATATCAGTTTCTAGGGCTTTCATTGATTTTTCAACCCATTCAGTAGAGCATTTTACTACTTTACCATTGTCAAGTGTAATGTCAATAACCTTTCCATTGATTTTGTAATCTTTCATAATATCACCCTTTCCTTTATTACATTATAATTATATCATACTACTACTTTAATGTCAATACTTTTTTTTTATTTTTTTTAAAATATTTGCGGTGGTCGGTTGAGGTTGTATCAACCGACCATTTCCGCCTATCTTATTCCTCTATTGAGAAATAAGATTTTTTCTTGTCAACAACTTTAACTATTTTATTGCTTTCTACAAGTTGTTTAAAGATAGCACTTATCTTTTGATTTGTCAAGTTGTTTCCATTTTCAAGTGTATAACCTTTAACGATTTCACTTGTATTCATTAAATCAGTAATTGTAATTGGTTTACCAATTTTAGCAAGTTCTTCAACAAGCATATTTGCAACTATTTCATTTTCTTTTTGAGTTTTAGTTGCTCCACTCTTTGAGTTTTTGCGTGATAGTAATTCTATTTCATGGTTGCAGAAATCAATGATATCAGTTCTATCAGCACATACCCCCTTAATCATTTCAAAATAATCTTTTTTTGTAAGTCTTTTTTCCATATTATCAATCTCCTTTCACTTACATATTAATTATATCATATTGTAATAAGTAAGTCAAGCATTTTTTTAATTTTTTTAAATATTTTTTTATTTGCTATTTCCTTTCTTATTACATTATAATTATATCAAATTATAATTTAAAAGTCAATAGTTTTTTTTAAATATTTTTTAAATTATTTTTTGCTTTCCCTTTCCTTTATTACATTATAATTATACTATAAATAAAAAAATAAGTCAAGCATTTTTTTAAAAATTTTTAAATTTTTTTAGTGCGGAAATACCGAACAACGTGCCCTGGTGTGTCGGATCAGTTTCGGGAAGTGTAAAATTGTGTAAAATTTTCATTTTTCTCTTGACAAATTCTCGAGGATGTGGTATAATAAAATTTTCGGCCCACTGCGGTCGCGCGCGGGCCGCCAATTATACCATACTTTTGATTTTTTGTCAAGTATTTTTTTAAAAAAAAGAGGGACTTGACATTTTTTGTGTCAAGTCCTTATCTTATTCACTTACTGAGAAGTAAGATTTTTTCTTATCAGTAACTTTTACAACTTTGTTGCTTTCAACTAATTGTTTTAGTAAAGCACTGATTTTTTGATTAGTTAAATGATTTCCATTTTCTAATACATAACCTTTTACAACTTCACTTGTTGCCATTAAATCAGTGATAGTAACAGGTTTAGCAATTTTTGCTAACTCATTTACTAACATTTCACAAACAACTTCGTTCTCTTTTTGAGTTTTAGTTTGTCCATTTGAACTATTTTTACGAGTTAATAATTCAACTTCGTGGTCGATAAATGCTACTAAATCAGCATTGTCCTTTACTATTTCCTTTAATTGAGCGAAATAATCTCTCTTTGTTAATTTTTTTGTTTCAGCCATTTTAATCATCTCCCTTTCTTTTGGCTTTGTAATAAGTTATTTCTTTTCTTATTACATTTATATTATATCATAAATAAGTTTTTAAGTCAATAGTTTTTTTAAATATTTTTAATTTTTTTATTTACTATTGCTTTTCTTATTTACATTATAATTATAACATTTTATTTTTAAAAAGTCAATAGATTTTTTTAATTTTTTTAAATATTTTTTTTAACTATTTACTTCCTTTCTTATTTACATTATAATTATAACAAATTATTTAAAAATAGTCAATAGTTTTTGTGAAAAAAATAAAAAAAAATTTTTTTATAAAAAACGCTTGACAAAACTTGAAAAGTGTGGTATAATGGTGAATTCGGCTCGCGCCGACCCAACGCGAGCCGTCGAATTTTGGGCAAAAATAAAATTTCCGCGGCAATGCGACTTTTTGCGCGGAAATCTTGGGAGGGACTGGATAATGTGGAAACGACACCTGCACGAACCTTTTACGAGATTACGTGCTTAGTGTCACTAGTTTTCAATAGTGACTGTCGTTTGTTTACTTATTTTTAAATAATCAATAAAACCTTTGTCAACTTCTCAAGTTTCTACCCTATCAATAGCGGTTGCCACTAAAGTTGTTGTAAGGTCAGAGATTAACTTGTTTTTACTTGAATAAACGCCACTTATTGTTTTATCACTAGTGATTAAAACATAAATTGTCATTAACGTTTCCACTTTTCCTTTCTTATTTTTACAATATTATTATATCAAAAATTTTAATTTTTGTCAAGCGGAAATGTTAAGGTATAACGCCGAAAAAGCGACGTCCGCCGCCTAATCTTCTTCAACAACTATTGAATAATCTCTCCAAGTTGGTGCAGTGTTAAGATTTACTATTGTATTTCCTAATCTTGCTAAACTTTCTTTAAAGATTTCAATTTCAATGTCAATATCTTCAAGTCCAGTGTGGGCTTCTTCAAATTGACTATTGTTTGATAGATAACAATAAATTGCTTGTGCAGTAGTTCTTACTCTACCACTATTTGTAATAAAGCAACTATCTTTTACACTATTTAATCTATCTTTATTTGCTATACAATAATTTGCATAGTCTTTTGAGAAAGTGATTACTTTTGATAATTCCATTGTATCAAGTAAATCAATATTTTCAAATGGATTATCAACTCCAAAATCTTCAAATAATCTTGCTATAGCAGTTTTATCAAAATTGCCATTGTGAGCAACCATTATTTTTATTGAATATCTTGAAATAGTTTTTTCAATGTCTTTTGAAATATCATTAACACTCATTGTTTTGTATCTCTTGTCATTGTCTAACTTTTCAAAATAGTCAGGATACTTTGTAGCACTAAATGTTGATAACATTATGTATTTATTATTAAAGAACTTTCTAACTAGATAACTTTTTTCTTTAACAACTTTATTTGTTTCAGTATCTAATACTTTCATACCAATTTCAAATGGTAAAACACTTTCTTTTACATTTAATGTTCCTATTGTTTCAGTATCAATAAACATTAAATATCTTTCTTTTTTTAAATCAATTTTTTTCATAATTTTTAATCATTCCCTTTCCTTATTGATTACATTATAATTATATCAAATTGAGATTTATTTGTCAATACTTTTTTAACATTTTTTTAATTTTTTTTACAAGTCGGTTGCTAAAAGTCAAGAACTAACTTTGTGCAACCGAATTTTTCAACTACTAGTTCAACTAGTGCTTTGTAAGTCATTTCTTTATTAAGATTATCTAATAAAGTATAATAATCGCAAGGAAATAACTCACTCTTAAAATCATTTTTCATTGCAACAGCAAATGTTCCATTGTAATTTTTTTGTAAGTATAATATCATAACTTAACACCTCTTTCTCTTACATTATAATTATCTCACATTATAGAAAAAATGTCAATAGGTTTTGTGAAAATTTTTTAATTTTTTTCAAATAAATTTTTTGTGGCAAAAATGTCACAGTGTAAAGTAAGTGTAAAATGCGGCGCGCCCACGACCACACACGCGCCGACGCGACACGCCTGGTTAAGTTGTTCGTATTTTAAAATGCCAAAATAAAAAAGCAACTATTTTGCGTATTTAGCTGCTTTTGGGTTAGCATTGCGACCGTGTAATTTCTTGTTAGTTTTTCCCTTTCTAGCAAGATTTTCTGCAGTTCTCATAAATTGTGCTGCATTTTTGTCAACTACCATTTTGTTTACAACTGATTTTCTTTTAGCCATTGTAATCACCTTTCCCTTTCCTTTATTACAATATTATTATATCACCTTTGAAATTATTTGTCAATAGTTTTTTGTTGGGAAAGAGAAATTATTTTCTCTTTCCTTTTTTAGAAACTTTTGGTTTTAGTCCAAGTCTTTCATTTTTTCTTGCTTGGTCTTGTGCCTCATACTTTGCACGAATTGCGTGTCTTTTTGATGGTGTCATTGATTTAGCCATTTCATTCACTCCCTTTCCTTTATTACATTATCATTATATCATTTAATTAATTATTTGTCAATACTTTTTTATTATTTTTTTTATTTATTTTTATTCACTTTTTGCGGAAATCGGTCTTTTCACCTAATGCCTAGACAAAGGAAGGAAGAACCGACAACCGCATTGTCCATTATTAGTTTGCTATTGTTTGAATTAAAGAAGAAAGTTGTCTTAAATCTTTTAAGCAAAGTCCTTGCCATTTCTTTGTGCTATTGTCTGCTTTGCTTGTTATTCTTTTAATTCCAATTCCATTTAAGTTTTTCCATTCGATTAAATTCTTTGTATAATCATCTAATAATAAACAATTATTATCTATTGTAATGTTTAATTTATCTTTGATTATTTTTGCTTTGTTTTCATTTAATCTACAAAAACAAATGTTTTCTTTTGGAATATTATTTAAGTACTTGTTTATCCAAGTCATTTTGTCTTGGTCTGCTTGGTCGTTAGGTGTTGCACTTATTACATACACACTTACAAGTTTGCTACCTGCTAATGCATTAACACTTTCAATGTACTTAAATGGTTTTAAGTTTGCAAAGAAACCTTTTTCATTATCAAATCTTTTTAAAGCATTTCTTTTGCTATTGAATTTTGCTAATGTTCCATCTAAATCTAAGAATAATTTTATCATAATTTAATCAACTCTCTTTCTTTATTACATTATAATTATATCATTTAACTAATTTATTGTCAATAGTTTTTTGTTAATTTTTTTATTTTTTTTATTATTTTTTTAATAAATAATTTATTTCTTTTATTTATTTCTTTTCAAGTCATTTGCTGTTTGAAAGGTATCGACTTCTAATTCTATTAAATCCCAAAAGCCTTCACCTAAACTTTGACTTGCAATTTGGTTTCTTAATTCACAAGCAAAATCAAAACTTGTGTACACTTTGTCATAAGTTTCAACAATAGCATTATCAACAACTCTAACTAATAAATAAACTTTTTTCATTTCTAGTCCCTCCCTTATTACATTATAATTGTACCACACTATTAGAGAATAGTCAATACTTTTTTTAAAATTTTTTTAATTAATTGTTAGCATTCTCAAGCATCAAGTGCTAATAAAAAACAAAACCTGATTGAATGTATCTTTTTTGATACGTCAAATCAGGTTATGGGAAAGTGTAAACTGGTTGTAAAATGTAAATGTCAAGTTGACAAATTCTAAAGTGTAAAGTTTATGTAAATCTCGGATCGCATCGTATGTTTGCGACCCGTTGATTTGCCCCTTGCTGAAGGTACACACATACTTTCAGAAATTACTTTAGGGGAGGTAATGTTTTGGGAAAAAATTTAATTTGATTTTGAAAAATTATTTTGCCACGTCCACTCACCCTCCAAATATTTTTTACTTTTCAATATACGGTTTCTTTTTATATACCATTGGTTTTTCAAACTCTATATAGAAAACATAACTATGGTCTCTCACCACAAGAGCTTCCTGATATATATTTCTATCCAATTTGTCTACAGCTGTAAACTTGTAATTCTCATTTGTAAAACTACATATAAATTCATAAGGAAAACCTCGACCTTCAACAGGTCTCTTTTTTGCTCATAATTCGTACATTAAAAACAACCCTCCTATGTTTTAATATTTACCTTTAGTCAATCTTTTTCCATAATCGCGCGGTTTGGTATTACCACCAGTCGCCGCACTTACCATTTCATAAATACCCCTTTTAATTATTTTACTTGGCTTAGGTAATAAACTTTTTGGCATTCTAACTCTTCGTCTCATCTTCATCCTCCTTATAGTAATCAAAAATATTATCTTGCGGTTGCACTTTTAATTTTTCAATAGCGGCAGCCTCTGCTTTTTTAAAATCTTCATCTGGATAAACCATACTTTCACATAATTGTTTAAATTGATTATACTTTTCCATAAGCACTTCTTCTGTGATTTTAAACTTTAGTATCTTTGCTTTAATTTCATCAAGAAATAACGCGGCTGCGCTATTAACTCCGTAATCGCCATCCTCAATTAGCTCATCCTTTAAATTTTTAATTTCTTCAACATATGCGGCGCTGCGGTTACGTGCTTCATCAACCGACATCTCCGCGCCGTTTTCATCAAGTTGTTTTTTATAATTCATTAAAGTTAATTTATACATTTCCGCAGGTTTATAACATTCAGCAATAGGTCTTCCATTGCTAAAATCTGTAATGTACAATAGCAATCTAGCACAATGACTCAATTGTTTACCATCATATCCATATTTTTCAATCTTTTCAATAATTCCAGGATAAGGATGACAAAGCGCTTTATCTTTCTCATAAGCCATTCCTGCAATACATTTTAAAAATTGTGCGGTGTCTGCAAGAGCAATCTCATCGCGGCAATCGAATATTGGCTTAATCATTTCTTCATATTTAGGATTAAATACAATATAATCACTATACAATAGCTCAATGTAACTAATATTTTCTTTTTTAAACATTTCAAACATTACGCGGATATCTTTAACCTCAGCATGTTCTTCATTATCTAAAATTTCTACTGCGGAAACGGGTTGCTTAGCTTTGATAAAATCATCAAGAGATGGTAAAACAATACTTTTAGTATCTACATCTGAACAATAGTCATCAGTATATTCATCTAACCCGTAGTTTTGACTTCCTTGTAATGCGGTGAACACTACATCATATCCTGCGGCAACCAAATAATCATAATGTTCTTTTACACGTGCGGAAACAGCCGCTCTACGATCTTCAACCTGGTTCATTTTTATCCATTCATCTTTCTGTATATAAAAGCATACTTTCTATGTATCCCATCCCTTTTGTTTCTTCATAGAATTTGTCAAAATCAAAATCATCATCTGCCGCAATTTGGTCAAAACCAAAATCACATTCATAAGCTCATTCTAATAATTGTCTTAAAACTTTGATATCATTTTCTAATTTATGAACATATCATGGATAATACATTTCACTACCTTCTATAACTTGATAATAATTACAACTTTCCATATTTTTCACCTTCTTTTTATTTTTTTTCTTACATATATATTATATTATATTTTTTGGTTAAAATCAAATAATGTTTACAAACAATTCTTGACAAAAAGAAATTTTTATGGTAGAATATAAGTAGAGAAGATCAAGAAAGGAGATGATTCTTACGGAAACAGAAGAACAAGTTCAACACAAAAAATTGGATTATTCATTAAAAACTGCAGAAGAACGTGCCCGTTTTGTTGATGAACTATTACCAACTTTGACAAAAGAACAATTAAAAAATGAAAAATATATTGAAATATTATCAAACTACATTGTTTCCGCAATGACTCCAGAAGAAAAGAAAGAGAAATTGATCTTAACTGAAAATAGAATGGTAACTGTAAGTAAAAGAGAGACTTCCATGCAACGTATTGTAGATTCTTTAGAAAATGGGGAAGATGGTCTTTGACGTATGGCTATTGAAAATGACAAAAACGTATTATTAACTCATAAAAAAGAAATAACTAAAAAAGATTTAGATGAAATACAGGCGTTAAGAGATTTAAAAGAAAGTATCCAAATTATAGAAGAATTAGAAAAAAATGCTACCGGTAAAAAAAGATATAAATTAAAAAAATGGTTAATAGAAATGCATCAAGAGCAATATGTAATTAAAGATTCTTATAGACCAACTATGGCAAGTTCTGGAGCAAATATTAAAAATTTAACAAAAACAAATTTAGTAGAAAATATTACAATAGATGAAAAAGGTGAGCCTGTGAGTGATTGTATAATTAGTTTTTTTAATCCCACTCATGTTTGTGCTTTACTTTGTAATTATTCAGCATTAAAACAAGATTGTTGAGGAAAATTTGCTTGAGATTTTTGATACTTAATGGAAGATTTGGATAATCTTATAGAAAGAACTTTAAAAGAACAATATCCGCTATATTATAAATTATTAATTTATAAAATTGATGGAAAAAGTAATGCGGTTATTCAAGAATTATTAAAAGATGAATTTGGTATCACTTATACTGTTGAATATATATCTTCATTATGACGTAACAAAATTCCTAAAATGTTAGCAGAAAAAGCTAAGGAAGATTATTTAATATGATATTATACTTATAAAGAATATGGGAAATGGAAAAAATGTTCAAGATGTGGTGAAGTTAAATTAGCTCATAATAGATTTTTTTCTAAAAATAATACTTCAAAAGATGGCTTTTACAGTATTTGTAAGCAATGTAGAAATAAAAAAACAAAAGAAGTATAATAAGAAAGGAGCTGAATTAAATGGGCAAATTAAAAGCATGTCAAAAATGCGGCAAGGTTATGGATGAAGAGGCGCAATTTTATCTTCGTAAAGATGGAACCCGCATGGACTTATGTAAAAAGTGTTTAACTATGCACATTGATAACTTTAATGAAGAAACTTTTTTATGAATTTTAAAAGATATGGATTTACCTTATATTCCAGAAGAATGAAATGTATTAAGAGATAGAGCTTTTGCTAAAAATCCAAATTTAAATGGTATGTCTGTTTTTGGCAAATATTTATCTAAAATGAAACTTAAACAATTTAAACAATATGGATGAGAAGATTCAGAAAAATTACAAGCTTTAAATGCGGAAAAGAAAAAAGCAATTGAAGTGGAAAGAGAAAAATATGAAGAACATTTAAAAGAACAGTTAGAAAGTGGCGAGATCACAGAATCTCAATACAAGACTTTAGTAAGTACATCTACTCAAAATCAAGAACAATTGTATGCACAGCCATTAGTTGTTGACGCTGTTGATAATCCTTTTGGAGATGGTAGTGATTTTATGCATGAAGAGGATTTAGTAGATTTGGGAGAAGAATTAACAGAAGATGATAAAATGTATCTTGCGATGAAATGAGGTCGTTTATATAAGCCTGCGGAATGAGTTGAATTAGAAAAAACTTATAAAGAAATGACCGAATCTTTTGATATTCAAGATGCAGATACAATTAATACATTGATTTTAATTTGTAAAACTAATTTAAAAATGAACCAATATTTAGATAGCGGAGACATAGAAGGCTTTCAAAAAATATCAAAAGTAAGTGAAAGTTTAAGAAAAACTGCTAAATTTACTGCTGCTCAAAATAAAGATGATAAAGATGAGTATGTTGATTCTGTTGGAGAATTAATTTCTATGTGTGAAAGAGATGGCTTTATTCCTAGATATGTAACTGAAATTCCTCAAGATAAAGTGGATGCTACTCTAAAAGATATGAATGACTATGTTAAAAAATTAGTTACTCAAGATTTAGGTTTTGGTCAACAAATTGAAGATGCATTAAAGAAAATTCAAATTCAAAAAGAAATGGAAGAGAGTCTTGACCAAGAAGAGATTGAATTAAATGATAATGATTTTGAAGAATATCATAATGCCATTGAGGAACAAAAACAATTAGATGAAGAAGAATTAGGTGATGAATAATGGCTTTAGCAAATTTATTAGAATTATCTTCTTCAAGAGCAAATAGTAAAATAGGATTATCAGAAGAACGTATTAAAGCGCAAATACCTGTTATTAGACAGTATGTTGCCTATTGACGTGAATATCCTGACATGTTTGTTGAATTTTTATGTGGAAACAATCCTGAAAATTTTCAGTTATATTTTTATCAAAGAATATTTTTAAGGGCGGTTATGCGTCATAAATATGCTTATGCAACTTTTCCTCGTGGTTATTCAAAGTCATTTTTAGCTGTATTAGTTTTAATGTTACGTTGTGTATTATATCCTGGAGCTCACTTCTTTGTTACTACTGGTGGTAAGGAACAGGCGGCAGGTATCGCACGTGAAAAAGCTGAGGAGTTAGTTAAACTTATTCCAGGTCTTAAAAATGAAATTGACTGGTCAAGAGGTGCATCAAAAGCATCAAAAAATGAAGTAACTTATATTTTTAAAAATGGTAGTAAATTAGATATTATGGCTGCACAGCAAAGTTCTCGTGGTAAACGTGCTACTGGAGGTTTAATGGAAGAGGTTATCTTAATTGACCAACAACAATTAAACGAAGTTATTATTCCAACAATGGTTGTAGATAGACGTTTAGCAGATGGCTCAAGACATGAAGAAGAGGTAGCCAATAAAAGTCAAATATATGTTACAACAGCAGGTTGGAAAAATTCATTTTCTTATGATAAATTAATTCAAATTTTAATACAACAAATAATTAATCCTGGTGAGGCGATAATGCTTGGTGGAACATGAAGAATTCCAGTTATGGAAGGATTACAACCTAAAAACTTTATTCAAGGATTAAAATTAGATGGAACTTATAATGACGCTTCATTTTCAAGAGAGTATGAATCTGAATGGAGCGGAGATGCGGAAAACGCATTCTTCTCAGCAGAAAAATTTGATCAACATCGTGTATTACTTCAACCTGAGAGAGAAGCTAGCGGCCGCAACAGTAAAGCACAATATTATGTGCTTGGGGTTGATGTTGGTCGTTTAAAATGTACTACTGAAATTGTTGTTATTAAAGTTACACCACAAGTTCAAGGTCCATCACTTAAAGCTATTGTTAATATTTATCCTTATGAAGCTGAAGATTTTGAGGTTCAGGCTATTAATATTAAAAAGTTATTTTATAAATATAAAGCACGACAAATTGCAATAGATGCTAATGGATTAGGTGTTGGTTTAATTGATTTTATGACTAAAGTTCAAATAGATCCAGAAACTGGAGATGCGTTACCTGCTTTTGGAGTGTCAGGTGGAACTGCAGAAGACGTTATTGAATCTTATAAAAAAATAAGAGGTTCTGAAGTTGAAAATGATGTTATGTATTTAATTAAAGCAAATGCGGCAATTAATACTGAAGCTCATACTTATGTTCAAACACAAATGTATAGCGGAAAAGTTAGATTTTTAATTGATGAAAATCAAGCTAAAACCAAATTAATGTCGACAAAGGTTGGGCAAAATATGACACCTGATAAAAGGGCAGAAGAGCTTATGCCTTTTACTCAAACAACAATATTAAAAGACCAAATGTTAAATTTGGTTGAAGAAAATGAAGGTGCAAATATTATTTTAAAGCAATCTAATAAAGGAATTAAAAAAGATAAGTTCTCTGCTTTTGAATATGGAATGTATTATATAAAACAAGAAGAGGATAAGAAAAAGAAAAGAAAGAAAAGAAATATAGCGGAAATGGTTTTTTATTCAGGAAGTTAAAATACTTTGGGCAAATTTAACTGATTGAGATGCTAAAATATTAATATAAATATAGAAATATTTTAGTGTATCTATATCATATCTGCGGAGGAGGTATGTATGAGAGCAAGTAGAGGAGAAATAAAAATTGAAGAAGTTCTTCAAGATGCTGGTTTAGTATTTGAAGAGGAATATTCTTTTCCAGATTTAATAAGCACAAGTGGACGCCCACTAAGATTTGATTTTGCGGTGTTTGATGATGAACATCAATTAATGTTTTTATTAGAATATCAAGGAATACAACATTATTCTCCTAAAAGTAAATTTGGTGGATATACTGGACTTCGCAAACAACAATATAATGATATGAAGAAAAAAGAGTATTGTCAAAAACATGGAATAATTTTATTAGAAATACCCTATACAGTAGAAGGCAGAATAGATTATGATTATATTATGAATTTATATTATGCAAAAGGTGGATACTAATTTTTGACGTGAAAGAAAAAATATGGTATACTAAAATATAGAGATAAAGAAAAGTGAGGTGTCTATCTTGATTAATAGAAAAGAAGAAATAAAAAAGAAAGGCTTTAAAATGTCTTTTGTTGATAGCACCAGTAATTCTGAAACTCAAAACGGTTTTGTTCCAGTTGATTTTTCAAAAATAAAAGTTGGAGCAAAAACATTAGAAGATGCTATTTTAGATCTAGGCAGTTTACAAAAAATTGATAAACGATTGGCTAGAAAAGAAGCAATTCTTAGGTCTTTATATGATAATGATTATATAGAAATGCGTGAAATTTCAAAATTTTATTTTGAAACAAGCGGTATTTATTCAAGATTATGTAAATATATGGCTTATATGTATAGATATGATTGAATGGTTACTCCTTATATTAATGAAGAAACAGCAAATGATAAGGACCAAAATACTGCGTTAACAGATTTTTATAAAGTTTTATTGTATTTAGATAATTCTGAACTAAAAAAACTTTTTGGAGAAATAGCATTAAAAGTTGTAAAAAATGGATGCTATTATGGATATTTAATTCCAACATCAAAAAGAATTACTGTTCAAGAATTACCTGTAAATTATTGTCGTTCAAGATTTATTGTGAATGGACGTCCAGCAATAGAATTCAACATGAGATATTTTGACTTAGCATTTAAAGACACAGAACAAAGGGTTAAAATATTAAACTTATTTCCTTTAGAGTTTAGAAAAGGTTATAAACTTTATAAAGAAGGAAAATTACCGCCTCAATTTGCGGGAGATACAGCGGGTTGGTATTTATTAAGTACTGATTATTCAATTAAATTTAATATTAATGGTGATGATACACCAATGTTTATGTCTGTAATTCCTGCGATTATTGATTTAGATGAAGCAAAAGATTTAGATAAAAAGAAAATGGCTCAAGAATTATTAAAAATTATTATTCAAAAAATGCCAGTTGATAAAAATGGTGATTTAGTATTTGATGTAGATGAAGCACAACAATTGCATAACAATGCAGTTGGAATGCTTAAAAAAGCTATAGGTATCGATGTATTAACTACATTTGCGGATGTTCAAGTTGCGGATATGAGCGATAATCGTAGTACTGCAACAACAGATGATTTAGAAAGAGTAGAACGTTCAGTTTATAATGAAGCTGGAGTTTCTCAAATGCAATTTAACACTGATGGTAATATAGCTCTTGAAAAATCAATATTAAATGATGCTGCATCAATGTATAATTTAATTTTACAATTTGAAGGTTTTATTAATGATATTATTGAAAAATATAATAAAAAACCTAAAAAATATTATTATAGAGCACAAATTCTTACAACAACAATTTATAATTATCAAGATATGGCTAAAGCATATAAAGAACAAATGCAAGTTGGTTTCAGTAAAATGTTACCTCAAATTGCTATGGGTCAAGCTCAAAGCACAATTCTTGCAAATGCTTACTTTGAAAATGAATTGTTAGATTTAGTTAATGTATTTATACCTCCTATGATGTCTAGTACAATGAATAGTGATGTATTAAATAGAGTAAATCAACAAAATAAAGAAAATAAAAGTAATGGCGGAAATGAATCTGATAGCGAAGGCGGAAGGCCTGAAAAAGCAGATGATGAAAAGTCTGAAAAAACAATTATGAATGAAGAAAGTCAATCTTAATAAAAATTGGGGCAAAAAAAGAAAAATAATTAACCACTTTATTTATATATAAATAAGTGGAATAAGAAGAAAGGAATAGATAGTCATGATGCATCAATCAATCGCAACTATAGACTCTCCAGAGTTTATTAATCTACAACCTTTAGAGATTAACCCACTAATGAGCAGCTGTGAAATAAAAGTTTTATATCTAGGTGAAAATAGAAACCACAGTTATATTACTAAAGAGGTTGCAACAGAAATGGCAAAAACTCTACGTGGAGCGCCTATTGTTGGATATTATAAAGAAGAAAAAGAAGATTTTAGAGACCATGGGGAAAAGATTATTTTTGATGATGAAGGCGTTAAATTTGAATGTTTGACTAAACCATATGGTTTTGTTGCGCCTGATGCAAAAGTATGGTTTCAAAAATTTGAAGATACTGATGATTTTGGAAATAAAGTTACTAGAGAGTATCTTATGACCACTGGGTATCTTTGGACAGGTCAATATGAAGAAGCTAAACTAGCCATAGATGAAGGAAGACCTCAATCTATGGAACTAGATGAAAAAACTTTAGATGGACGCTGGTCAACAAATAATAATACAGGTATGGATTTTTTCATAATAAATGATGCGATTTTTTCAAAGCTTTGCATTTTAGGTGAAGATGTTGAACCTTGCTTCGAAGGCTCAAGCATTACCGCACAAGAAGTAAGTAAAAATTTCACTAAAATGGATGAAGATTTTAAAAAGACATTATATACTATGATGCAAGATCTAAAACATGCGTTAAAAGGAGGATACAAAATGGAACTAGAAGATAAAAATGTTGAAACTGAAGTTACTACTGCTATTGAAGAAGAAGT
>Ga0310690_10001985_pt1 | contig 34836 bp, 29 predicted proteins | sample AusTroGonzalo_MG_2_FD_207661 | JGI IMG/M metagenome (GOLD analysis project Ga0310690, IMG submission 207661) | Bovine rumen microbial communities from tropical cattle in Woodstock, Queensland, Australia - Gonzalo_04 (v2) (version 2) | ecosystem: Host-associated > Mammals > Digestive system >...
ATTTATCGAAAGAAGCTAGTATTCGTGCCTCACGTGATACTCAATTAGCTTTGGATATTGCTTCTGAGACAACGCGTGCTACGAATAAAGAGAATGAATTAAGTTCAGAGATAACAGAAGTTGCTACGGATTTATCGAAAGAAGCTAGTATTCGTGCCTCACGTGATACTCAATTAGCTTTGGATATTGCTTCTGAGACAACGCGTGCTACGAATAAAGAGAATGAATTAAGTTCAGAGATAACAGAAGTTGCTACAGATTTATCGAAAGAAGCTAGTATTCGTGCCTCACGTGATACTCAATTAGCTTTGGATATTGCTTCTGAGACAACGCGTGCTACGAATAAAGAGAATGAATTAAGAAATTCTATTGGTGATCATAAAAACATTCACTCTGTAAATACAGAGATAAATGATGCAGCTAAAACCAGCCTATCAGCGGGTTTGGAAGCGGCAGGCAATGCAATTGGTAATATGGCGTTTAATAATACGCATTATATATCTAAGGATCAAGATTTATCACGTGCTGTTCGCACCTTAGATTCTAATTTGAACCGTATTGAAAATCATTTTAATAGCCAAATTAATCGTTTAGAAAATAAATTGGATAAATATCATCATGAAATGAAACGCGGTTTCGCCAGTTTGGCTGCTATGAGCCGTTTGGTTCCAAATCCTCGTGCTTGTGGTGATACGCAAATTTCGGTGGGTGTTGGACATTATCATGGTTCAACAGGTGTTGCAATCGGTGCCTTCCACTACATTGACAATAATACTTTAGTCAACGTTGGTGTTGGGTATTCTGGGCACGATAGTGCTACCTTTGGTGTGGGGTTAACGTTTGGATTTTAAAAAAATCTTGACAAAATATTAAGGGTATGCTATAATAAAGAGAATTTTTTAAACAAAATAAAAGAAAGGGAATAAAATGAAAAGTTTAAAAAAAGTGGCTGTCATCGGGGCCTTATTAAGTACGATGAATTTTGCGAAAGCAGATCAGAAGGAAGTAGAATTCGGACCTACTGATTATGAAGGTGGACAAATTGATAAAATCGAATTGGTCAATGGCCATTTATTGGTGCGTTCTAATGGTCAAATGAGTGGCATTGAAATGCCGTATGCTTATACGGGAACAAATACACAAAATTTTGCAAGTCATGCTTTTGCACAAGGTGGTGCAACAAACGTGAATCAATACGTTCATGCCGGTGATGGCAAGATTTACATGACTTTCAATCATACAAATGGTGTCTATAAGACGCAAATTTTAGATAGACCGGAGATTGAAGGTGTGACATGTGACGTAACAGAAGAAGATCCTGTGACTCACGAAAAGAAAGTTGTAGAATATGCTATCAAAGAAGCAGATACAACAAACGATCCTATAGCCAAGGCTATGGCCGAAGGTCGTGCGGTTGATTTTACAAAGACAATTGATGGCATTGATTATACTGTGACAGATGATAATTACGGTACCCATGTTATCACGAATGGTGTAGTAATTCCTACAGCATCATATGTCAACCAAACACGTGGTAAAAGAAAAGATGATTTGGTGGTTATGAAAGATAGTAATGGTAGTACTCATGCCTACATTTTAGCCGAAGGTATAGTGGCCTCAGGTATGGATGGCGTTCTTTCTGAAAATGCGATTTCTATATCAAAAGAAGGTGATAAACTTGCTATTACGACACAAGATGGTAAAAAGAAATTGTATAAAGTTAATGGTTCTTTTGTTTCAGAGGAGTCAGTTGTTTCTTCTCTTTCAGGAAGTGATCCCATTAAATCTTTTGTCGTGTCCAAAGATGGCAAGACAATGTACTACGCTACAGCTAAAAAATTGGGTTATAAAACAATTGGTCAATAATCCGATTTTTAGATAAAATAAGTAAATGGGCGGGAAATTCTCGCCCATTTTTGCTGTCTGAGAGCCAGCAAATCAAAATTTTCTTGATTTTTTGCCAAAATTTGCGTATAATACACCCGCTTTCGGAAGGTGGCTCAGCCTGGTAGAGCACTACGTTCGGGACGTAGGGGTCGTGAGTTCGAATCTCATCCTTCCGACCATTTAGTAAGTCGCCTTTTTGGCGACTTTTTGTTTTACTTTCAAATACTTATAAAATTTTAAATATCTCAAAAGAGACTCTATTTAAATTCTTTGATGTAGGTCAATTCAAAATTCTGGGTAATTTTTTTTGAAAAATAAAAAAAATTGACAAAAATAATTTTTTATGCTAGAATAATAAGAATAAAAAAAGGAGAAAACATGTTAGATCAGATTAAATCTACTTTGCGTAAACCAGCAAAAATATTAGCTTTGATGGCAGGTATTTCAATGGCTCCATTGGCAAGAGGGGCCCAAGCAGATTTGGAGGAACTTCTTGATCTTTTGGATAGGGATATGAAGGGCGAAGATATTTTTGCGTCCAATACAAATAAATGTTCTGTCTCTAACAATGTAGAAACGGCGAAATTTAATCCTAATCCAGATCTAGAAGATGAACAATTGAAGATATTATTTGCAGATCTCGATCGTGACATGGAAAAAGCAAAAGAAAAAGCAGCTCAGAAGGGGAAGGAATTTGTACCATTTGCTCCTCCGATGATGGATGATTCTCCTGAATCTTTTGGGGCGCCTTTAAGAAGTCATGCATATCCAATTGATGGTATGCCAGAGAGTACGAACAAGGTCGAAGTTGTAGCTCAACCAAATAAATCTATTTCTACGCCGACATTGGCAGATGAAGCTTCAAAAAAAGAAATCCCTACTGCTGATACACCAGCTACTAAAGAAGTAAAAACACCAGATAAACCCGTGGTAGATGTAGCTGAAAATACAAACAAGGTCGAAGTTATAACTCAACCTAATGAGTCTATTTCAGCATCAACCTTGAAAGATGAAACTTCAAAAGAAGAAGCTCCTACTGTTAATAAACCTGTTGCTAAAGAAGTAAAAACATCGGATGAACCAGTGGTGGTAGCTGAAGATACAAACAAAGTGGAAGTCGTTTCTCAACCTAGTGAAAATATGACAGTATTGCCTTTGAAAAATGAAGTTCAAAAACAAGAAGATCCTAATGTTAAAGTTGTAGAAATACAAACAGAAAGTTTGACTCAAACGAACAATATTCCAGAACAAGTAGTAAAGGTGGATGAAAATCAAGTACAAATTTTGCCTGAACCCGCCAAGAGTGAACCACAAGAAAGTGTGAGTGGTGAAAAGTTATCGAATGAATCTGTTGTGACATCTACAAACAATGAAAATCAAGTAAATGGGGATTTATTGGCCAATAATGAATCTCAAACAAATACAACGGAATCGGTTGTTGTACCAGAGAATGTGGATTCAAATAAAAATACAGAAGTCACACCTCGCAAACAATCTACAAATCAGTATGATTCAGATTATGCAAAATACGAAAAATACGGTAATATGATAGCTGGTTTAGCTCTCTTTGGAACTTTATTGGTCGGTGGACTTTTGATTGCAAAAGGAAAGAAAAAGAAAAAAATAAGAATTGTTCAAAAACCGCAGGAAAGTGGTTTTCAAAAGAATGGTTTGAATGGTGTTGTTTTTGAAGCAATGGGAGTTGATGTGGCAAGCAATTCACGGAAAAATGCAGTCCCATTAAGAGAACAATCTATGATTGAGAATTCGAACAATGATGATGATTTTGCAGTTGATTGGTATGTGGAGCATGCTGCTAAAATGAAGGCAAGAGAATCTAAAAAAGATAAAGTTGCTTCTGATTCAAAAGTGGTTAAACCCATCCCAGGAAAAGTTTCAAAACCTGAACAGAAACCAACTGAAGAAACACACGTTCATACACCGATAATAAATGAAGAATCCTACTTAAAGGGTGTGCGTATGTTGGCCAATAACAAAGCAAAACGTTCAGTATTAACACGTCAGAAAAAAGCTTTAGTATTAGAACGACAGACCGCATCAATTGAACGACAGGTGGAAATTGATCAGCTTTTGGATAATATTGCGGATCAACGAAAAGAACTTTCATTACAAAGACGTCAAGCGTGCGTTTTAGTGAAAGGTAAAAAAGGTGAAGAAATCAGAGAAGAGCGCCGAATTTATGCAAAAAAGATGGCTCAAATACGTCGTCTAAAGAAGAAAGATGGATTAGAGCATTTGGAAGAAATCGAACAAATTAACGCCGCCAGAATGGCTTTGAAAGAAGAAGAAAAGAAGTTAATTGCAAAAGCTAAAGAGGATATCCTGGAAAGAGCCGAAAAAAGTAGTTGGGTGCGTGGTATTCGCGCATTAAAGGAAATGCAAGACAAACAAAAAGATTTAGATCAGCGTGTTCTTGAATTGAAAAAAGAAACAGGTCTAAAGAAAAAAGATGTCTTGTTATCTGATATCCAGCTATATATGGAACAAAAACAATTGAAAAAAGCAAGACGCGATGCTTTACGCTTGGTTAAAGGACATTCTTATGCAACACGTAGAGCTGCCTTGAGTAAGAAATTAAAAGCTGCTTTAGCAGAACAAAATATTGATTTGGCTAAAGAAATTTCTGATCAATATGTTGCTATTAAAACAGAAGAAAAAGGTTCTTTGGAAAGAGCTAAGAACTTGAATTATGAAGAACAAAGAATTTGGTTGATTAATGGTAAAACCGCTCAACGAATTTTACAGCATCGTGAAGCAATAAAGGTTAAAAAAGAACGTTTGGAAACAGCGAGATTTTTAAGGGGACAACGAATGTTGTACCATTTAAGGAACGGTTTGTCTTCGGCGGTAAACGGCAACCAAACAACGGCTGCACATTATAAACAAGAGGCTTTAAAGTTAATTGGAAACAAGTCCGAAAAATTCAATTATCCTACACAACGTTGTCGTTATTTGAAGGATAAAACCGTTGTTGGTATATATCAACGCCAAAAAGACAGAGCTCATTCATAAAAAAGTTGCCTTTTGAAAGATAATTTTGTATGCTGACTCCGTAATAAGGAGGTTAGCATGTCGAAATCTATTTTAGTCACTGGTGGGGCTGGTTTTATCGGTTCCAATTTTGTTCCCTATTTTGTACAGAAATATCCCGAATATAAAATCATTAACTTGGATAAATTAACCTATGCTGGTAATTTGGATAATCTAAAAGAATGTGAGGGTATGGTCAATTATCAATTCGTCCAAGGGGATATTTGCGATCGTCCTTTGATTGAAAAATTATTTACCGAAAATGATATTCGTGGCGTGATTCACTTTGCAGCTGAAAGTCATGTAGATAATTCCATTAAAAATCCGGGTGCCTTTATCAAATCTAATATTGAAGGAACGTTTACCTTAATTGATGTGGCTTTTCGTTATTGGATGGATGGCCCCAGTAAAGTTAAAGAAGGTTATGAAGATTGTCGATTTCATCATATTTCAACGGATGAAGTTTACGGTGCTTTAGGTAGTGAAGGTTATTTTACAGAAACTACACCCTATGCGCCGAATAGTCCTTATTCTGCCAGTAAGGCCAGTTCTGATTTTATTGTACGTGCTTATCATCACACTTTTGGGATGAATGTAACAACATCCAATTGTTCCAATAACTATGGACCTAAGCAACATCGGGAAAAATTAATTCCGACAATTATCACCAATGCTTTAGCTGAAAAGCCTTTGCCGATTTATGGTAAAGGTGAAAATGTGCGAGATTGGTTGTATGTTTTAGATCATTGTAAGGCGATTGATTTAATTTTTCATAAAGGTAAATCTGGTGAAACCTATAATATCGGTGGACACAATGAACGCAATAACATTACCATTGTGAAAACAATTTGTGCTATTTTAGATGAAAAACGTCCTCGTCCCAATGGAAAGAAATATGAAGAATTGATTACTTTTGTGCAAGATCGCGCTGGTCATGATTTCCGTTATGCGATTGATGCCACCAAATTAGAAACAGAACTTGGTTGGCATGCAGACGAAACCTTTGACACAGGAATTATCAAAACTGTAGAGTGGTATTTGACGTAAAGTTTATCTGAAATGTGATAAGAGGTGTTTATACCAAAAACGCTTTAAGCCCTTTAGATGTCCTTTTGGAGGAATACCGTAAAGCGAAAGTAATTTCTCAGAACGCTGCTCTTTATTTTCAACACAGCCCCCATCTACCTGCCCATTTGGTCTGAATACAAATAAAGGCAAGAACTCTTTATCCTTTTTTTGTTCCACTTCGTTTGCGGGAAAATCATTTGCACGACCTTGAGCGTAGATTAATGTTTTTTCGATAGGAAATTTTCGAAAAATATCATCTGAAACAGACGGACCGCTTTTCAAATGTAAATGGATAAACATCGGGTCGACGTACCTTTGAGGAACAGACTCAACCACATCCAATGTTTCATTTAATTGATCTAAATTATGGGGCATATTTTCTTTTGGTGTGTCCACAAAGGAGACAGCTATTGATTGTTTTGCAAGTAAAGCTTTAGCCAAAGCCAAGCGAGAGCGTTCATCTGTTACCCCGCGTGTAAGGTATTCGGCCGTACCTTTCTCTTCTTCGATCCATAAAGCAACATCACCAGAATCTACATTCATAATATTATCATGATAGGCAAGCATATCTGAATCTGAAAAAAACTGAGCAAAATAATGATCAATATATTTTTGCGGGTAATGACGGTAATGTTTATTTAAAGCGGTATAGAGGGTTTTAAATACGGGCCAAGGCATATGGGATAAATGTGATGTTGCTCGTGCTCCGCAATGCGAACAATGATTTACGCAACCCTTTGTCAACTGAATTGCGGGGAAGCTATAGCATTTTTCTTGTGTGGTTGGATTAAAATCTTCAAAAGTCAGATTTTTGGCAAATTGCCTACTGATGTGCCATTTTCTAAAAAAATCTGGATCAATTAAAAATTTATGACCAGCTCGAATGGCTAGGCGGGCGATCTTGTCTGAAAAATTTTTTTCGGAAAGAGCATCTTGTAAAATTTTAAGAGCTTTATCGCCTTTGGGTGAGGTCAGTTTACGGCGTGTCTGTCTAATAGTTGGATCTTGTGTTAAAGGAACGCCGCAATTTTGATATTCCTTTAAAATCTGAACTGCTTTTTGAATTTGATAGGCGTTTAACTTTTCCCGCAAATCTTTATCAGATAGGTAAGGGGATTTTTCGATCAACTCTTGAATTTCATTAGGGGTGTTTTTCTTTAAAAACCACGGCAAAGCAGGCCAATTTGGATAAGCTGATCGCAAGACTGGAACAGAATAAATTTGATATAACAAAAAATCCCCCAATAGTTCTCGGGCAGTTTTTTTGTTTTCTTTTAAAAAAAAGAGTTTTTCGTAATACTTCATTTAATCCCTTTTACGGGACATATTATATCATAAAGTATAAATTTTGTCAACTTTTACTAAAAATCATCATTTGGGATGATTGCTTTAGCAAATTTTTTACCGCGTTTGACTTTCTTCAATTTTAAATCAGGAATGGCAGATACAATAGAGTCATGCAACGGTTTCAATGCGTTGGTATAAAAGTGATCTACGCCATCCAATAGGCGATAATCAATGTTGATATTTTCTGTACAATCTAATTGTTCAGCTAAGTAAGCCACTGTTTTTTCATCCACGACAGTATCTGCTCCTCCTTGGACAATGACGCCAGAAGAGGGACAAGGAGTTAAAAAGCTAAAATCATACATATTTGTTGGAGGAGTAATAAACACAAACCCCTGAATTTCTGGGCGGCGCATTAATACTTGAGCTGCAATCCACGCACCGAAAGAGTAGCCTGCAATCCAGCATTTGTTAGAGTCAATATCGTGAGATTGTAGCCAATCTAAGGCTGCAATGGCGTCTAATAATTCCCCGGCTCCAGTGCCATCCATATGGCCTTGAGATCTGCCAACACCTTGATAATTAATACGCAAAGCAGAAAAGCCCAAATTAACAAAAGCTTGGAAGGCTGCATAGGTAACTTTATTGTTCATTGTGCCACCCTGAATAGGGTTAGGTGGTAAAACCAAAACAAAGGGAGCCTTGGGATTTTCAGATTCAAAAAAACGCCCTTCTAGACGACCAAAGGGACCTTGAAAAAACACTTCTGACATGGATACCTCCTAGAAAACGGGGTGAAATTATGGTCATAAACTAGCATATTTTTATTTAAAAAGCAAGTTTTTTATTGACAAACGCTGAATTTTCGAGTAAAATGGAACTACATTGGCGGAATAGCTCAGTTGGTAGAGCGGAGGAATCATAATCCTTGTGTCGGGGGTTCAAATCCCTCTTCCGCTACCAAAAAAGAAGTCGTCCGAGAGGACGACTTTCTATTTTGAATTATAACGTTCACAAATCATACGGCCAACACGCAGAGCCATATCTTTACTTCTTCTGAGTTTATCGGCATTATATTCATTGCTTGTATCGTAAATTTCACAATCTAAATCATGCATTTCGTACTGTCTTTTGGTGTAATCAGGTGTAAAAAAAGCATCTAGTGTCCTAAGACCAAAACGCAAATAAGTTTTAGCATTTTCCAACCTTTTTTGGGCAGGAATACCATTTTTATGTTTTGGAGAAATACTAGCGGTTTCAATAACGCTTATTAATTCTTCTTGATCGTGGTTGGCCTGATAGGACATTGGTTTTTCTTTAAAATAAAGCCCTAATGCATATAATTTTAATAAATTTTCCATGTCGGGCCAGTTTTTGCTAAATTTGTTTCTTCGGGGAGCGTTCCATCCCGGTGTTACGATGGAAGGTAATAAAGCAACGGGTGCTACAGATAATTTTAAAAGTCTTTTATGTTCTGCAATATGGTTATCGCAATCTTCAGCTTCGGCACATAAAGCAGGTTCTTCTTCTTGCAAAAATTCCAGCAGATCATCAGGAAAAGATTCTCTGATTTCATTACGCCGACGATAATAATCTAGAATGGTTGTCTCCGTACTCATACCTTCCCTCCGCTGTCAGTATTTATACAAGTGGACGACAAAAAGAGGGGGAGAAATCCACGACTTGTCCGACATGTTGAGGAGTATTACGTTTAACAAGCCTTTTTGCCGTCCGAGGATAATTATACCATAGGGTAAAATTTTTGTCAAGTGTTTTTTATTCGTGGATATTAATTCGTTTCGAAGACAAACAGGATTTAGCAATAACAATACGTTTGGGCATTAATTTTTGATCAATAATCTGTAATGGATTTTTCCGATTGGGATTTATGATTTTAAGGGCAGGGATATTAAAATATTCCCGTTTTTCAAAGGGATCGATAGGAATTGTCCATCCTCTTCCTCTGGGCGGTTTATTCGGATCAAAGCGCGCATAAATCGGTTTGCCAATTTTCTTTTCAGCACGCGCTTGATCATAAACTTTTTGAATTTCTCCTAACAGTTTATGAATGTGTGGTGGTAAAGATTCAATGAAAAGGTGGTCAATGCCATCGTTACAAAGATATCGAAAGGCTCCACTTGGACACCAAAGCAGGCTTGGCTTTTTTGTGGAATCTGTGATATCTGCTGCAGGTCGCCACCAAAGTCCCAGATAATCAAATTGACGAATATCTTTATCCAGATGCATGGGATAAAGTTGCGCATGATATTGGCGTAAATCTGATAAAACGGTGGGGTGATTGTTGACATTTTGATCTTTAAAGGTGATGAGTCCATCCGACATCTTGGCCATTTGACGTTTAATTTCGGCTTCCACACCTCCAGGCCAGTAAATAGGCATGATTTGGCTGATAACAGCCATATAAACCAATCCATTTTCCATTTGAACCAAAGCGGTAAAAGGTTTGCCTTCCATGGCCAAAGTATGTTCTGCGGGATTATCTGCACAGAGCGAGTTCATAAATTCATCGATTAAAAGTTGTTCTTGCTTTTGATTTAAGGTCAGAGGGTAAATTTCTTTGACATTGCAAGGTTCCAAAACTTTGCGCGCCAAAAATTCTGTTTCAGCTTCCTCAAAGGCTTTTTTTCTTTTTTGTTCTTGTTCTTCCTTTGAAAATGTCTTTTGTTGATGATTTTGTCGCTGATCCTTATTTTTTTCATAAAGCTGGATCAGGGCACAATTTAAATCATTTTCCGAAATATCAACCATAAAACTATTCCTTCTGTTGAAGGATACCATAAATCCTCTTAAAAGTCAATTTTAAGTGTTATCAACAGGTGTGGGAGGAAGTCTTGCATCGCATGACTGAAAACTATTTTTTTCTACTTGTTTTTTGCAATTTTTTATTTTGATAATATACGGTCAAAATGCATACAACAACAATAAAAACAAGATTTAAAGAAGAGATAAAGATAATTCCCGTCTCTGGACATTTCAACAAAACATAAAAAAGGTAACAAACTGCTGAAAAAACCCATATTAGCCAAGTTGTGATACTTAAATCATCGGCCGATTTTGTTTTAACCAACTTCACCACTTGTGGAATATAAGCAATAGATTCACAAATAGTGTACACAAGCAAAAGAACGAGAGCAATTATCCCTTCCATCTAAAATCCTTTCATTTTATACATACGAGTTTATTATTCCAAAGTTGAAATGTCAAGTTGGATTTCTGGGAAAAATTTTGTTATCCCTAGGGTTGGATATTGATAAATAAGGATTTTTCTGATTGGGGAGTCCGTGTGGGTGAAAAATTTGATAATTTTTTGTCGGTTGTGCACGGACTTGAATAAGTTATTGATTTTAAAAGAAAAAAGCACCATTTTCAGGTGCTATCCAAGAGATGGTGGAGAGGGGTGGATTCGAACCACCGAACTCATAAGAGGGCAGATTTACAGTCTGCTGCCATTAACCACTCGGCCACCTCTCCACAAGAAAAGTTCACTCCCTATTATGCCTGATTTGAAACGATTTGTCAAGAAAAAAATATTGACATTTAGGGTTAAGTTTTTTAAAATTCCTTTAAAAGGGGAGTATAAATGAAAAAAATGCCGGCAGAACTATCCCAATGGGGGAAAACTAAAATCAAAAGAAACGAAACACAACGGGCTTTTTTCGAGCGAGTGGTGAATGACGAAAAATTAGCCGAAAATTTTGTAGATTTTGTTGTTAAAAATCCACGGTTGAATAAGACAATCTATCGCACTTTATCTGCTTTGATTTTACCCGCAAAATGGCGTATTTGGCAAAAAAAATACGGGGATGCTTATGATGCTTTTATCCATCAAAAATGGAACAAAGCCAAGCGTGTGGAAGATGTTTTGCGCATTGTTCCGAACTTTTCCCCTTGGGCGTTGAAGGATCGTTTTGGTATAATTACTTTGGGAAAAGTTCCCGCTGATTTTGGGGGGCAAAAAGATTACCTCAAACTATTGGAAAAAATTCTCGTTTCCAAAGTTGTTCAAAAATACAAAAAAATCAAAGCGCTGGAAAATAATTTAAAAGAATTTGCCACTGCCTATCCTGAAATCAAAAAAATTGATTGGTATAATATGACGGAACGTACGCGTTTTTTATCCAAGTTATTGCATCAGGCAACGGCAACGCCTTTTAGCATTCAAAATGCACGTCATAAATACACGGTACGGTTTTTGTGTAATCCTTTTTCGTGCAAGATGGTCTTTGAAGTGGTAGCCGGAAAGCAAAAATACATTTTGAAAATGGCCGTCAATCCTGTGTTGGATATTTCATCAGATGACAAAAGAAAAGAAGCCGAAAATCAAGCAATACGGGCGGATTCGCCTTATTCCAATGCGCTGATGGAATTTTATTTAAAGCTGAACAAGTGTCCGCACGTGTGTGATATTCAACATTATACCAGTCAATATGAGGCAGTCCTTTACAAAGAAGAAAAGGGTATTCCCTTTATCAGCCCGCACAAAAAATGGGATTTTTATGATTTGAACAATAAACTGTTAAAGGATATGAATCGATTGGGAATTTATATCAATGATGTATCTTTAGCCAACTTTATTGTGGCGCCCAATGGTACTTTAAAAGTGATTGATATTGGGCATGCTAGTTTTGCCAATCCTATGACGCAAGGCATTCCCGGTTTGACATTTACGTTTGGAAACCTGTCAGGCCAAGATTATTTGACACATTTTGGTGTGATGAGTATGGAGGATTAGATGTATTCACAAGACAAAAATTATATTCAAACTTTAGCCGATGGACTTAAAATAAAAGACCTGGTAAAATTAGATTCCATTATGGGACCCAATGAACTTAAAAAGTTACTGCAGAAAATGACTATGGAAGATTATATGGGGGATAATGCTTGGATCAACTTGCATACACATTCAGCTGCTTCTGATGGAAAGCAGCTGCCAGGGTGTTGGTTGGAAAATGCATTAAAATGGAAACAAGAGCATGGGCTTAAAAATTATGTAATTGCGCTGACAGATCATGATACAACAGATGGGTTAATTCCTGTGTTAAAAAAATTAGTTAAAGACCCCAAAAAATATGAAGGTTTGCGGGTAGTTTTGGGGTGTGAACTTTCAACAGCTATAATGGATGAAACAACACGTCGACCGTTAGATTTTGAAGTGCTTCATTATGCGTTAAATCCTTTTGATAAAAAATATGTGGCGGCTTTAAAAAATCAATCCCGTGCACGCTTAAGTCAAATGCCGATTTTGATCAAAGAACTGAAAACTCGTTTTCCCGAATTGCCCATTTCCTATGAAGATTTTAAAAAATCCTCTTTTTGCGGCTTGAATGCTCAAAAAGGATTAGGTGTCAATTGGATATTCGATACCAGAAATTATGCTCATTCCAAAAACCCGCAAGTAGATATGGGGCAAATTTTTGACTTTTTAATGGAAAAAGGAGCTGATCAGAATCGTGCGTTGTGGCGCTTTTTGCCAGATTTAATGGCGGATGTGAAGGCTCAAAAGTTTGGTTTAACAGCAATGGCTCATCCTTATCGGTTACAATTTAATCCATGTGTCAGTGATGATTTCAGATTTAATCATCCTGAATTAGCGGATAGTTTTATGCAACATTTATTCAAAACATTGGCTCAACATGGTGTAGATGGAGCAGAACTTTTTTATGGTAATTTGCATGCCAATTTAGACCAAGCATTAGATGATGTTTGGCATCAAAAATCTATTCAAAATGATGCGCAAGGTTGGGTTAATATTATTCTGAATCGGGCCCAACAAAATTTGAACTTTTTTACAGGGGGAAATGACAATCATATGGCTTTTTTAGGAACCAAAAAACAATGTCAACAAAATGAGGCATGGGAACAATTACAAAAGTGTTGGAAATCAGCACAAGATCTTATCCAAAAGGGGTATCATGTTTTGGATAAAGAAATAACATTGGGATTACCTGGTCCTTGTATGCCAGCAGTGTCAGATAATCAGGATATTGGTATTGGTTCGCCCTATGGACTAGGTGCAGATCGTGTGTGGGATTTTTGGGGCAAAGCAGTGCATAAAATTTTGTTGGGCCCCTCTGGTCGGACCTGTCGTGAAACCAAGCATTCACCCTATGTGTCAGATGTACGGCCTAATCCATTTTTTATCCCCGTAGAAAAATGGGCTCAAAAAGGTTGGCTTTCTGATGAAGATTTAGCGGCTTTTTATCATTTGCCTAAAGAGGAAGGTAAAATCAATTTTGAACAAGTGGAAAAAACATTTAATACATTGATTCAAAAAGCGCACAAGAAATCAAAGTCTAAAAAAAACTTAGATGCTTTTGTGGATGAACAGGCAATACTTTATGCAGACCAAAATAAACATCCCTATATTGCAGATTTACAAGTACAAATTCCAAAAACAATTGTAGATAAAAATCCAGATTTATTTTTACCGAATTTTACTTTGGGATCACCAGCGGATGCTTTTTCTGATAAGGCTCGTAATTGGGGATTTCCTGTTTTAAATCCGAAGCATCTTTGGGATAAAAATGGTTTGGGAAAAGGTGGTAAATTATGGCAAGACATTTTGCGACAAGCCATCAAGGGTGCCAAAGGAGGGTTGCGGATAGACCACTTTATTGGTTTTGTAAATCCTTATGTGATTTCATCAGATCCAAATATTCCAAACGGTCGACTTTATTCATCTTATGATCATCCAGTTTTGGGACAATTTGCTTTACGTGATTCGAAAGATTTTGGTAAGATTGTTGAAAAGATTGTGTTACCTGTCTTGAAAGAAGCAGGCTTAACTTTAAAAGATTTATATCCAGAAGATATTGGTGCGCGTCCTGAACAATTGGATGGTGTGATGGAACGTTTCGGATTGGGGCGGTTGTTGGTGGCCGAATTTAAAGAACCCCAAAACCCCAATCATATGTATCAACTGATGCGTTCTAACGAGCATGATGTTGCAACATTGGATACGCACGATGCGCCGTCTATTTTTATGTTTTTTGATGGATTGGATGAAGGGGCACGTACTGCACATGCCAAAAATTTAGCAAATTCTTTACGTTTTGAGTACAACGATTCACTTAAATCCACTGAACAATTAGCGCGTATGCAGTGGGGAGAATTATTGACTTGTCCGGCCAAACGTGTGCAAGCATTTTTTACCTCATGGACAGGACAAAATGGGCGTTATAACCAGCCAGGTAATCCTGTAAAATGGCAATTGAGATGTCAAAATGATTTTGATCAACTTTACTTTGAAAATTTATCCAAAGGCCGTGCCTATAATCCTTTGGATGCAATCGCATTAGCAATTTATGCGCGTGGTGATAAATTTTATCAAGAGCATAAAGCTTTGGTAGATCGGTTGCGACAAAAAGAAGATGAACTTAAAACTTGTGTAAAATCTTGGATGATGGTGAAAGATTCTGATAAACAAAAATCATCAGGGATTAATTGTATGCAAAAGAAGATGGATTTATCACGTATGTAAGAAGGAGAAAAAAATGAAAAAATATTTATACCTAATTTTACCTTGTTTTGTACTGATGGCTTGTGTATCTGAACAAGAACAACGTGAATCTATGTATCGCTATGAACAGACAATGCGCAATCAATGTGAACATGTTTTGGGCTTCTCTACAGGAACTCAAAACTACATGAATTGTCGAATGTATTATGATGAATATTTGCCAGCTGCTGGATATAACATAACTTCTATGAGTTTTTCCAATGCCCAAAATATTCAAAATCATATTGATGCGTTGAATCAGCAATGCGCTCGTTATTGGGGAAAAGAGGGAATTTCTGGGATGAATCTGTGGAACTGTATTCAACACTTGGGTAATAAAACCATCGATGAAGCAGAACATCAAAAAGAATTACAAGAAAAGCAGGAAATATTAACTCGTTCTATTGCAGATGGGCAAAGAGAAGCTATTGAAGATGTTCAATTGCAAGAACGTATTGACGCAGAACGGATGAGGGTGGCTCAATTGACGGGTAAAAATCCAAAGAAAATAAATTGCACAACGCGCAAGTCGTCTAACGGTTATGTCAAAGTAAAATGTAAATAACTTGACTTTTTACTAAATTTTTGATATAATGCACCTGTTTTGCCAAAAGGGCTGATAAGATTTGGCTGCCCTCAGGCGTGATTAACAATTTAAAAAAGGAAAGAAAATGCCAAAGTTAAAATCTAAAAGCTGCGTGAAAAAACGCTGCAAGCTGACAAAGAATGGAAAAATAAAAGTCGGACATGTGAATAAACGTCACTTGTTGATGAACCATCCACATAAACGTAATCGTCAAGCTCGTCGTACTCAAACGGCTAGCACAACGGTTGCAAAGATTTTGAAATTCTTTATTCACGGGAAAGGAGTGTAAGCCATGGCAAGAGTCAAACGCGGCACAACTGCCCATGTCAAGCATAAGAAAATTTTGAAAATGGCCAAAGGCTATCGTGGTCGTAATTCTAAGGTTTTCAGAATTGCCAAAGAAAAGGTGGAAAAGGGTTTACAATACGCTTATCGCGATCGTAAAGCCAAAAAGACTGAAATGCGTCAGCTGTGGATTGCTCGTATTAATGCAGCAGTTCGCGCCAACGGTATGGTCTATTCAACCTTTATGAACGGTTTGAAAAAAGCTGGGATCGTTATGGACCGTAAAATGTTAGCCAAAGTGGCTGTTGAAGATGAAAAATCTTTCGCCACATTGGTAGCAGCGGCCAAAAAAGCCCTCGGCTAATCATCAAATTTGGAATAAAACAGCCCCAAATTAGGGGCTGTTTTTTTATTTAACTATATTGCATTTTATACAAAATCGGTTTATATTTTGAGTTATGTTATCGTTTATGTGGCCATGGTTTGTGACTATCTTACCGTTGGCATGGGGAGTAAGACGTTTATTAAAGCCGGCTGATTCAATCCATCCAACAACGGGAGCTATTCGTGTGCCTTTTTGGGATAGGTTAAATTTGGTTAAATCCGCAAAAATAACGTCCGAAATTCCCAAAACTTCTAAATTTTTATATTGGTTAGCTTGGGTATTTTTTGTGCTGGCGGCTATGCGACCAATATGGTGGGGTGAACCTATTGCTAATCAGCAATCTTCCCATAATATTATGTTAGCACTAGATGTATCTGGTTCTATGGAAGAACAAGATTTTGATTTAAATCGTCATCCCGCTACACGTTTACAAATTTTAAAGGCTGTTTCGGACGATTTTATCCAGTCTCGATCGGGGGATAATTTAGGAATTGTGATTTTTGGATCAGAGGCTTATACATACGCACCGCTGTCACCCGATATTCAAACTTTGCGTGAATTGTTGAGCGAAGTTGGTATTGGTATTGCGGGAACACAAACGGCTATTGGAGATGCTTTGGCTTTGGCAGTACAAGGGGTAGTAAGCGTTCCCACAGACAGCCAGATTGTGATTTTGATGTCAGATGGTATGTCCAATGCGGGACGTGTCAGCGTAGAAGAAGCAATGAAGTTAGCCACAAGTCAGGGTATTAAAGTTTATACGGTAGGAATTGGCTCAGATGCTCAAATGATTCAAGATTTTTTTGGACTTGTCCAAATCAATCCTAGCCAAAATTTGGATGAAAAAACTCTACAGGAAATTGCCCAAAAAACAGGTGGACGTTATTTTCGCGCTAAATCTACACAGGAGTTAGCGGATATTTATGCGACCATCAATAAATTGGAACCTGTCGAACGTGAAGCAGAATTTATTCGACCACGTAAAGATTTGTTCTTCATCCCATTATTGATTGCGATGGTGTTATTAGCTTTGGCGAAAGGTAGGCAGAAATGATATTTTTGCGTCCATGGGCTTTTTTAATGTTATTGATGCCACTTTTATGGTTGTGGTCTAAGCGCTATGCAGTTAGTAAAAGTCCTTGGAAAAAATTCATGGATAAGGATTTGTGGGAAGCTTTGAGGGTGAAGTCTAGGCATCGCAAAACAGCTAAAAGACGCAATCGGTTACTTTTATTGTTGTGGTTCATATGGACGGTAGCTCTGGCAGGACCAGCATGGTATAAAATGCCAATGCCTGCACGTGTGAGCCAACCTAACACAATTTTGATGATGGATTTAAATCCTGAGATATCGGCGGAAACACTCAAGAAAATGCAGATGCGCTTATACGATGTTTTGGATTTATTGAAAGGTCACCGGGTGGCACTGGTGCTTTATGGAGGTAACGAGGGTTACACCGCAATGCCTTTGACTCCTGATCGGGCTTTAGTGCAGCAACTCATTCCTGATTTAATGCCCAGTATTGTCCCGCAAGCATCCACTAATCCGATGGCGGGGATTCGCCAAGCTGAAAAGTTGATTCATCAAACAGGGCAAAGCGGCCAAATTTTGTTTTTAACACCGGATACCGAACAAAAATTAACAGCTGATTATCCACTTTATCTATTGGGTCCACAAACGAATTTGATGAGTTTATGGGAAAAAATGAAAGCCAAGGAAGCTCTTTCGGATTTATCTGATGCACAAGCTGAAGCATGGGCAGATATGGGGATATGGTTGTTGCTGATTTCATTGCCTTTTATGTTGCTTTGTTTTCGAAAGAATGTGTTGTTTTTATTTTTGATTTTTATGGTACCAGAAACTGAAGCAGGTTTTTTAACACGTCCAGATCAAGATCTTTATTATACTGAAAAACTGGCGGTAGACGCCTATCGTCAGGGCGATTATGCAAAAGCGCAAGATTTATTTCAAGGTTTTTATAATAAGGGAAATGCTTTGGCGTTTCAAGGAAAAATTCAAGATGCTATCCGTGCCTATGAACAGGCTTTGAAAGAAAATCCAGAAAATCAAGATGCTCAATTTAATAAAGAGTATTTAGAAAAACAATTACCTTCACCTGATGAAAATCAAAAACAAGACGAACAACAAGAACAGGATTCCAATCAAGAGCAGAAATCTGATCAAAATGATCAGAAACAAAACCAAGACGAGTCTCAGGAAAATCAAGATAAACAATCTCAACAAGACGAAGAAAATTCATCTGATGAAAACCAATCCAAAAATGATAATAATCAAAAGGATGAGCAACAAAAATATGAACCTCAAAATGTTCAGCCAACGCAAGATGAAACAATCAAAGAATTAGAGCAAGCATTGGCTGAACAGCCATCTGAAGAGCCCTTTAATCAAAAAGAACAACAAATTCTCAATCGTTTAAATTTAGATCCAAGTCGTGTATTGCGGTATCGACTTAATTTGCAACATCAAAGGAATCAACAATGAAAAAAATCAGTTTTATTTGTGCGTTACTTTATGCGTGTTCTGCATCTGCTGTTCAGATCAGTTTATCGACCAATGAAGTTTTTCAAGGGGATAGTCTCTCTCTAAGTATCACGGATTCAAAACCAATTGCTTCGGTGGATTTGGCGCCATTATCCAAAGATTTTATGTTAGGTGGACAACAACGGGGTCAATCTTCTCGTTTTGTGAATGGTGTGGGATCTACAACCTATGAATTAGGGGTTATTTTATTCCCCACCAAAACAGGTGAAATTCAAATTCCTGCTTTAAAGGTTGGTAATGAAATGACAGAGCCACTGAATTTAACTGTTAAAGCACAGGGAGAACAAAACACAAATAAAGGGACAACGGATTCTCCATCGATTCAATTACAAGCCCGTGTGTCAAATGATACACCTTACGTGGGACAGAGTCTTTTTTATACACTCCAGCTAACTGATGGCGTGGGAGTCCTAGCTGGAGAGGTGATACCTAATCAAAATGAAAAAATCCATATAACTCCTGTTGGGCAAGATACAGAGAAAATTTCTGTGCAAGATGGTAAAAAGGTTCGAGTGATCGAACGCAGCTATCGTTTGGTGCCGCAAGAAGCAGGAAATTTGAAAATTGATCCTGCGGTGTTTAATGGTGAAATTGCCTATCAGCATCAAAGGAAAAAAACACGTCAGCCTTTATTTGGATTTTTTGATGGGGCTGACTTATTTCAAGATTTTATGACGAGTACACGTCCTGTTCAAATCATTAGTAATCCGATTGAATTACATGTAAAAGCACAGCCCGCTGATTGGTCTGGATGGTGGTTGCCGAGTTCGGAAGTTCAGCTGAATGTTTCCTATAAAAAACCGGATGATTTAAAAGTTGGTGATACGGTGCAAGGGGAATTAACTTTGAGCGCAATAGATGTTGATGCTAATGATATGCCCGTAGTAAAGATACCAACCCAAACTGATTTTAGAATTTATCCTGAGCCAGAAGAACGGACTACTCAAATGACATCTAATGGGCATATTAAAGGAACCGTTAAAACAAAATTTTCTTTGGTACCTTTGAAAGAAGGTTTAATAGAAATTCCAGAAATTCAAATATCCTGGTTTAATACTCAAACGGCCCAAAAGGAGATCGCTAAAGTTGATGCTTATCCGTTGAAAGTGGCTCCTGGAGAGGTGATATCACCTGTTTTAGAACCAGCTCTTCCTGTACGACAAGTTCAAAAAGTGGAACAGCAACCTGTTCAAGATCATTTTTGGCGTGGTATTTTATTAGGGTTGGGAATAGGAGGTGTGTTCTTTGGAGTGTTGGGGGGAATTTTGTGGTTTTTCCTACGTTCCAAAACCTCAAAAAAATCTGAAAAAAAGAAGCCCATTCCTGATTTTTATCCCTTTAAATGAAAAAAAGCTTGACTTTTAATCAAAAATAGTGTAAAAATAATGCCAAATTTTCAGAAGAAAGGATTTGGATTATGACAAAAAAATGTATGATTACCGAAAAGGGCGTGTTGGCTGGTAACAATAACAGTTATTCTAAACGCAAGACACGTCGTCGTTTTATGCCCAATTTGCAAACAGTAGCAATTTACAGTGAAATTTTGGGTTGCCCTGTGGACGTCCGTATTACATCTAACGGATTGCGTACCATTGAAAAGAATGGTGGTTTGGATTTGTATTTGTTGAATACACCCGTTTCCAAATTGTCTGCTGAGTCCAAAAAGTTACGTGAACGCATTGCTTCAGCTAAAGCAGCTAAGGCGGAGTAGTTTTTGAGTTTTTGAAACTCTCCCGAAAATTTGGGAGAGTTTTTTTATGTCAAAGGAGTTTTGAATGAAAGTTATTTTTGATCCTTGTGCACAAAATACAATAATTCGTCCTATGGCGCAAGCCATTTGTATTGCCCGTGGAGGGAAAACCGTTGAGTATGAAGACCCGTATACCCATGAAAAAAAAGTAATTACCTTGGATCAATTGCGTTTTTTGGATTTGACAGCAGTAAAAGTGGGTAGACGTAATGTAAACATAGATGCTTATCAAGCGGCTATAATTGCGCAACCACAACATGGTGTACCTGTACAAGTTCAAGTGAATGTGAATGATGTTGAAGTTATGATTGATGCTAAAACAACAGTGGAACAAGCTATGGCTCAATTTTACAAAAAGTTAGCCCGACAAAATTGTGTTGCGCATAAGGTTCCTAAAAAATATCAGAGCATACGTCAGCATATTAAAGATTAAATTTTAAATCCCCCGATTTTGTTCGGGGGATTTTTATTTTTACCTTCCGGTGCGGGCTCTACTTACCATAGTAGGTGAGACAGTCCGTTGCGGTGTTTTTTGAGATTGAACGGATTTTTCATTTTCCGACATATATTCTTTGGGCACAAAGCGGGTTAATCTGTTCCAGTTTTCCAGGTTATGTCCTTCTTGGGCCAGGTAATCCGCTTTCATTTTGTTCCAAAATTCAGGTGATTTAGGGATATCTCCTTTAACCACAACACCAGCGTTGATGAAGTTGCGCGCAAAAGATTCAGCAAATTGTTTTTTATTTTTAGCTTTTTCCCCGATATGCAATGTGCAAACCGCTTCACCACCATTTTTCATGGCATTCAATTTAAAGACTTTTGCTAGTTGTCTGTGAAAATCATCGATGTTTTTGCTTTTGATGATATGTCCGTTTGAACCGATGGCAAGATATTCGCCGTTTTCAAAACCAGCTGTAAAGGATAAACCACGTCCATTTGACATTTGATTTTTATCTTTGTTTTTCTTTTTGGGGAGGAATTCTAGCCTTTCTTCTTCCTCCTTCTTGTATTCATCTAGATTGTTCAAAGAAATGTTCTTTCCTGATTTGACATCTTCGTCAAACTTAGTCTCGTTAAACTTTTCTTTTAATTCTGATTGGAAGCGTTCCTTGATTTTTTCTGTTGGTTGTGGCTCGTTCATATTTCCTCCTTTGCCCACACTTATATTTTACCACAGATCTGTTATCCGTCAAGAAATTTTGATTTTAGGATAAAACTGTACGAAAAGAATTTATGGTAACTTTTGGATATATTTGGGAGGAATTTTGCCGTCCTTTAAGACAATGAGATAATGACGAATAACTCCATAAATCAAACCTTTGGAAGCTTTTACCTTTTTCCAAGGAAGAGGTGAAAGATCAATTTCATCAGGATGAATTTTAATCAATTTTTCAGCTTTGCCATGAGCTCTGGATCCTTTTTTTAACCAAATAGATTCCACTAAACCATCTTTAATTAGCTGATTTAGATCAAAAGAAAATAATTCAGATTGATCTACGATTTGCTTCAAAACAGGATCATTATTTTGCCAATGAATGGGTTCTGTTAAGCCAGAGATAGAACGACTTCTGCCATGGAATGAAGACTCTAACCAATTCAAAATATCCTTTCTTTTATTTGAATGTGCACGTTCAGCGTAAGCCTTTAAATTGCCAACTCCTTGGGAAACAGAAAGAATTCCGTTTTTTAAAACGGTATTTTTCTTAGGTGCATAATGATAAAGTTTTATTTTCACCTTTCTTCTTTGATGTTCATGTCGAGCAATTTGAATAATTGTCCAAACAAACATTCCAATACCTGTAATGACGCTTGGATACGCTTGAATATAAAAATCGTGAATTAACCAAAGAAAAATATTGGCCAGCATGGCATAGCGCATTTGTTGAGCGTTTTTTGTGGTATACATAAAAATGGTATAGCTGGTGGACGCGATAACGGCTATCCAACCAACAATTCCTAAGTTATTGATATACCAACCAACAATGATGCATACTGCAGATAAGGCAAAAGTCATCTGAGAGGTCAATTTGTTTTTACATGCTAATATGTTTCGTATAAGGGCGATGCTATTCGTAACTGCAGCAGCGTAGGCAAATAGTGCGATATTTGATAAAATACAAAAAACAATCTGGGCGGTTTGCCATTCTATTAAAGTTTTTTTATTTTTTTTGACAACGGATATAACAACACACACGGATGCAATCAGAGCAAAGATATTTCCAAGAATAAAAAGTAGCATCCGTTTCCCCCTTAATCAAAAATTAAATTAAAACTTTTTCCAAAAGGCCTTAATGAAATCCAAGCTGAAGGTGGATAAAGTAAAGCCTAACGTAGGAATGATAGCGCCAATAAAAGGATTATCCATATTTAATGAAAACATGACCAGGACCATGACGAAATAAGTTAGGATCGCAATGCTGATTTTTCGGGTTTTGCTGGTCTCCCAAGCTTTATCCAATTCAACCCTTTTATTACGTTCTTGAATTTTTTTGATTTCTTTTTCAAAATCCATTTGATTATCCTCTTGTTTGATTGTTTGTCACTGTTCTTGCTAAATGGAATACAATTCGGTCTATAGGTCTGGGCTTGTTGTTTTTTAAGTTAGGGGACCAATCATGGCTTGCTACACGTCTGCGTAATTCACGAACATCTCTCGGAGTCATATAACGTAGTCCGTGGCGATTATAACCTAAAAATTCACTCACATCTGACATGTATTTCCTTTACTGGAGCGGGTGATGGGAATCGGACCCACGTAGTCAGCTTGGGAAGCTGCTGCACTACCATTGTGCTACACCCGCAAATGATGGATTTATTCTAGCGAATCGAATCGAAAAAGTCAAGACTATTTTCCGATTCGAATCGTTTCTTTTGGGTAAAGCCTTTGTGCTCATTGGCTTTTGCATAGAAAATGATGTTTTTTGGTCAATTTTTGTCCATAAAATTTAAGCAACTTTTTGTTAAATATTATGACAAATTTTATCTCTTTTTAAAGAAAAAAATCCCTTAAAATAAAGGGGTTATAAAAAAAGTGAATTTTTTTTAAAAAAGGGGGTTGACTTTCTGTGCATAAAAATGTTTATTGTAGGCAGAGCGTAAAAACGCTAAAAACACAATATATAGTATTAAAAATGCAGAAAGGACACAAAATGTTGGAAGTTGTTGAAACAAAAGAAAGCGCCAAAACCATCGATATCGGCCCCCTTTCCGAAGTCATAAAACGTGACGGGGAAAAGCGCACTTTTGATGCCAGCAAAATTGTGGCCGCAATAGCTAAGGCTGGAACTGCTACAGGTGAGTATGGTGAAGATGAAGCTCACTTATTGGCTGAACAGGTAGTTAAAGTGTTACGCCATAGATTTGCAGGCGCTGTAGTGCCGACCATTGAGCAGATTCAGGATGTGGTGGAGCAAGTTTTAATTTCTTCTAATTATTATAAAACAGCTCGTTCTTATATCGTTTATCGTGAACAACGTGAACGCCAACGGCAAGACCAGAAAGTGGCGATTGATGCCATTTCTTCCATCAATGAATATTTGGATCGTTCAGATTGGCGCGTAAATGCCAATGCGAATCAAGGCTATTCTTTAGGTGGATTAATTTTGAATGTGTCGGGGAAAGTGGTAGCCAATTACTGGTTAAAGCATGTCTATACTCCTGAGATTGGTCAGGCACACTTGAATGGTGATTACCATATTCATGATTTGGATATGTTGTCGGGCTATTGTGCTGGTTGGTCTTTACGGACATTGTTGACAGAAGGTTTCAATGGTGTGGCGAACAAAACCGAATCTAAGCCTCCGCGCCACTTAGTGAGTGCTTTCTCTCAAATGGTGAACTTTTTAGGGACATTGCAAAATGAGTGGGCGGGAGCTCAAGCCTTTTCTTCGGCTGACACATATTTAGCTCCGTTTATTCGGATTGAAAAATTGGATTATAAATCCGTGAAACAGGCCATGCAATCCTTCATTTTTAATTTGAATGTGCCCTCACGTTGGGGAACTCAAACACCCTTTACAAACTTGACGTTTGATTGGACATGTCCAGCGGATTTAAAGGATCGCCATCCTGTTATTGGAGGGGAGGAACAATCTTTTACCTATGGTGAACTTCAAAAAGAAATGAATATGATCAATCGGGCATTTTTGGAAGTAATGCGTGAAGGAGATGCTAAGGGTCGTCCATTTACTTTCCCGATTCCAACTTACAATATTACAGCTGATTTCCCATGGGATTCTGAGAATATAGATTTATTGTTTGAAATGACAGCCAAATACGGTCTGCCATACTTCTCTAACTATGTCAATTCTGATATGAAACCGTCTGACGTGCGTTCCATGTGCTGCCGCTTACGTTTGGATTTAACAGAACTTAAACGTCGTGGTGGTGGATTATTTGGTTCGGCTGAACAAACAGGTTCTATTGGTGTGGTGACAATCAACTGTGCTCGCTTAGGCTATTTATTCAAGAATAACGAAGAAGGCTTGTATAAACGCTTGGATGAGTTAATGGAATTGGCCAAGAAGTCTCTGGAGCTTAAGCGTCAAACAATTACTATGCAGTTGGAAAGAGGTTTATATCCTTACACAAAACGTTATTTGGGACGCTTTAATTCGCACTTTTCAACAATTGGTGTGAATGGTATTAATGAAATGATTCGTAATTTCACCAATGATAAAGATGATATTACAACAGATTTTGGTCGTGAATTTGCTAAAAAATTACTGACATATATTCGTGAACGTTTGATTAAATTCCAAGAAGAAACTGGAAATATGTATAATTTGGAAGCTACACCAGCTGAAGGAACTACTTATCGTTTTGCACGTGAAGACCAAAAACGTTATCCCGATATTATTCAGGCTGGTACGCATGATGCTCCTTATTACACGAATTCTTCGCAATTACCCGTAGGCTTTACGGATGATCCGTTTAAAGCTTTGGATTATCAAGATGATCTGCAATCTCAGTATACAGGCGGAACCGTTTTACACTTGTATATGAATGAGCGGATTTCGTCCTCTAAATCTTGCAAAGATTTGGTGAGACGTGTTCTGGAAAATTACCGGTTACCTTATGTTTCTATCACACCGGTATATTCCATCTGCCCGAAACATGGGTATATCAGTGGAGCACATAAATATTGTCCCATTTGTGATAAAGAGCTAATTGAAAGAAAACGGCAACAACAAACAAAAAAAGAGGAGAAATAAAAAAATGACAGATATCGAAATTTTGGCCACAAATGAAAGTGAAAGAACACCTTGTGAATGCTGGACACGTGTAATGGGTTATTTCCGTCCATATAGTCACTTCAATAAAGGTAAAAAAAGTGAGTTTGATGAACGTCAATGGTTCACAGAAGAACGCGCTAATTGTTCTTGTGCGATGCAAAAAGTAGGTTAAGAGTTAGGGAGCCATTAATGGCACGGACGGTGGCGGGGGTAGTCCCTTTTACAAGTATTGATTTTCCAGAATGCTTGGCCGCCGTCGTTTTTTTTCAGGGATGCCCCTTGCGGTGTCCCTTTTGTCATAACCCGAATTTGCAACCTTTAACAGAATCGTTGGAAACTTGGGAAAGTACTTTGACTTTTTTAAAAACACGAAAAAAACGTTTGGATGGTGTGGTATTCAGTGGAGGAGAGCCACTGATGCAACTAGATATAGCACAAATGCTCAAACAATTAAAAGATTTGGGCTTTAAAACGGCTGTTCATACATCTGGGGTTTATCCAGATAGATTGCGCGAGATTTTACCTCTTTTGGATTGGGTGGGACTGGATATTAAGGGGCCTTGGGATAAATACGATATACTTTCTGGACGTAAAAAAATGGTTGAAAAAGTACAGGAAAGTTTAAAAATTTTAATTGAAAGTGGCCTTGATTTTGAATGTCGTACTACTTGTGATCCTAAGCATTTAACCCCAACTGATACTTTGCAAATTGCTCAAGATTTAAAAGGCTTAGGGGTCAAGACTTATGCGCTGCAAAAATACAATACCTTTCCTGAAGATAAAAATCCCCCATCGGTCGTGGAGATAGAATCATTTTTTACACATGAAGCTCTCAAGCCCATTCAGAAACTTTATCCTAATTTGATTTTAAGATAATAAAAACGCCCCGATTTTTCGGGGCGTTTGATTTTTAAAGAACATTATTGAACATCTGGTAAGATTGCCGCTAATTCTTCAGCAGATTGTTGAGGTTGTTCCTCGACTTTCTTTTCCTTGTGTTCTTTATGTTCTTTGTGTTCCTTTTTGGGCTTTTCTTCATGAGGTACTTCTTCGCCCGTTTCTTGATTAATCCATTTCATGGATAAGCGAATTTTACCTTTATCAAAGCCGGTCATTTTAACCTTGACTTTGTCACCTTCCTTTAACACGTCAGTAATTTTATTGACGCGTTCCGGACGGACTTCAGAAATATGCACTAAGCCATCACGGTTGGGCATAAAGTTCACAAAAGCACCAAATTCCATCAATTTCACGACAGTACCATCGTAAATTTTACCAACTTCTGGTTCGGCTACAATGGATTTAATCCAATCCACAGCGGCCTTTCCTGCTTCACCATCCACAGCGGCCACAGATACCATACCATCATCGGTAATGTCCACCTTGGCGCCTGTTTTTTCGGTAATTTCACGAATGACTTTACCACCTGTACCAATGACATCACGAATCTTTTCTTTATCAATTTGGAAAGATTGAATACGTGGAGCATTGGGGCTGATATCTGCACGTGGTTCAGAGATGGATTCAGCCATCTTGCCCAAAATATGCATACGGCCTTCATGAGCTTGATTCAAAGCAATCTTCATGATTTCTGGTGTAATGGATGTGATTTTAATATCCATTTGCAAAGCGGTAACACCATCTTTTGTACCGGCGACTTTAAAGTCCATATCACCCAAGTGATCTTCATCACCCAGGATATCCGTTAAGACGGCAAACTTTTCACCTTCTTTAATCAATCCCATGGCAATACCGGCCACAGGCTTTTTCATCGGTACACCAGCGTCCATCAAAGACAAAGTGGAACCGCAAACGGTCGCCATAGAGGATGATCCATTAGATTCCATAATATCTGATACCACGCGAATGGTATAGGGGAATTGTTCTTTGGTGGGTAACATCGGATGGATAGCACGCCATGCCAATTTACCATGTCCAATTTCGCGACGTCCAGGGGAACCCAAACGGCCAACTTCACCAACTGAAAATGGTGGGAAATTGTAGTGCAACATAAAGGGTTCGGAATATTCACCATCCAAAGAATCCACGATTTGTTCATCGTCACCTGTACCCAAAGTGGTCACGACCATAGCTTGTGTTTCACCACGGGTAAACAAAGCTGAACCATGTGCTTTAGGTAACAATCCCACTTCTGTTTCGATGGGGCGGACTGTTTTGGTGTCGCGTCCATCAATACGGGGATTGCCGGCCAAAATGGAATCACGCACGGTGCGAGCTTCTAATTCATGGAAGACCTTTTCATAAATAGCCAATTCAGCCTCATGACCTTCACCTTCAAACAATTTTGCTGCTTCTTCACGCAAGGCCGCCAATTTATCTTGGCGTTCCAATTTGTTATGAATTTTATAAGCTTCTTCAATTTGTGCACCTAATTTTTCCTTGATTGTAGTACGCACTGTTGCGTATTCAGCGGGTTCTTCTTTTACTTCCCAAGGATCTTTAGCACATTCTTCGGCTAAAGAAATAATCATATCAATGACGGGTTTTAATGATTCATGACCAAATTCAACGGCGCCCAACATGATTTCTTCGGATAATTCTTGGGCTTCGGATTCCACCATCAACACGCCTTCACGTGTGCCGGCGACCACCAAATCCAATTGACTTTTCTTAACTTGATGAATATCTGGGTTTAATACATATTCCCCATCAATATAACCAATTCTGGCACCAGCGATGGGGCCTAAGAAAGGTAGTCCTGAAATGGTAAGAGCTGCGCTGGCCGCAATCATGGCCACAATATCGGCTTGTGTTTTTTTGTCATAAGAAATCAAAGTACAAACGACCTGAGTTTCATTGTTAAAGCCCTTTACAAACAAAGGACGAATAGGTCTGTCAATCAAGCGGGAAGTTAAAACTTCGTGTTCGGATGGTTTTCCTTCGCGTTTGAAAAATCCACCAGGAATTTGACCGGCAGAATAGGTTTTTTCTTGATAATTGACCGTGAGTGGAATGAAATCTTCAAAAGTGTCCGGTGTTTTTTTGCTGGCGCAAACGGTGGCGATGACTTCTGTATCACCGTAGCGTGCAATCACGGCGCCGTCAGCTTGACGGGCAATTTTTCCGGTTTCAATGGATAATGTTTTTCCTCCCCAGGTAATTTCTTTTTTATAGGTTGTAAATAAACTCATATTTTTTCCTTTCATCTTCATACATCTATAAGGGAGGGCATCCCTTGATGCCCCCCTAGGTGAAACTATTTACGCAGTTTCAAACGTTTGACCAAAGCGTCATAGCGCGCTTGATCATTTTTCTTCAAATAAGCCAACAACCGACGACGATTGGCCACGCGACCAGCCAAACCTTTAGCTGAGTGGATATCGTTGGGATGAGCTTTTAAATGTTCGGACAAAGCCGAAATTTCAGCGCTCAAAACAGCCACTTGGACTTCGGGTGAACCAGTGTCACCGTCTTTAATGGCATATTCTTTAACAAGTTGTTGTTTTTTTTCTTTTGTAAGCGACATCTTATTTCCTTTCATAAATTGTTGAAATTGTCTTTCTCCCATAAAACCGGCACAAACCGAGATATCGTTCAGTCAGGTCAGTTTTACTTTCATTGAAAAACAATGTCCATATTATATCAGAAATCGAATCAAAAAGCAAGGAAATAGATTTAATTAATTGACAAACAGAATAAAATATGCAAAACTACCAAACGGTGAGGTGTAACCGAAGGGATTTGTCATGAAAAAGTTTTTGGTGATTTGTTTTACGGTTCTGATGTTTGTCTGTTTTGCTCAAGCCGATTTATTATTGCCACAAAGACAGGGGGGGATTGTATCTTCGGTGCGTTCTGCTTTGTCTTATTTATCAAAGCATGGTCTTGTAATGGATTTTACCTCCCAATTGGCACGAGTTAATGACTTATTGAAAAACGAACGAATTGATGTGACAACTGAATCGGGCAAGTTATTAAATAAAATGTTAAACCTTTCGGCTCAAGTTGTGGCAGCGCAAAAAGTAAATGACAAACAAAAATTAAAAGAATTAGAACAATATTATAATCAAACTTTGGATGGAGAAATCCGCCAAGGTATTTTTGGAATCAAACAAAAACTGTCGAAAGGAGAAACAACAACATCGGCATCTGTCCAGTTCAATGGAATCTTAAATCAATTGTTTGGTGTGAAAACAGCTTTGGCGGCTGAAGATGAAAAATCTGCGGAAGATTTAGCAAAAGAATTGTTGGAACTTCAAAAAAAAGAAATTGAATTTCGTATGAAAGAGGCATGTAAGGATAAAGGATTGGTCTATGCTAGTGGTTCCAATGAATGTTGCGAGCAGAGAAAAATTAAAACAGCAGAGGGGGTAGATTATTGTGGTTGTCCCACAGGATCAATAGAAATAGAAGATACATGTTGCAGAGGTAATAAAGGTCTAACAATCGTGGGAACCTGGATGCTGGGATATTCTGCATGTGGGTGTACCAATGGGGGAAGCCCAGGGATCAGAGGCGCATGTTGTAAAGATGGTAGAATGCAATATTGGGATGGGGAATATCGCCTAAATGCACCAGCAAATTGTCCTTGTCGTTATAATGAAGTGGTAGTTTCTGATGATAAGGGGCTCGAATATTGTTGTCCAAGTGGGATGGACTCTTATTCAGGTGGTAGGTGTTGTAAGTCGGATGGTAATGGAGGACGTATATGTTGTGAAGAGGACGAAGTAATGGTATGGTCTGGAAAACCGGATGGGACAGCTGGCAATAAAGGGCCATATGTATGTTGTCCTAAAGGATTTGATACTGCTGACAGTGATGGTAATTGCTGTGAAAATGGAAGGGGTGAATCTGGAGATGGTAAAACATATACATGTTGTGCCCCGGGGCAAACATGGGCGTTTCATTGGCATACCGGTGGTCAGTGGAAGGGGGAAAAACATCAAGTTTGTTGTGATGTAGATAAAGTAGAAACAGCATCTGGTGAATGTTGTGATGGTGAGAACCAATATCTCTCAGAAGTAGCAGTGACAGATCGCGAGGATGGAGTCTTTAGAAAGTGTTGTCCATACGGCGAAGTGGCTGTGGGGCCGGATAGTTCTGGAATGATTTCGTGCTGCCCGGAGGGAAAGTGGGCTTACGATTCTGAAGGGAAGAGACAATGTTGCTCATCAACAGAAGCACCTGGGTATCGTTCAATTAGTGATACAAGAGAGCGTCTTTTTTGTTGTGAAAAAGACAAGGTAACAAGTCAGGGTTATTGTTGTGATGGAGAAAATGAACATATTTCTGTGGTTTCAAGTAAAGATTATAGTGGGCAGACGAACTGTTGTCCCGATGGGCAAGAAGCGTTTGGTGGTCAAATAGAAGGAAGATATAGTGGTTGTTGTCCAGAGCATCAGATTGTCACCAATGAGGACGGCAGTCAATCTTGTTGTTTAGATGAGAATATAAAGACCGACCCCAATGGTTCAATATATTGCATTTGTCCTGGTAATCAAGCAGAAATGACTGATGGTAGCTGTTGTCCTAGGGAACGATATATTGAAGGTGTTCTTGTGCCGGGATATGATACCCTAGACAGTACCATGGAACAATCAGAAAAATGTTGCTCAGAGAATGAAGTTGCAGCAAGAGATGGTGTTGGACGAGCGTTCTGTTGTCCAATGGGAAAAGCGGTTATACGATATGATGGGTTTGCAAAAGAAGCATCTCATGAACCAATTTGTTGTGCTAGCGAAGACGAATGGAATGTCAATGGTGTTTGTTGTAAGAAGGATGATATTATTACAAATTCGGATGGTACTAAATCCTGTGGTTGTCCTGAAGGGCAAACGAAAATGTTAAATGGTAAGTGTTGTCCAAATGAACGGTATATTGAAGGTATTCTTGTTCCAGGATATGATACTGACAGCGCTATGCAACAGGATGAAAAATGTTGTACTGAAAACGAAGTTGTAGTAAAAGATGGTGTTGGACGAGCGTTCTGTTGTCCAATGGGAAAAGAGGTTGTACGATATGATGCATTTTCAGAAGATAATACTGGACCCATTTGTTGTACCAGCGAAGACGAATGGAATATCAATGGTATTTGTTGTAAGGAGGCTGATATTATTACAAATGAGGATGGTTCTAAATCATGTGGTTGTCCCATTGACTCTATTTGGTGTGATGACGAAACAGGTGAATGTAGTGCAGCCTAATGGCTAATAAAAATCCCCGCTCTTTAAAGGCGGGGATTTTTCTATTTCAGGGTGTTATTTGATTACCAAATTGACCAATTTACCTGGCACATAAATTTCTTTGATAATTTCTTTATCTGCCAAGAAATCTTTAATTTGTTCTTTGGCTGTAGTGATAATCGTATCCTTATCGGCAGATTTGGCAATTTCAAATGTACCGCGCAATTTGCCGTTTGTTTGAATGACGATCTTCATATCATCTTTGACTAAAGCGGCTTCATTCACTTTTGGCCATTCTTGATTGAAGATGGAATAGGGCTGACCTAATTTTTCCCACAGTTCTTCACTCAGATGCGGGGCAAAAGGGCTCAACAATAACAGATAGGTTTTGACACAATCCAGCAAGAATGCTTTATTTACATTCCCGGACATATAATCATTTAAAGCATTTAAGTATTCCATCATACGCGCTAAAGATGTATTGAATTGGAATAAATCCATATCGCGTGTCATAGCCTGAATGGTGGTATTGCGCACGAAGTCTAAATTCTTTTCGGCAGATCCCGTGTCGCTTGTGCCTTCGGGGAAGGCCAAAGTTTTTTCCACCAAAGTTTCTACACGCTTTACAAAACGTGCCATAGATTCTACACCATTTTCGTTCCAAGGACCGCCATCGGTATAAGCAAAAGCAAATTCCAAGAACATACGGAACACATCTGATCCGTATTTGGAAATACTGTCATCTGGATTGATGGTATTGCCTTTCGACTTACTCATTTTTTGACCGTCAGGACCTAAAATCATCCCTTGGTGGACTAATGACAAGAAGGGTTCATCAAAGTCTAAATACCCCATATCGCGCAAGGCTTTTGTGAAAAAGCGTGCATAAAGCAAATGCATGGTTGCATGTTCTTGACCACCCACATACTTATCCACTGGCAACATTTTGTTGATTTTGTCCTTATTAAAGGCTTCTTTGTTGTTTTTGTTATCGGGATAGCGTAAGAAGTACCAACTGGAATCCACGAAGGTATCCATGGTATCTGGATCGCGTTCTGCATCAGCACCGCATTTCGGACACTTTGTGTGCATAAATTCAGGACAACGTTTTAATGGTGATTCTCCATCGGGACGGAATTCCACATTTTCTGGTAATTTCACCGGCAAATCTGATTCAGGGACCGCTACAGCACCACAATGCGGACAATGAATGACAGGAATCGGGGCACCCCAATAACGTTGACGTGAAATCAACCAATCACGCAGACGGAACATAGTTGTCAATTCCCCATATCCTGTCTTGGATAATTTTTCCACAATTGCCGGAATGGCTTCTTCGGTTGTCATACCAGAAAATTCTTGGCTGTTCACTAATTTACCATGATCGCAGAAGGGCAGAGGTTGTTCCTTACCATCCTTATCCACAATCACTCTGGTAATCGGTAAATTATATTTTGTGGCAAAGTCATAGTCGCGTTCATCATGCGCTGGAACAGCCATCACAAAACCCGTTCCATAGGTTGCAATCACATAATCAGCAACCCAGACGGGAACTTTACGGCCATCCACGGGGTTTGTGGCATAGGAACCCGTAAAAACACCCGTACGTTCACGTGAATCAGACATACGGTCAATTTCTTTGAGTTTGGCTGCATCTGCCACATATTTTTCCACTGCTTCTTTTTGTTCGGGTTTGGTGAGTTCTGCCACTGCCGGATGTTCTGGCGCTATCACCACATAACTTAAACCATACAAAGTATCTGCCCGTGTGGTAAAGGCTTGCAATTTCATCCCGTTATCAATATCAAAAGTAATCAAAGATCCATGGGATTTCCCAATCCAGTTCTTTTGAATTTTCTTTGTTTTTTCGGGCCAATCCAAAGCATCAATGTCCTTTAATAATTCATCGGCATAGGCTGTGATTTTAAAGAACCATTGTTTCATTTTCTTTTGAACAACGGGGGTTTTGCAACGTTCACAACAACCATCTTTCACCTGTTCGTTGGCCAGCACTGTTTGACAACTAGGGCACCAATTCACAGGAGCTTCTTTTTGATAAGCGAGTCCCTTTTCAAACAACTTGGTGAAAATCCATTGCGTCCATTTATAATAATCTTCATCACAAGTATTTAAAGTATAATCCCAATCAAAAGTGGCACCCATGCACTTTAATTGTTCGGTCATTTTGGCGATACTTTTTAAGGTTGTTTCCTTTGGGGGGGTACCCGTTTTAATCGCATAGTTTTCAGCTGGCAACCCAAAGGCATCAAAGCCCATCGGATGAAACACATTGAATCCTTGCATGCGTTTAAAACGTGCCCAAGAATCTACAACTCCATAGTTATACCAATGTCCGCAGTGTAAGTTAGCTGAAGATGGATACGAAAACATTTCCAAACAATAAAGTTTCTTTTTGGGGGAGTTTTCGTCAAATTTATAAAGTCCTGTATCAGCCCATTTTTTTTGCCATTTTTTATCAATTTCTGATGAATATGTCATTTCATTTACCTTTCATTGTTAAAATAAATTTCGGGTATTATAGCGGATTTTATGAAAAAAATCCAGTTTTTTTAAGCGTCTAAAATTTTACCCACAATTTCGCGCGTTGTATCTGAAAGGCCTGCGGTTGCCCGCAATCGGGTCAGTAATTTTTGCGCATATTGTTTGAGTTCAGTGGGCATCTTTTGATAATTGTTAAAACTTTCAGCCAAAGTAGCAGCTACATGAGGATTAATTGAATCTAGTCTGGCGACCATATCAGCAATTAAATCATAGCCGGCTTTCGAATGAAAAGCGATGGTATTTCTTGCAAATACATTGAGCAAAGAACGCACTTTGTTGGGATTTTTAAGGTCAAATCTTTCATGATTCATTAAATGTTTTACCACACCTACTGTTTCGGCAATTGGGTTAGAGGCTTGAACCATAAACCAATGATTAAAAGGTAATGCATCATTTTCGTATTTATTATAAAAATCATTTAGGGCTTCTTTGGACTTTGGATGTTGATTGTGAACCAAAGCAATCAAAGATTCTGTTAAATCTGTAAAATTGTCAGCGCATCGATATTGTTCCCAAG
>Ga0310690_10001987_pt1 | contig 34826 bp, 40 predicted proteins | sample AusTroGonzalo_MG_2_FD_207661 | JGI IMG/M metagenome (GOLD analysis project Ga0310690, IMG submission 207661) | Bovine rumen microbial communities from tropical cattle in Woodstock, Queensland, Australia - Gonzalo_04 (v2) (version 2) | ecosystem: Host-associated > Mammals > Digestive system >...
CAGGATTGAATACTGTTTTGTCGCCGGATTATACTCCTGACGAGACCCGTCATAAAATTCCACCCGAATACCGTCGGGCTCTTGAAAAACCGTTCCGTGCGTTGCCGACAAAACCGACACTTTTTGGCCCTTTTTAGCCTCATAAGCCAAGATACCTTTGACCTGCCCCGCATTCGTGCGTTCTTTAATGTACAGCGTTAAACCGTCACCCACCACATTAAACTGTCCTTCCTGCAACAGTAAATGGGAAATATCATTCCTGATTTTCCATTTCATTTCCCGCATTTCGGCATTTGCCGCCGGAATGATCCAAAAAGATAATACATATCCTATCAGAGCCAAAACACATCCTATACCGAAAATCGGCTTCATAATATTTTTAGGACTCATACCGACTGCCTGCATCACCATCAATTCTTTATCCGATTGCATACGGATCAGGGTGAACAAAGCCACCGCAAACAGCACCAAAGGCGATAAAATCTGTAAAAAATTCGGCAACACCAACACCGTCAGTTTCAAAAAGATTTTAACCGACACTCCCTTGGTAACGATCATATCAATCATTCTGAGCGATTGTGTCAGCCATACCAGTACCGTCATGCTTATAAGAACAAGCATAAAACCGACGATAATCTGCTTCAGTGTATAACGATTAATGATCTTCATTTATAATCCTTTCGGCTTACTATACGCCAACGGATGAGATTTTTCAACTGTCTTTTTTAATCTTTCGGGTAAAACGTGTGTATAAATTTCTGTTGTGGCGATATCCGCATGCCCCAGCATCTTTTGAACCGACCTTAAATCAGCATCATGCGCAATCAAATGACTTGCAAAAGAATGCCGAAACACGTGCGGTGACACTTTATCGGCATCTACGCCGGCGGCCAAAGCAATTTGTTTTAAATGTTTAAAAAAACCGTCACGGGTCAAATGCCCTTCTTTGCTGCTAGAGGGGAACATCCACTTATTTACCCGTCCGACCCGTAACTGATTTTCCCGTATACCAAGCCAATTATTTAAGGCTTCCAATGCCGGCTCATTTAAGGGAATAATTCGTTCTTTATTTCCTTTTCCCAAAACACGTAACACCGCATCCGACGGATTTAAAGCCGATACCGGCAACCCCACCAACTCGCTGACTCTCAGACCCGTAGCATATAATACTTCCAACAACGTATACATACGCTTATCATCCTGCTCGGCCTGCTTCAACATCTCATCCACTTCCGATTCACTTAAATACTTGGGCAAAGCCTTCCCGATTTTCGGAGACAACAGATAATCTGTAGGATTTTTTTGGATTTTGTTTTCGGAAAACAAAAACCGATAAAATTCCCGAATAGCCGATAATCGTCGGGCCTGGGTTTTCGGGGCCAATCCGTTCATGGCCAACTGCTGCATATAAGCTTCCAAATCCGATCGTTTTGCCTTAATCGGTAATATTTTTCGACAATTAAGAAAAGCCTCGAAATCCGATAAATCGCGCTGGTACGAATCTACCGTTCGCCGACTGCTACCCCGCTCAGCCACCATCATTTCCAAAAAGGCTTCAATCTGATTCGACACGATTCTTCTCCGGCGTTTGGGATAAAATCTTTTGTATTTGCGGTCTTACTCTTGCCCCTGCCGACAAATAATCCAAAATATGCCCGTCTGCCTTTTCGCTTTTTTGCGGTTTATCAAGTCTGTCCCGAGCCATCCGGCGTATTTCATGGGATACCGCTTCATTGTTGATCAAGGTCAGTAATAATTCCCTTGATAAGGGGCGTTCCAAGATATCGGCACCGTAAGCCTTGACAACCATCGGCATTTCCCAAATTGACGGCACCCCTTCCGGCAAAGCCGGCGTTAAATTACGGTACAGAACTTCCCCCGCCGCATTCAGAAACGGGTGAGTATCCCGATCGGTTTCCCGATAAACCTCATAGGCCAACGCTGATTTTGGCGGAACACCGACAGAATCGGCACAAATTGCCCGAATAAATCCTTCTTCGTTTTCAAAGGCCGTCATTAAATTTTCCTCACAGGCAGCTTGCACAAATCCCTCGGCAAACAAGGCCTCTGCCCGCCTTTGTTTCATGTCGTTTGTTTGTTGTTTTTCGGGTATTTTATCCAATAATGTTATCACTTCCCGAAACATCCCTTGTGCAATCAATGTAGATAATCTGGCCCGTAGATAATCTTCGGATCTTTCTTCTAATGATTTAATTCCGCCGACCTCAGCCATCAAAATCTTTTTCAGGATCTTCCGTTCTTCATCATTAAAATTGATACTGGCACATTCATTGATTTGCCGAATAACTTCTTCGGCTTGAGGATTTTCACCCCAAATATCCGTCGGTTTACCCAATTCAATACCGATGGTTCCAATCGTCAGATCCGGCAATTCCGTCTGACTGACTTGTGCCCGAGCCACTATTGCCCCCATCCCGAATATAATCAGCCAAATATATTTACTTTTGCCCATAAACAACCGTTTTTTCAATTTGTGTTTGGGCGGGTGTCCAATCTTTCACCGCCACCAAAACCAAAAACAGGACACATATACCTAATACGATTTTTAAGACGATATGTTTTTTTTCTTGCCCCAAATGCATACTTTAACTCCTTGACTCAAACCCAAAACAATGCTATGCTTTGTTTTAGAATATTCTTTTTTATTTGTCAAGGAAGTTATGACACAGCGTTTATTAAAGCCTAAAATTATTTTACTGGTCGGCATGATGGGGGCCGGCAAGACAAGTCTCGGCCGAATCATTGCCCGGCGTTTGGAATTACCTTTTTTGGACAGTGATAAGGAAATAGAGGCCATGACCGGTTTTACCATTTCCGATTTATTTGCCCGCTACGGAGAAAAGGAATTTCGTGCCGGTGAGGAACGGGTTATGGCCCGCCTATTAAACGGGAAGCCCTGTGTTCTCTCATCGGGCGGCGGTGCTTTTTTATCTCCAAAAACACGCTCTATTGCGACCCAAAAGGCCGTTTCTGTATGGATTAAGGCTGAGGCCGACGTTATCTCCGGCCGCACCGAGGGACGCACGCATCGTCCTTTGGTACCGGCTGCCGATAATAAAAAAATTATTGAACGGTTGGTTCAGGAATGCTATCCCATCTATGCTCAAGCCGACATTACCATTCCCTCTTATGACGAACACCCGTCCAAAACGGCTATTCGCCTGCTCAAAGTATTAGAGGAAAAACAAATTATTTCCCCCTATCAATCTCATAGGAAACAATCATGATCCCTTATATTATCTTATTCTGTCTTTTGATTTGTTCTTTTTTCTTCTCGGGGACGGAAACTGCTCTAACGGCTGTTTCCACACCTCTTTTACATGAACAGGAGAAGCAGGGGAATAAACGAGCGGCTTTACTCAATAAACTTCGTTCTAAAAGCGATAAACTTTTAGGCACACTGCTGTTCGGGAACAATATTGTCAATATTGCGACCACTGCTCTTTCCACCAGTCTGATGATCAACTTTTTTGGGGAACGGTGGGGGGTTATCCTATCTACCTGCGTCGTCAGTGTTGTTATCCTTGTTTTCTCCGAAATTTTACCTAAAACTTATGCGCTTTCCATCCCGTATACCTTTTCCATGGCCGTTACCCCGATACTGAACATTTGTGTTTATTTGTTCCGACCCTTTGTCATCGCCTTAAATGCCATTTCAAAACTGGCGTTACGTTTTTTACCGCGGGCCAAACAACCGCTTGATGCCGAAGAAAAATTGAAGGCCGAAATTCGCGGTACCTTGGATCTGGATACCGGCACGGCTCTCGCTCAGGAACAAAGCATGCTTAAAAGCGTGTTGGATCTGGATGATGTAACCGTTGAAGATGTGATGCAACACCGCAGCCATATTGTTTCTTTAAACATTGCCACACCACCCAAGGATATTCTTGATTTTATCAGTAAATCTCCCTTCAGCCGCCTGCCACTTTGGAGGGGACGTCGGGATAACATTGTCGGTATTTTACATGTTAAATCCGTTTTAAAAATGATGACACAGACTTTATCCGGTTCCAAAAAAATAAATATTTTGGATTATTGCACAAAGCCCTGGTTTGTCCTAAACACTACTTCCCTGATGGATCAATTGCACGCTTTTAAAAAAAGACATGAACATATTGCACTGGTCGTCGATGAGTACGGTGATTTACAAGGCCTTTTAACTTTGGAAGATTTGCTTGAAGAAATCGTCGGTGACATTTCTGATGAGAATGATACGCCCGATCAATCCGTTATTCAGCCCGTCAAAACCGAATCCGGTGCCTGGCGGGTAGATGGAACAACAACCATTCGTGATTTGAATCGTCATTTTAAATGGGAACTGCCCGACGAAGATGCTTCTACCATTGCAGGCCTTGTTCTCTATTTGGCTGAGCGTATCCCCAAACCGGGGCGCAGCTTTATGCTGAACGGTTTTACCTTTACCGTTTCGGGACGGGAACAAAATCGTCTGACAAGCATTGATATTGTTCCACCCGCTAACTAATTTTATCAATAGGAGATTATTTATGAAACCTTTGCAAAAAATTGCTTCGGATATTTTCTATATCGGCGCTTCCGAAGGCCGACATCCTTTGTTTGAAAATATTTACCCCGTTCCCAATGGTATGTCTTACAATTCATATCTGATTGCCGACCAAAAAACAGCTCTGTTGGATACCTGTGATTTATCCGTTCGTGAACAGTTTTTGACAAACCTGACGACAGCTCTGTCCGATCGGGATCTGGATTATGTCATTGTCCATCATATGGAACCCGATCATGCTGCTTTGCTGGATGAAATTTTAACCCGATATCCTTCGGCCAAGGTTGTTTGTAATACCAAAACACAAACCCTCATTCATCAATTTTTTAATCGGAATTTAGGGGATCGCTTCCTGCTTGTTAAGGAAGGGGATACTCTCCCGTTGGGTCATCATACTCTTTCATTTTATATGGCCCCAATGGTTCATTGGCCCGAGGTCATGGTTAGCTATGATTCTGCTGATAATATTCTGTTCTCAGCCGATGCTTTCGGTACGTTTGGGGAACTAAACGGTTCCCTGTTTGCCGATTCGACGGATCTGGCCGAATTTTTGCCTGAAGCCCGCCGCTATTACACCAACATTGTCGGTAAATACGGTAATCAGGTTCAGATGCTTCTTAAAAAGGCGGCAACACTAAACATTCAAACTATCTGCCCCCTGCACGGTCCTGTTTGGCGCGAAAACTTAGGTTGGCTTTTGGATAAATATCAAAAATGGAGTACCTATACCCCCGAAGAATCGGCTGTGTTGATCGTATACGGTTCCATTTATGGACATACGGAACAAGCCGCACGCTTGCTTGCTGCCCACCTTGCGGAACAGGGCATCGCAAACATCCGTCTTTATGATGTTTCAAAAACACATCCTTCTTATTTATTGGCCGAATCCTTCCGCGCCAGCCACATCGTTTTGGCCAGTGTTACCTATAATAACGGTTTATTTCCGCCAATGGAAACGTTCCTCCTGGATTTAAAGGCACACGCTTTCCAAAACAGACGGTTTTTCCTAATTCAAAACGGTTCTTGGGCTCCCGTCAGCGCAAAACATATGACCACTCTTCTTCAAGACATGAAAGCCATCACATTAAATGAAAACCCCCTGACCATAACATCGGCCTTACGGCCTGATCAGGGGAGTGAACTTATTGATTTTGCTCAGCAAATAAAACTATCAATGGATTAATAACAGGTCCATCCTTTGGCCTCTGCTACAGTCCCGATTGTCAGGGGGAAGAGATTTTTTTGCGCTGAAACAGAGGTGTCGTCTTTTGATTCCGAGATTGTTTCCTTTCCTCTGCCTATCATTGTGAAAAACAGTGAGAAGAGTACAAATATAAAAAATCTTTTAATTTTTCTAGCCATTACAAAACTCCTTATTCCGAATAAACACAGCGGCTGTATTCTGTTCCCAACTTTTTAATTTCATCTGTCGGGAACTCCGGCGTTGCCTTTATGTTCTGAAAAAACTCAAACCAAACCATATTTTTTTCATTTAAATCTGCCAATGCTGACTTTACCAAAACATTTCCTGTCGCTTGTGAAGCAAGTACCTTTCGCGGTTGTACCGATACATATTTCGGATCACTGTTAATCCCGACCGCCCAATACTTAAGACCACCAAACTTATCCGCTATCATTCTTTTTAATGGTTCTTCCGGAATATCTGAAACAGTCAAGACAAATCTTTTGTTCGCCGGATCTGTTTCCACCGATACCGGATACTCTTCTAATATTTTGTCTCCCAACTCTGAAAAATTAATAACATTTGCCGTTTCCATTTGCATTGAAACCGTTTGAACCCTTAGGTTTATTTCATTTATAATATTGTCGGCGATATTTTTATTGATCGCATAATTATATCCGGCCAATCCCCCTATCGTCAAAACACCGATAACGGCCAAAACGCCCAGCATTTCAACCATACTACGCCCTAATTCTGTCTGTTTCTTTTTTGTTTTTATCATTTTTATAATCACCCTATTATTTTTAATAAAGAACTGGTTAGTAGTTTATCCTCTTTTTATTTTTCTGTCAAGATGTATTTTATCCCCGCATTATTTTTGCAAACCGATCTAAAAATGCATTTGCAATTTTTACTTCCGTTCCCTCAAAGAAGGATCGCGTCAAATCCACATATTCATTAATAATGATTGGTATATCCGTTTTTGAATCAATATAGAATTCGGCCATACCTGCCCGTAAAATACACAGAAAAATCATTTCCAACCGTTCAAACGCAATTTTTTCCGATAATCCATTTTTAATGGCTTCATTAATTTCATCGGCATGTTCGCGATAAGATTCCACAATCCGCGTAAAAAGCCCTGCATCTGCTCCCGGCAGTTTAATTGTGTTTTCTTCTTTTTCCGTTAAGACTTCTCCACCTAACTCTCCCAACAACGCCTTAGACATCAATTTATCCCAATTTTCCTCACCCATTTCGTGGGCATACAGAACCTGCACCGCCAACAGCCTGGCATTCGTATAGGCCAATTTTGAATTATTTTCCGACATGTTATTTCACACTTTTCGTCATATCAATCACACATTTATTTTCCGAGCAATCTAGCACTCGATGACCACTTGTTTCTCTGACCTGTTCCCGGACGGCTTTCATATGAACGGCTTTTCCGTCTTTTGTTTGACAATCTTCACCAAACACAATAGTAACAACACCTTCTTTGGTTGCCTTCATATCCACGTTACAGATTTCCTGTGGCAGCCCTGCTTCAGCCAAGGTCATATCTTTCCCCTGTCCGCTATTACCGCTCATTGCCAAGATCGACAACATCGCCGCTGTGTTCAAAATCTCATTGGCCTGATACCGTGTCATCGCCATATTATAACCGGCCACACCACCGACACTCATCACGCCGGCTGCCGCCAATCCCGCACCGGCATCAAGCGGTGTTGTATCGGATTTAACCACTTTTTCAGCCGGAATCGCCCCTGTTGTGATAATGGCAATATCTGCCAAACGCCACATGATATCCGCTTTTGCCACACTCGCCATACTCAACACGGCAACCAAACTCACAAAAAATTTCATTTTGGATCCTTTCATTTTTTAGGTGTTAAATTTGCCACAAATTCTTCAAAATCCTGCGGATTTGTAAAGTTCTTATAGACAGAAGCATATCGCACATAGGCCACCTTGTCAAGAGCCAATAACTCCGTCATAACCAACTCACCGATGGTGGAAGATTTAATTTCCTGCTCATTTAAGCCTTCCAGTTGTCGCACAATTCGATTAACCAACTGATCTACTTTATCGGGTTCTATCTGCCGCTTACTGAGAGCCAATAACAGTGATTTATATAATTTTTCGCGATCAAAAGGCACCCGCACATCATTTTTCTTCACAACCACCAAGTCCCGCATTTGAATATGTTCCAATGTGGTGAAACGTGATCCGCATTTGGGACAGCTGCGTCGACGTCGGATGGTATAGCCGTCCTCGCTGACTCGCGAATCTTTCACCTGAGTATCGGGACAACTGCAAAAGGGACATTTCATGAAATACCCTCCTCATAAATCGGGAAAGCCCGACACAGGGCCGTTGCTTTTTCCCGAACTTGAGCAACAACCCGTTCGGTTTCTTCTTCTCCACGTTCGCAAGCTTCAATCACATCAGCAATCAAGCCCGCGATTTCGGCAAATTCGGTTTCTCTAAATCCCCGGGTTGTTCCGGCCGGTGTTCCAACTCTCAAACCCGATGTTACCGACGGTTTTTGAGGATCGTTTGGCACCGCATTTTTATTACAGACAATGTGTGCCTGTGCCAATGCATCACAGACAACGGCCCCCGTTAAACCTTTATTTCTCAGGTCAATCAACATCAGATGACTGGCCGTTCCGCCGGATACCAGATCAACACCACGCTTTGTCAAAACATCGGCCATTGCATTGGCATTTTTGACGATTTGCGCTGCATAAGTTTTAAATTCCGGTCTCAAGGCTTCACCGAAAGCCACCGCTTTTCCCGCAATCACATGCATTAAAGGCCCCCCCTGTAATCCCGGGAAAACGGCTGAGTTTATTTTCTTGGCAATTTCCGGATTATTGGTCAGTATCATACCGCCCCGCGGTCCCCGTAATGTCTTATGTGTTGTAGTTGTGACAACATCGGCGACGGGAACGGGATTTGGATAGACACCCCCCGCCACCAAGCCCGCAAAGTGCGCCATATCCACCATCAGATAAGCCCCGACACTATCCGCGATCTTCCGAAATTTTCCAAAGTCAATAATTTGCGGATAGGCCGATCCGCCCGCGATAATAATTTTAGGTTTATGTTCTTCGGCCAATCGTGCCACGGCTTCATAGTCAATCCATCCGTTTGAATCGATACCGTAGGACACGCTTTTATAATATTTACCCGACGATGAAACGCGCGATCCGTGTGTCAAATGGCCCCCGGCATCCAAACTCATTCCCATCAACGTATCCCCCGGCTGAAGTAATGCCAAATAGACCGCACCGTTTGCCTGAGATCCCGAATGAGGTTGCACATTGACAAATTCCGCCCCGAACATTTTCTTGGTCCGTTCAATGGCCAACACTTCCACCTCATCCACACATTCACACCCGTGATAATAACGATGCGCCGGATATCCTTCGGCATATTTGTTTGTCAAGACCGATCCCATGGCCTGGATCACGGCCTTAGACACGATATTTTCCGAAGCAATCAATTCAATATGTTCCTGTTGCCGGACCAATTCTTTTTTTAAGATCTCCGCAACTGCCGGATCTCTTTGAGATACCGGTTCCGAAAAAAATGCACTATTTTTCAAAGTCATGATTCATTCTCCCTAATTTTGCCACCCGGTTTTCATGCCGGCTGGCACCTTCAAAAGTTGATTCCAAAAAGGCGCGTGTGCAAGCTGCCGCTGTTTCCAAACTGGTTGTCCGCCCGCCCAAGATCAGTACATTGGCATTATTGTGTTTACGGGCCATGATCGCCATTTCCGGTGTAAAGACAAGGGCTCCCCGAATGTGATTATATCTGTTCACGGCGATGCTCATTCCGATTCCCGTTCCGCAGATTAGGATTCCCACATCCGCTTCCCGATCATAGAGACCTTGTGCCACCAAGTAGGCCTTATCGGGATAATCAACAGGTTTGTCATCACCGGGCCCCACATCAATCACGACATAGCCCTCTCCCCGCAACATCGCATCCAGATACTCCTTCATCGCGTATCCCGCATGGTCCGAGGCAATTAAAATTCTTTTTCCTTGCATTGCCGAGTCCTTTCTTGTAAAATGTCACACATGACAGATACTATCCCATTTAATTCAGAAAGACAAGAACTTTCCGCAGCGGAATTTAAAAAAGCGATCGGCCCCGCCGGTGCGCTGCTCGGAATTGATTACGGATCCGTTCGGATTGGCCTGGCACTCAGTGATGAAAAACGGGAACGTGCCACCCCTTTTAAAATTATTTCCAAGATTCGGGAATTGGATGATATTGTCCCGGCCAGGGGGATCAAAGGTTTTGTTATCGGCCTGCCGCTTCAAACCGATGGGCAAGAGGGGCAAACGGCCCATAACGCCCGCCTGTTTGCGGCGCGGTTAACGGAAAAATTTCATCTGCCCGTCTTGTGGATAGACGAACGCTATTCTTCCCTGGAAACGGAAGAATACTTACGCGATTCTTTATTCATGCGCCCCGATGCCCGCAAAAAAGTTTTGGATGCGCATGTAGCCGCCCGAATTTTGGAACGCGCTTTTAAATTAATGAAATAGCCTTTGCCCTTTAAGATATCATTGACCTTCCGGTTTCCATTCAACAACATGACCGCTTTCATCCAGCGTGCCGAGGATTTGTGTGGAAATCAAATCACGTGTTTTCGGATCCATTACCAAATGTCCCGTCACGCCATCATAAGGTGTTTGTGCAATAATGCTTTCGGGTGTCACTTGGCCGGATTTGACCCAAGCCTTCACAATCAGGCGCCCCGTATCATACCCGTAGGCCGCCCAAAAATTTGGCTTTTTATTGTATCTTTCCTGATACTCTTTTTCAAACGCCGCATTTGAAGACAGGTTGTATTCGGTAGCATCAAAAATAACATTGTTCATTTTCTTCATATCCTCTCCCATGTCAAAAAAGTCAATGAAGTCAATAGATGTCCAAGTGTTATCATTGTTAATCAAGCCATATTCTTTCAATGTTGTTATTGTCCTTAATAATTCAGCAGGATACGCTTTTGCCAAAATTATATCAGGATTGTATTGTTTGATTTTTAATGCTGTTGTTCTGAATTCTTTGTACCCGAATTCAAAGCTTTCCACATAATAGTCAATGTTATGTTTTTTTAAATACGGAATCACAACCGTGTTTGCAAATTTCTGACAACTGGTGCAACCGGCGATAATGGCCACTTTCTTCGGATTTTTGGCTTTGATAAATTCGTATACCTTGTTTCGGCTTAATGCGGAATTGATTAAAATCCGGATATTGTTCGGACGTTTAACGGTAATATCCTCATCCAATGCAAGCGTAAACAAAGGCTTATCCGCTTTAACCTCATTCATAATGGCATATACAGGGTCTGTGGCCCCGGCAATATATACATCATAATCGTTCAGTTCCTGTTGCCTGAACAATGTCGCGGCTGTCATAGCTTTCCCTTGATTATCCCCCATCAATAGGCGAACGCTGTTTTCGGGTAAATCTTGGGCTTTCAGCTCATCTTTGACACCCATTTCTATCCCTTTGGCATAGGGTTCCCCGATAACGGCAACCGGTCCGGTCAGCGGTAAATTGGTTGCAACAACCAATTCGCCGTCTTTCTTTTCTTGGGGTTGATTAAAATACAGGACACATCCAATAAAAACCACTAACACACCCCACCCGACAATGCTTTTCCAATTGATCTTTTTCATGCAAAATTCCTTCCTCTTTTCGGCCATAATTGTAATCCGAAAACATATCCGAATGCAAGTGTTTTTTCCTTGCATTTTTATTCCCTTTGTGCTACAAAGCAGGCACTAAAATCAGAAAAGAAAGGAAAATAAAATGTTAGTATCACTTCGCCAATTGCTGGACCATGCTGCCGAACACGGCTACGGTATTCCGGCTTTTAATGTTAATAATATGGAACAGGTTTTGGCCATTCTGGCTGCCGCCAAAAAGGTCAATGCCCCCGTTATTATTCAGGCTTCCAAAGGGGCCCGTGCTTATGCCAACGACGCTGTTTTAAAACATCTCATGATGGCCGGCGCCGAAATGTATCCGGAACTGCCCATCTGTGTTCATCAAGACCACGGTCCTACCCCGAATGTTTGCTATTCGGCCATGACCAACGGCTTTACTTCCGTCATGATGGACGGTTCTCTCATGCCGGACGGCAAGCCCGCCACACATGAATATAATGCTACCGTCACACACGATGTGGTAAAGGTTGCTCATGCTGTCGGTGTTTCGGTTGAGGGCGAACTCGGTTGTATCGGCTCTTTAGAAACCGGTAAAGGCGAAAAAGAAGATGGACACGGTTTTGAGGGGGCCATTGATAAATCCAAACTCTTAACTGACCCCGATGATGCTGTTCGTTTTGTGGAAGAAACCCATGTGGATGCTTTGGCGGTTGCCATCGGTACATCGCATGGAGCCTATAAATTCACACGTAAACCCGATGGTGAAATCTTGTCTATTGATACGGTTAAAAAGATTCACGCCAAACTGCCTTACACACACTTGGTTATGCATGGTTCTTCTTCCGTTCCGCAAGATTTACAGGATATCATCAATGCTTACGGCGGAAAAATGCCGCAAACTTACGGTGTTCCCGTTGAAGAAATTCAAGAAGCCATCAAATACGGTGTCCGCAAAGTCAATGTGGATACGGACCTGCGCATGGCCATGACAGGGGCTATTCGGAAAGTCTATGTCACCAAACCCGAAGAATTTGATCCGCGCAAATACTTAAAACCCGCTATGGATGCTATGCAGGCTGTTTGTGAAGCACGATATCAACAATTCGGTGCGGCAGGTCGTGCCGATGGAATTAAACCCATCGCCTTATCCGACATGGCCAAACGCTATGCCGCCGGCGAATTGGATCCGAAAATCATTAAATAAAAATATCTTGATTTTAAAAGCCACCTTTTTCGGGTGGCTTTTTTTATTTTCCCATACCTTCAGGTATCTGTTCTTGAATGGGTTTAATCATGTATTTTAAAAAATCAACCAACGTTGCAAAATGAAAAATGATGTCATAGGTATATCTGTCCAACAACAGGTACTCTTTCTGTGCAAAATCATAAACAAGGATTGTTTCCCATCCCTCACCCAACAACAATTTCTTTTTCATCAGGGCATTGTTTTGACAGAATTGAAAATTTTGCATAATACCCGGATGATGAAAAGCGCCCTTATCGCGTTCAATATTTTCCAAGGAAAACAACGATATGCCATTCCATGATAACCCGTTCGTGGCCGCCAAAAAAGTCACATAATCAAGAGGAATGGGCGGCACCGCCGATTTGACAAGTTTAACCGAAGCCTGTTGCGCCAATTTGGGCTCAATAGCCGGAAAAACGACCGCATAATTTTCGTAAAGGCATTTCAGACATTCATTTAATTCTGACATATTTACCTCCCCGGCATGGTCCTCAGCGCCAAATCCTTCAAAGCGCTTTGTGTAAAGCCGGACATAACTGACCGATCCTGTTTATTCTTACCGCCCGATCCCGTAAAGAGCCCCATCGGAACATAGACTTTTCCGACCGGCACCGGCATATAAAGTTGCTTTGGTGTTATCCGCCCTTCGGGGCCGATAATTTGCTTATTGACATAGCGGTGGATCAACTCGTGAAAAGGCCGAGCCTGAATAAAAACCATATTTTCAAAAGAAATTGAACCGCTGTAATCCAAGGGGAATTTTAAATGAACAACAAAATTCTCCGGTTGTTGTCCCCGTTTCATGTAGAACAGACCTTCTTCCGTAACGCCGGCTGATCGCAAATCATTCGCATGATGATAGGACAAAAAACGGACAAAATCACGAATGGTTCGGTTTAACGTTTTCTGATGGGCTTCCCGATCTGAAATCGGAAACGGCCGGTATGGCAATGCCATCAAATCCATCCCCGGGAAATTCATTTCATTGAACAAAGATTTCCAATACGCTTGCCCTTGTTCTTCCAATTCCCAATCGTTCTGATCCCCTTCATCAAACAGAGGCGTCTGCAATAACTGATCCCAATCCCCGAAAACGTCCTCTGCATTTAAGGTTGTTGATAGTGACATTTCGGTTGTTTTTTGATCAGTCATTTCCTATCCTTTCGTTTCTTCCGCCTCATCTTCCAATTCCAACAGGTCGCCTTGCATCATGGATTTAAGGGCTGCCATATCGGTTTCTTCACGCTGCGCCACCACCCAATAGGGAACGAACGGTGCCGTCGGCAGAGAACATTTCTTTTTCATTTTTTTATCCAGATACCATCTGGGTGCATCGGCCAAAATCGGTCTGTTCAAATGCCCCTGGAACAAAACATATTGTTTCAACATGTCCAAACTCATCATTTCCGAAGCTCCGACCACATTGGAACTTTGTAATGACCGACTTACGTTTGAGGCAAATGGATTTGTCTGCATAGAGACACCTTCTGTTCGGGAAGAACTGGCCACTTCAATTGTTTTTGAACCGATCATTTTGGAAAACCGCTCGGCTGTCTGTTCGTTGTTTTGTGCCAAAATCACTTTAGCCGCCGTTGTCGTAATAATCGTTTCCAAATCATCCTTACCGTATTGACCCGAAATCTGACCCAAATCCTGTCCGATCAACAGATAGGCCACTTTCTGTCCCCGTCCGACGGCCGGTCCGTCTTTCACGGCTGCCAATTTAGGCATTTGCGGGAACTCGTCCAACACAAACAAAACGGGATAAGGTCCGACTTTCACACCGTCCGCCCCGACATCATTCGGTTTGTTCGAAATCAAATAAGAACTCATCAATTCCACGAACACACCCGTAATCACGTTCAATGTTCGAGCATCAACCTGATTAACCGACAGATAGACGGAAATAGGTTTCATTTCACCGCTGATGGGATCCACCATGCCCCGAATATCGCGGAAGGTTAAATCACTGAATTTTGTCCGTATCCGCACAGCCGAGTTTTTAAAGATATTAATCCCTGAAAATGCCGTTGATAAAATAGATCCGCGCTCTTTATCCGGTGTTCCGGCTAACTGTGATAATTCCACCGTAGCACGTCTGGCATATCCGAAACGCTCACTTTCTGCGATTGCCAATTTCAAGGCATCGGCCCCCGGATCGGCAAAGGCTGCTGCCTGGTCACCTTCATCCTGACGCCGTTTTAAATCGGCATTAATCTTCATTTGAATATCGGTCCACCAATCAAAAATCATGGCAATACACGGCTCATTACCGTGCCAATTTTCCGGCAACCCTTCCCACGTTCCGACCGGTGCATAGTTTTCAATTGATAACGTTCCGTTTTTTAAAGCATCCAGTGAAATTCGGGCACTCGCATCCGTCATATCTAAATAATAAGTTTCCAAAACCTCGGCGTCTTCTTTATCAAAAGAACCTTCGCTCAGTTTTGCCATGAAATAATCATTGGCTCTGGCCCGCTCACACTTACTGCAAATAAAATGCAAAAAGCCCGACATGGCATTTCGTCCTGTTTTAGACCAGTGCGGATCCGCACCGCCCTTCGGCTCTTCCACAAGAACGGCCACCATTGAATCGATGTACATATCCCGTCCCGGCCCCAACGGCGGCAAACAAGACGGGGATAGCGGATTCCAACTGGGATAATAAATTCCCTTTTGCGGATCATCTTCCGCACCCCAGTTAATCACAAAAACCGGCCCCTGTGTTGCCCGGTATCCCGTGGTATTATAGCACAATTCCGGCTTAGGGTCATTCACAATAAGACTTAATCCCGGGGATTCCAAAATGGTCGGAATCACAACGCCGACCGTTTTACCGGTTCCCGGTGGCGCCACCACTAAAGCCGACAGCGTTTCCGGCATCTTAAGCAGTTTCCCTTTAAACCGCCCTAATACGATCACGAACCCTTTAAACAGCCCCATTTTTTCCACATCGGCATATGTTGCTTTCCGACCGCTGCCAAACACATTCGGCCGGTAATTATAAGGATTGGTAATAATCCGATAAATCAACCATGCAAAAGACAGGAAGAAAGCGCTATACGGCAAATACCATATCGGCGACGGATTTGATTGTGCCTGTAAATTTTCATTATATTGGCTAAAAACCCAAAAAATTCCTCTCCAATTTGAAAAAGCCGGTTTCCAAACCCGTTGTGCAGCCCATCCCAGCGAATCCAAACTGAGGCCCGCCACGATAAAGTTCGTCAACGGTATCAATATCAATAATAATAAAAAGGTCCAAACAAATGACAGGAAAATACTGACTAAAATTCGTCTGATGAATTTTTGTTGTTCCTCGTACGCTTCATCTCTTTTAAAAGCCATTTAAAAACCCCTCATTCCCCTAAAACAACTCTCTGATCGCGTTCAAATCTGTTTCCGTTCCTTTATCGGCTGTCTGTGGCAAAATTGTTGCAAAAGAGGCCAACTCTTCCGGCCCGCCCAAATCTGTTCGACACACCAATACTGACATTTTTTTCCACGTCTCCATCATATCTGCTGCATTAATAATTGTTCCCTCTTTTTCAATCAAGACAGGCACAATCTTCTGCTTCAGTCCCTTATTGGCCATCTTTTTAGCAAATGTTTTTGCCTCTGTCAATAGCTGATAAACCGGAGACGTTCTGTGCGACGTTTCTGAAAACCAGAGAGGCTCTTCATCATTAAAGAATTCTTCATCAGCCAGCCAATCCCCTTTTTCCTTGTCCACTAAGCACAAAACAACCTGATCGGCCGATATACCCACATATTGGACCGGTAACTTCCCGACGACGGCATCTTGGATGACCTGATAGTTGGCACCTGATAAGATAGCCACCAAATCCTCTTCCAAACGGATCCTCTCGGGCAATTTAATCTCGTCCAAAGACATCTTGCTTGTTTCCTCGTCCAGGAATATCGGTTTTTGTTCCAGCGGCTCCGAGACAGGCTCCGGCGTTGCTTTGGGCTGTAAAAATGCCGGTGTTGCAGAAGCACCCGTTCCCTTATCGGCATCCATTGTACGACCGGTTTGTTTAACTGCTGGCCTGCCGACCGAATTAATCGGTTTCGGCCTCACTTTTTTATGAGATGCTTTGGATTTGATTTTGATTTTTTTTCTAATGATCCTCTTGGGATTGGGTTTAATAAAAATGCCTTTAATTTTCCGGAAAAGGGTCATAAAGGATTTTCGCCATGAAATTTTGACCGATACCCACCACAAAATAAAAAATACCGGTATCATCAACAGAGCTGTTAAAACAAATATCCAATCGCTGGTTGCTTTAATTACCCAACCGGACTTAAATTCATTCCAAACATGGGACCAATGCTTTGCCGAAAACAGTTTAAAGGCCCAGTTTTTATCATAAAACTCCCGCATATACCAGGCGAAAAAAATTATTCCGACCGTTAAACCGACCCGTATTGTCCTACCAACGCGTTTCATTTAAAACCTTTCTGTTTGACTTATTATATCCTATTTCAGACAAAAAAACCACTAAAAAATGCTATTGAACGAAAATAAATCCGAAAGAGGATCTCTTTCGGATTTATTTTTGATTTAATTCAAATAATTAGTTGTTAACGCGTTCCAACTTATTATTCATTGTCAGCTTCCACAAAACTTCTTTTCCGTTTTCTTTACCAGAAATGATTTGCTTAGCAGCATAAACAGGAACAATCTTTTGATCGGCTGACTTTGTTGATTTAGTCATAACCAATTGCGGTTCTTCATTAGCTGTTGCTACATAAATTGTTGAACCGACTTTGGCCATACCCGTAATTCCCTCTAAAGACAACACTGTGGAACCGCTTCTGTCACGAACACTATCCGTGGTCGCATACAACAATGTATCATCCATAACTTCCATACCTTTAATTTCGGTGTTGCTGACAACTGAAGTTACGGTCTTTTCCATATTTTCTATTATTTTTTATAGTTACTTGAAATTCTTTATCTACTAAAAATGGCTTTTTTATGCTTTTTTAGGCCTTGACAAGCACCATATTATTATATATAATGCGCCCGCTTTTTTAAAAATCAGAAAGGATTAATCATGCCGTTTATGAGATATTTTTTAGCCGGTGCTTTATTCTTGGCTCTCCCGGCTGTTGCTGCCGAAGCCCCAAAAAGCACGCTGAAGGCCAACTTACGCCGCCTGGGATTGGAAATGTCATCAACCGAGGTTAATAATGCTAAATCTTATCAGGATTCACCTGTTTCACAATTCAATGCCGACAGCCAAACCGTCATTAAAGGTATTTTTGACGGGGCTCTGGAATATGACCGTCCCAATTTGAACTGGACCAACAGCTTGTTTATGGAATATGGTAAAACAAAATTAAAACCGGTTGACGGGGACGATACAACCAGCGAAAATGCCGACCAAATTTTGCTGACCAGTGAATATACCCATAAACTCTGGTCTCATAAAGGCCTGGATTTCGGTCCCTTCGTCAGCGTCGGCTATCAAACCGAATTTACCGATAATCAGGACGCTCCCCGTACAAAGATATTGCGGGATAAAGCCGGTATTAAACTTTTTAATGGTGATATTTTAAAAGACTTTTATATTGCGGGGGTCTATGAATATGATATGACTTATTCCGATCACGTCAGCAAAACGGCTGGCGAATTCGGATGGCGTATCGAATACACTTTACGTGAAGGCATTTTGTTTGCCGCCGACGGTTATTTTCGGGACTATTTTTCTTACAGTAGCTATCAACCCGAAGATTTAAAGTATGACTTTAAAGCCACGGCCCGTATGGATGTCAATTTAACGAACAGCCTGACTTTCGGTCCTTACGTATCCTATCGTCAGGGTAAATCTCGTGCCGCTTCCGCCAAGGCCAGCAACACCATGATCGGTGTTGCCTTGACATACAAAAATTTGTATAATATTTTTTAACTCACATATTGAAAGGAGAAAATTATGATTAAAAATATACTTATTGAATTTAAAAAATTTGCCATGCGCGGCAACGTCATGGATATGGCTGTCGGTATCATCATCGGTGCCGCTTTCGGTAAAATTGTAGACTCTTTGGTCAAAGATATCATTATGCCACCTTTAGGTTGGTTGATGGGTCGTGTTGACTTTGCCAATAAATACTGGGTTCTTCCGGTTAATGATGTCCAAGGTCCTTTTGCCAGTTTGGATGCGGCTCAAAAAGCCGGTGCTGTTACCGTCAATTGGGGATTGTTTGTTAATACGATCATCAGTTTCCTTATTGTTGCTTTTGCGGTTTTCATGCTGATTAAAGCGATGAATACTTTGCAGACAAAATTGGAAGCCAAGGAAAAGAAAGAAGCCGTTGCAGCCGCTCCCAAAACAAAAGTTTGTCCGTTCTGCTGCTCTGAAATTCCTGTTGGGGCCACAAAATGTCCGCATTGTACTTCTGCTTTGACTTCCACTCCAAAGAAGGCAAATTTGACTTCAACCAAAAAGAAGGCGAAAAAGAAGAAATAATGCCCGTTGTTCAACAAAACAACAATCTGTTGATTTTGACCGTCCGTGTTCTACCGAATGCGCGACGGTCAAGTTTTGACGGCCTTTGGAACGGAACACATCTTAAAATTGCCCTTTCTGCTCCCCCCATTGACGGGAAAGCCAACGAAGCTCTTATTGATTTCTGTGCTGATTATTTTCATTTAAGGAAAAGTGCTGTGTCACTTTTGTCCGGCCATACGGGCAGGATTAAGCGCCTTTCCCTGACTTTTCCGACCGTCAGCGATGCCCAGACGGCTTTTTCCCGATTACAAACCTTCTTTTAAATCAATGCCCACCGGCACATGATCCGAAGTACCCTGTCGGGCACGTATATCTTTATATATTGTGGCACCTTGACATCTTTCCGCCAACGCCGGTGTCGTCCAGACGGCATCCAACAGGATCCCATTGTTTTTAGGCCAAGCCCCGCCCTGAAAATCCCAAAAAGAATATACATGTACCGCTTCGTTAAATTTTCGAATTAAATTGATCAACTTCCCCGCCGTTATTGCCTGATAAGCCCGTTGCACACTCGGTATCATCAGAGCGCTGTCCCGAAACAGGTCCGGCGCATAGACATCTGTTTCCCGTTCAATAACATTAAAATCGCCACCCAAAATAATCTGTCGCTTTTCCTGCAACAATGATTCGACATGCTCCTTCAAAGCATTCATCCAGGCTAATTTATAAATCAGCTTTGATTGGTCCGCTGGATCTTTTTCCGGCGGATTACCGTTAGGCACATAGACAGAGATAATCACTTCCCCCGTCTCTGTTTCTCCTTGAATAAAACGGGCCTGATCTTCAAATCCGACCAGGGCCGCTTTAATGTTTTTTAAGATCTTTCGGGATAAAATCGCTACACCGTTATATCCTTTTTGTCCCGAAATATAGGACTGATATCCCTCCATTTGAAAGTCAAAGAAGGGAAAATTTTCTTCCGTTGCTTTTATTTCCTGCAACAGAACAATATCGGGTTTTTCCACCCTTAAAAACTCTGTCAATACAGGCATTCTGGCCCGAACGGAAGCTACATTCCATGAAATAATCTTTTGCATTTTTCTTTTTCCTGTGTTATACGTCAGTGCATGAGATATTTTATATATTGCCTATTATGCCTCTTTCTGTCACAAAATGCAAATGCTTTTTGCCGACGGGTGTTGCCGCAAACAACGGTAGAAACTCGAACGGGGATAGTTCGGTATATTACCCACCTTTCACGTGATGAATTTTTACGTAACGCCCCTCAAAAAATGTCTCCCAATACACTTGGTATGACCGTCACCAAGTTGGGCATCACCGGCTCTGCCGAACCTGAGATTCAAATGCTGGATAACCGAACGGCCTGTGTTCAGATTAAAAGTATGGGGTTGGTCATCGGTTACGATACTTTAGACGTTTATATTGATAAAAAATACATGCCGGATTCCTGTGAATACGAAGTCGTTAAGGAACATGAAAACTATCATGTTCGCGTTTCCCAAGAAGCCATGATGTTTTTTAAGCCCGATATTGAAAGAGCATTGGAAACAGCTTTATCCCACATAGACCCTGAATTTGCCTATTCCCACGAGGAAGCGCAAAAAATTTTCAATGATCAGTTCCGGCGTGTTATTCGGGAAATTCAGCCGCTGATTGATTACATCAACCAAAAGATTGCTGAAAAGAACTATATTATTGATACCCCCGAATCTTATGAAGAAACCTCCTCTTTGTGCGATAACTGGTAATAAAAAAATCCCCCGATAATTCCGGGGGACTTTTTCTTTAACGCTTTTAATAATTTTCGGCTTTGATTTGAAAGTATGCTCTTTCGTGTGCGCATACCGGGCAAATTTCCGGCGCTTTTTTGCCGATAACAATATGTCCGCAGTTAGAACATTGCCAAATGGTATCGCCTTCGCGTGAGAACACAATCCCGTCTTTAATGTTCTTTAACAGCTTCCGATAACGTTCTTCGTGTTCTTTTTCAATTTGGCCCACCAATTCAAACAGGACCGCAATTTTATCAAATCCTTCTTCTTTGGCGGTTTTGGCAAAGCCGGCATACATATCCGTCCATTCATAATTTTCACCGTTGGCTGCATCTTCCAAATTTGTCATGGTATCGGGAACAGCTCCGTCATGCAACAATTTAAACCAAATTTCCGCATGTTCTTTTTCATTGGCGGCCGTTTCTTCAAAAATCTTGGATATTTGAACATAACCTTCTTTTTTTGCCTTTGAAGCATAATAAGTGTATTTGTTTCTGGCCTGAGACTCACCCGCAAAGGCTGTCATCAGGTTCTTTTCTGTTTGAGATCCTTTTAATTGTGCCATTTTAAACTCCTTTTGTTGTAATGCAAAATGCAGCATACCTTGTTCTGCCCTAAAAGTCAAGTTTTAAAAATGTAATTACTTTGTGATTATTTTTGTTGCAATTCCCTTTTTTCTTTTGTATAGTGAATTTGTGAGTTAGGAGGTTCCCATGAAAAAGAAAAAACAAAAAGAAATCAGCCCTATTTTGGATATGGCGCCGGCACCTCGTCGTGTTTGGTGGCAGAACAAGTATTTATGGGCAGAAATCGGCTTTGCCTTTTTATGGCTGGCTTTTATGGTATTTCCCTATATGTCTGTATCGGGCTGGTGGCAAAATCGCTTTGATCTGACCTTTGGTGAGCTTGTCGGCGACTTGGGCGGTATGGCCATGCCGATCGTTATCTTTTGGCTGATTTGCGCCTATTTTGATCGGACGGACCAATTGGAATCCGAATCTCAAACACTCAAATCCTATTTGAATGAGCTTGTCTATCCGACCGAGGAAGGTGCTATTTACACGCGCACTTTAACTGATGCTCTTCGCACACAGATAAAAGAATTCCGCACCGTTTTTCAAGAGGTCAATGAAGAAACGCAAGCCGTTCGTGACGATTTAAAACACTGGGTTCGTGATTTAAGCGCCGTTATCAAGCATGCTAATACAAAAACCATTGCTTCCATTCGGGAAATTGCGCGCCACATTCAAAATATTTCCGCCGCCACTGAAGTTGCTAATCAGCAAGCCGAAAAGACATCATCTCTGTTTTCCGAACAGGCGGCTATTCTGGAACGGGTTGTTGACGGAACCGTCCGTTCTACCCGCGCATTGACCCAAACCCTGGGAACAAACGCAACGGATCTGCGCAATCTGGCACAGGAAATTAATTCTCTGAACGTTCAGACGGCCCAAGTCATTTCCAAATCGGACCAAGTCATGACATCGCTCGGTCAAAACGGTGTTAAGATAGAAGAATCCATCAACCTTTACGAAAACAGCGCCCGCCAACAAAACGCCCGTCTGTTCGGTAATTTGGAAAAAGTATTATCCGTCTTCCGTGCTCATGGCGATTTGCTGGAACAAGAAGTTGAACGGACCGTTAATCGATTGACGGCTGTTGAAAATTCTTTAAAAACACAGGCAACCAACACCTTTGCCATGGCTGATAAAGCCATTCAAAAGGTCGATGAAACCAATTTATCCATCGGCACCACACGGGAAGATTTGGCAAATGCCCTCTCCGCATTCAAGGCTGATGCGGCCACTGTTATCGGTCAGATAGAAAAAGCCGGAAAGAAACTGGGAAAAGTTGCACCGACTCAAAAAATCCCGGCCGATGATTTGCTGCAAAAAGCCGGTGAAATTCTGACAAAACTTCAAAACTATTCCGTGGATATGGCGCATCTGTTTTCGCCCAAGTCTGAGGAAATGTTGTGGGAACGCTATTATAACGGTGATAAAACCGTCTTTATGCGTCATATTAAATCGGAACTCAGCCCTGCCAAATATAAAAAATTGGTTGAATTATACAATACTAATACGGCATTTCATGACTCCGTTGATAAATACATGTCCGCTTTTGAAGCCATGACCCAAGAGTTGGATCGCGGTGATGATAACCGCCTGCTTATGAGTGTTGTCATCGGATCGGATGTCGGCCGTCTTTATATGGTATTGGCAGATATTTTGAAAGGAAAGAACAATGCGCGTTAAATTGGTAAAAATCGGTAATTCCACCGGCATTCGCTTGCCAAAAAGTGTTATTCAATCCTGCGATTTTGATGCCGAGGTTGAATTAACCGTTCAAAATAAAACGGTTCTACTCTCAGCCCCTCAGGAAGGACGAACAGCTTGGCTTGAGTTATTTCAGGAAAGCGTTCGTCAAAAACCTGTTCGTGAAAAGGGAGGAGAATGGGAATGGTAAAACGTTTTGATGTCTATTTATGTGATTTCGGGTCAAAGCTGCGCCCCTGTGTTATTTTGTCCCCCGATGAGATGAATAATACCTTGCCTTATATGTTGATGGCTCCCATCACAACCAACGAACGTCTCTTCCCTTGTCGGGTCGGTGTCCGGCTAAAAGGGAAACAGGGACAGGTCGCTTTGGATATGATGTATACGGTGCTTAAATCAAATTTAAAAGAGAAAATCGGTACCTTACCGGAAAACACTCGTTTGGAATTACTGGATCTGCTTAAAAGGATGTTTGCCCCTTAAGAGCCCCATAAAGTATAAGCCATCGCTACAATACTGGCCGTCTCGGCGCGCAGGATGGTTTGGCCGAAATGTAAAAAGTCGGCCTGATACCGTTCAAACAGGCTTATTTCTTCATCTGTCCAACCACCCTCAGGGCCTACACAAAAAGCTTTTATTTGATCGGATTTAACAAGGTGTGTTTCTCCCCGTTCGGCCAAACAAATCGGTTTGAGTTTGGGGGCTGAATTCTTTAAAAAATCATTTAATTTTTGTGGTTCGTGCAAAATTGGTACGGATAACCGTTCACATTGTTCGGCTGCCTCAATCAATAAATTCCGTATCCGTTCCATATTTAATTTCGGAACCACCGCTCTGGCTGTAATCAGGGGGTAAATCTCTGTAACACCCAATTCGGTTGCCTTTTGAAAAACAAGATCCATATTCTCCTTTTTTATCAAAGCCGGGCAAAGGATAATCTGTTTTTCCGATACCTGTTCCCGGATCTGCCGAATCGCCCGAATTATTCCCTTTTTTTTATTCAGCTCCTGGATAGTGGCCTGCCACTCGCCGTCTTTCCCGTTAAAGATGGAAACACAGTCCCCCTCTCTTTGCCGCATAACATGCAACAAATAATGGATTTGATCTTCAGACAATGCTAATTCTTGATTTTCCCGAATTTCGTCCGGTAAAAACAGCCTGATCATTTTTGATTCACCCGAAATAAAATAGCCGTTACATCGTCCGGCGGCGGTGGTGGCGCAAACTCAAAGAAAGCGTTCATGATATTGCGTAAATCTGTCTGGATATTGGGATTTTTTATTCCCTTTTCAACGATTTTTTTAAATCCGTCTGTTCCCAACCGTTGCCCCTCTATTGATGGTGATTCGGTTAAGGCATCACTATATAAACATAGTGTATCGCCTTCTTTTAACTGAATGGTGCGTGTCGGATAGGTTGCCTTTTGACGAATCCCCAAAGGCATTCCCGCCGTTTCCAATAATGTCGTTTTATTTTTGGAACACCAAAAAGGTTGGGGTGCCCCGGCCGACGCATAGGAGAGTATTTTAGTTTTAGGATCATAAATACCGAAGAAAAAGGTGGCGAACTGCCCTCTCGGCAACAAGTCAAACAACCGTTCATTGATTGTTTGAACAAAGGCTGAAGGTGTCGTGATTTTCTTTTTATCCATTTGGGCAATAATACCGTGCAATCGGAACGTATTTAACGCCGATGCGACACCATGTCCCGAAAAGTCACATAAATAAAAACCTAGTAACTCTCCCCGAATCGGGAACATTTGCCAATAATCGCCCCCTAACATGGAAGATGGTTCAAAATACTGTGCCAACTGAATGTTAAATTGATTGCATACTTCTTTTATATGCTCTGCATGCGGCAACATATCGATCTGCATTCGTCTGGCATTTTGCAATTCCGTTTCAATTTGATCCAACTGATGGCGTAAATTATAAATCAAAATTCTATTTTCCAAATGGACTTTAACACGGGCAAAAAACTCCAAAGGATTAATCGGTTTGGTAATAAAATCCGTTGCCCCGGAAGAAAAAGCCTTCTCCCGCATCTCACGCGTATCCGAAGCCGTTTGCACCAACACCGGAATATAACGGGTTTCCGGCGCTGCTTTCAGATGGTATAACACCTCCTGCCCATTCATACGCGGCATTGTAATATCTAAAATAATCAGATCCGGTTTAAAAGACAAAACTTTATGTAATCCCTCAATACCGTCGGCCGCCAATTGTATGTTCGTAATACCGGCCACATTCAAAAGCCTTGTTAAAACGACCTGATTGCTGGGATTATCTTCCATAACCAGAACCCGGCATTGTGATAAATCCGGATCGTCCATATGGGCTTCTTCATCATAACGATCTTCGTTGATTGATTCGGCTGACATCGGCCGTTCTATTCTGTCTTTTAACAGAAAAGCCAGTGTAATTTCACGTCCGAAATCATCCAAAGTACATGAATCGGCAATACCGGCAATCAGGCGCAATCCGCGTCCTGATTTTGCCTGCGGTGCCGGCTGATCTGTCTTCGGCACCGTTACAACGGACGAATACCCGGCTCCTTCATCTTTGATTTTGATTTCTAATCGTTCTTCGGTCCAATGGGCCCACAGACTCATAGATTTTTGGGCATAGGCCGGATCATTTAACCGTTCGTTCAAAATACGGGCATATTCAATAAAATCACGAGCAGATTGTCTCAAATTGCTGGACAGTTGCAAATTACCGTGTATCAGCCCGTTTACGATAGATTCATGTAATGCCAAATGGATACTCTCAGCCGTATTCCGCGAAAAGAACAATCTCTTTTGCAGGGCATCCGTAAAAATACGGGCAATATCACAAGCATAAATTGTCGGGCATGTCATCAAAATCCCCAACTGTTCCGTTTCGGTATTTGGGTCTATATTTTTTTGGTGGGTAAAGTTTTGAATGGAAGCATCTTGTGCGTTGGCATCAATCACACCGATTACCGGTGCATGCAACAGGCGGACCAATTTATCTTCCGTCAAAGCACCGGCCAAAACAACCAAATTCTCCGGAACACTCCCCTGATCCAGTATCTGGGGTGTTAAAAAGGGATCCTTCAAACTAGGCCAGGGATGAAAATCCCCCAATTTTGTAACACGCAACAAGTGATTGCGCGTTATATCTTGCCCGGTTAAAAGTGCATACGACATCTCATCTCCTTTTGGGACACAGTATAACCTTCCCGAAAAGGGCTGTCAAGCAAAAAGAAGGCGGCTCGCTTTTATAAAACGAACCGCCTGTTTTCTTTCGTTTTTTATTGATGTGCTCGACCGTAAATTTTATCAAAAATAATCCATAGAGCACTCAATCCGACTAACCCGTAAACCAGTCGGCTCAATCCCGTCATATCGCCCAACAAAAAGCTCACAAGATTCCAATCAAATAATCCGATCAGTCCCCAATTCAGCGCCCCGACCAAAACTAAAATTCCGGCCACATACATTAATATTTTCATTTTTCCTCCTTTTTAAAAATACTTTTTTCAAATAGGGACTCTCTTTCTTTTTGTCAAGAAAACCTTTTTGATTGATTCATAAAAAAATATGTTGATTTTCTTACAAAAAATCGGTATAACTCCACTCATGAAATTCTTTTTGCTTCTATTTTTTTTGTTGCTCTGCGCTCCCGCTTTTGCGGATGAGGCTGCTTGGCCAACACTTCAAAATCTGAAAGACATAGATGCCGAAAATGTCTATGACCGTCCCTACTCCCTGACGGAAAATAAGGTTGATAAAACTCTTCTGTATCGTAACACGGGTGTTTTGGTTGGATTTGGCGTCGGTACAATGGCGTTTTTATATTCCATGCCGTCCAGTTTTACAAATTGGGACAGTGATGACCACAGAAATCCTGCTCAAAAATGGTGGCGAAATGTTTCACGCGGTCCTGTTTGGGATAAAGACGATCTTTTCCTCAACTACGTAACACATCCCTATGCCGGGGCCATTTATTACATGGGGGCACGCTCGGCCGGAGCCAACGCGGGTTATTCCTTTTTATACTCATTTGCCCTCTCTACCTTTTTCTGGGAATGTGGAATAGAGGCTTTTGCTGAGCGTCCGTCCATTCAGGATTTAATCGTAACGCCTGTTTTCGGATCTTTGCTGGGGGAAGGTTTTTATATGGCCAAACGCTCCATTTTGGATAATAACGGGGAACTTTGGGGCTCGAAAGCCATGGGGACGACGGCTTTATTTATCATGGATCCAATGACCGAGATTACCACCCGCCTGTTCCCCAAAACAAAAGCTGAGGACAGCCGTTTTTCATTTTCTTCTCAACCGATTGTTTCCCGCCATAATTCATTGGGCTATGGCCTGCGTATGAACATCGCTTTTTAAAAAAGGCCGCCCGATGGCAGCCTTTTTTTATCTTTTTCCCGACTAAATGTATTGAACGGATAAGATTTCGTAGGATTTTTCACCCCGCGGCGTATTGACTTCCACAATATCACCCAATTCTTTCCCGATCAGGGCTTTTGCCAGCGGTGATAACAGAGAGATCAATCCTTTTTCCAAATTGGCTTCATATTGGCCCACAATTTGATAGGTGGATTCTTCTTCCGTATCCGCATCGGACAATTTGACCGTTGCCCCAAATAACACTTTATCACCGGATAAAGTGGCGGTATCAATCACTTGCGCGTGGGATAAAGCACCTTCCAATTCCTGAATACGCCCTTCAATAAAGGATTGTTGTTCGCGTGCCGAATGATATTCGGCGTTTTCGGACAAGTCACCATGGCCTCTGGCTTCTTCAATAGCGGCCACAATGCGCGGTCTTTCTTCAAACTTCAAGTGTTTCAGTTCTTTGTTCAGGCTCTGATAACCCTGTTTTGTCATCGGTACTTTTTCTTCCATTTCAAATACTCCTTATTCAAACGTCAAAAGAAAAACTACCGCACAACTGCGCGGTAGAAAATTTATCTGTTGACGTCAATATAGCATTTTTTAAAATAAAATGCAAGCTTTTTTTACGCCATCCTTTTTTTTAACCGTTCATCCAACAGGACCAGTTCGGCATCCAGCTCCAACGGCAGTTTATTTTCCTTGCGGAACGGTTCAAAATGTGTCGCGATGGCTATCACATCCTGACTGGCTAATTTTAAATCCACCGCCATCAGGTCTTGAAACTGTTTTTCCGTCATTTTCAAACCCTTCCAGTTCATATCCCGATAGGTCGGTATCCACCCCAGAGCGCCCTGAACGGCGTTTGTTTTTCCAAGTGTTCTGCCGATAATCCATTCCAAAACGCGCATATTATCGCCAAAGCCGGGCCACATAAAGTGTCCCTGTTTGTCTTTTCTGAACCAGTTCACGCGGAAGATTAAGGGCAAATCTTTAACATATTTAACCATAGACAGCCAATGTTTCCAATAATCGCCCATATTATAGCCGCAAAACGGAAGCATGGCGAACGGATCGCGTCTGATTTCGCCCATTTTTCCTTCGGCCGCCGCTGTTTTTTCCGATCCCATGGTACTGGCCAAAAAGACACCGTGCGACCAACTGAACGCCTGATATACCAGGGGTGTGTTGGTTGCAAGCCGGCCCCCGAAGATAAAGGCGGAAATCGGCACGCCCGCCGGATTTTCCCAATTTTTATCAATCGTGGGGCATTGTTTAGCCGGGGCCGTAAAGCGTGAATTCGGATGCGCCGCCGGCCGCCCGCAATCGGGTGTCCAATCATTACCCTGCCAGTCAATCAGGTGTTTGGGCGGCTTATCCGTCATGCCTTCCCACCAAACATCACCGTCATCGGTCAGAGCCACATTCGTGAAAATAGTGTTTTTCCGACAAGATTCTATCGCGTTTTTGTTGGTTTTTACGCTGGTCCCCGGAGCCACACCAAAAAAGCCGGCTTCGGGGTTAATGGCATATAATTTTCCGTCTTTTCCGGGTTTAATCCAGGCAATATCGTCGCCCACTGTTGATACTTTCCAATCAGACAATTCTTTAGGCGGAATCAACATCGCCATATTTGTTTTACCGCAAGCACTCGGGAAAGCCGCTGCCACATAGGCCTTTTCTTTTTTGACTTTGTTTTCCAGGCCCACAATCAACATATGTTCCGACAACCATCCTTCATCCCGTGCCATGGTTGAGGCGATCCGAAGTGCCAAACATTTTTTACCCAACAGGGCATTTCCGCCATATCCGGACCCGAAGGAAATAATTTCGCGTGTTTCCGGGAAATGGGTAATATAGGTATTTTCCGGATTACAGGGCCAAGCTACATCCTTTTCCCCTTTTTTAAGGGGTGCTCCCACCGAGTGGAAACAGCGCACAAAATCGTTCCCTTTCAGGTATTTCCAAACTTCTTTTCCCATCCGGGTCATAATGCGCATATTCGCCACCACATAGGCCGAATCGGTAATTTCAACACCGATTTTGGCAATTGGTGAACCTAACGGCCCCATAGAGAACGGAATGACATACATGGTCCGCCCCTTCATACACCCTTTCATCAGCTTTTTAAGGGTAGCCATCATTTTCTTGGGGGCCGCCCAATTATTGGTCGGACCGGCATCTTCTTCCTTTTGGCAACAAATAAATGTCCGCGCTTCTACCCGCGCCACATCTTTCGGGTTAGATCTGGCCAAATAACATCCCGGCCGCTTTTTGGGATTCAGTTTAATAAAAGTCCCTGCCCGCACTAATTTGGCACAAATTGCCTGATTTTCGGCTTCCGATCCGTCACACCAATAAACTTTGTCCGGTTTGGTTAAATCGGCTATTTGTTTAACCCAATCAATGACCCGTTTGTTTTTTGTCGGTAATACCATTTCATAATCTCCTTTTTTAAAAATGCCTGTTTTTCTTTTTAGGTGTTTTTTATACCCCCGTCAAGTCTTTTCTATTATGATTTAAAAAAGCCACCCGTTTCGGGGTGGCTTTTCAAAAGTTCGGTTCAATTATACCAACTTGATGTTCGTGGCACATGTTTTGCCGTTTTCTTCCTTTAAATCAAATGTCACCTTTTGGTTTTCTTCCAACCGGCGAATATTTGATTCATGAACGGCCGTCACATGAACAAAAACGTCTTTACCACCCTCTTCCGGCACGATAAAACCATATCCGTTTTTGTAATTAAACCATTTGACTGTTCCCTGCATATTAGGACTCCTTATTTTAGAACTGCCTTATCATCGGCAAAAATTCGATAGACATCTTGTTCGGAAAATAAAGAAGTTACGGATTCTGACCCCCAACTCACTTGTCCCCCCGATATTGTCGTCAACCGAAGACGATTTCACTATAATCCTTTTTTTTGTAAAGCGCAAGTTTTTTTATTTTGATTTTTGGACCAGCTGTCCATGGGCTGAAAAAGAATATACTTTTCGTCCCGATCCGATGATCAAATGATCCAAAAAGCGAATATTGCCGGCCATTAATGTTGTGTAAAGTTCCTGTGTGATGGCAATATCGGCAGGCGACGGTTGAACCTGACCCGACGGATGGTTATGAACAATAACGACGGATGAAGCACCCAAATTCAATGCCTTTTTCAAAATTTCTCGTGGATAAATAGATACTCTGTCCGTTGTTCCGTTTTGCGGAATATCCATTTGGATTAAACGTAACCTTGTATCCAAATATAAAACCATAAAGTATTCAATCCGTTCATTTTGTAGACACAGACAGCAATAATCAATCAGCCGATCCCATTTATCCAAAACGGGATTTTCTTTCAACTCTGTCTTTAACAACCGTTTATTGGCTTCAACAATCATTTGAAACAGGGAAACCGTTGATTGCTTAATATATTTAAAGGTCATCAATTCTTCCGGGGGCGCCATTAAAACCGCTGCGATGGAATTATATTTTTTCAACAATTCTTTTGCCAACGGCTTAACATCCATTCGCGGAATGGCCCGCATTAAAATTAATTCCAAAAACTCATAATCAGCCATTAACTCTTTATCCGGCATTTTCAAAAATCGGTCTTGGACACGTTCTCTGTGTCCGGCATTCAAAGCAACATTTTTAACGTTTGTCTGTTTCATAAGGGGGCTTCGTATATCCTTTTGGGGATAAAGTAAAAATTTCATATCCGTCTGGTGTAATTCCGATGGTGTGTTCAAATTGAGCCGACAGGGTTCTGTCTTTCGTCACAACAGTCCAACCGTCAGATAATGTCATTGTATCGGGCTTACCGACATTGACCATCGGTTCAACGGTAAAAACCAAACCCGGCACCAATTTCAATCCTTTTCCTTTGATACCGTAATTCAAAACATTCGGTAATCCGTGATAGACCTGCCCGATCCCGTGCCCGCAATAATCTTCCACAACCGAATAGCCCTGTTCCATAGCAACCGTTTGCATTTCATAGCCCAAATCCCCCAGGGTTGCCCCGGGTTTAGCTGCTCGAATACCGGCCATCATGGTCTCATACGTTGTCTCAACCAATCTTTTTGCTTTAATAGATGGTTTTCCCACATAATACATCCGTGACGTATCTCCATACCATCCGTCTAAAATAACGGTAATATCAATATTGATAATATCTCCGCTTTCCAATACTTTTTTTTCGGACGGGATACCGTGACAAATTACATGATTGGGTGAAATACAACTGGCTTTCGGAAAACCGCAATAACCGATATTGGCCGGAATACCGCCATGGTCGCGCATAAACTTTTCCAACAAATCATCCAACTCACCGGTTGTTACACCTGGCACAACATAATCTGTAATAAAATCAAGTGTTTCCGCCGCTAACCGCCCGGCTTTTCTCAAATGTTCAAAATCTGATAAGGGATAAATTGTTAATTCTTGTTTCGTCATAGTGATATTTTATACCTCTTTTTCAAAAAAAACTAGTATTTTTTAAAAAATTATTCTAAAATAAGGCTATCATGTTTTCGCGTCGCGGTAATATTATTTTTATTTTGTGCCTTTTGGGAATCATTTTGTATTATATGTTGCAAAATTCCCCTCTGGTCAATCATATCACAAGGTGATTTATGGATACACCCGAACAACCCATACTATCCGTCACCGAAATTTCTCTTTCCCTTAAGTCTTGCGTAGAACAGGTTTTTAATCATATTCGTGTCCGTGGAGAGGTTTCTGGTTTAAAAACGGTTGCTTCCGGCCATACTTACTTTTCGTTGAAAGATAAAGATTCTGTTCTTTCCGCAATTTGTTGGCGTGGGGTTAACGCTGAAACCCGTGCTGCTTTAAAAGAGGGGTTAGAGGTTATCTGTACCGGTCATCTTTCCACCTATCCCGGCCGTTCCAATTATCAAATGATTGTTGAAAATGCCGAACCGGCGGGAATAGGAGCTCTTTTAAAACTGTTAAATGAGCGGCGCGAAAAATTGGCTAAAGAAGGCTTATTTGATGAAAGTCATAAGAAAAAATTACCTTTTCTTCCCGATGTTATCGGTGTAATCACCAGCCCTACTGGTGCCGTCATCCGGGATATTATGCATCGCTTAAAAGATCGTTTTCCCCGTTCTGTTTATCTGTGGCCCGTTATGGTTCAAGGGGATGGTGCCGCCGATCAAATTGTAACCGCCATCAATGGTTTTAATCAAATTCCTCTATCCGGTTTTCAAACAGCGGATGGCCTGATTCAGAGACCCGATGTTTTAATTGTGGCACGTGGCGGTGGCAGTTTAGAAGATCTTTGGTGCTTTAATGAAGAATCGGTTGTTCGGGCTGTCTATAATTCGGACGTTCCCGTTATTTCAGCCGTCGGCCATGAAACGGATACAACCCTGATTGATTACGTATCGGATTTAAGAGCACCTACACCGACAGGTGCAGCTGAAAAAGTTGTCCCTGTTCGGGATAATCTGATTATAACCCTTCAAAATCATTCGGTCCGATTAACAGAAGGTCTTTACCGCTTTTTAGATACAAAAAAATTACAATTAAATACTCGGATACTTCCAAATTTATCTGATGTTATCAATATGTTAATTCAAAAATTAGATGATCGGACAGAACGGTTGAATAAAGCTTTTGAATCTTACTGGCGTCAAATTCATTTAAACTTTGAAACAAACGCTAAGTTATTGAAATCATTTTCTTATCATTCAATTTTAGAACGTGGATTTGCCCTTATTTCAGGCCCTTCAGGAAAAATTATTGACCATTCATCCGATGCCAAGCGTGAAAAACGATTAACAATTTCATTTGCTGACGGTTCTCTAACGGCTACCCCTTTAACTTCTAAACCTCGCTTCACGGGTACAAATACCCCCATTTCACCTCTTCAAGGAGACCTTTTTGATGAAAAATAATTACAAAGTAATTACATTTTTTCAAAGTGCTTACAAAGTATATACAAAATATCAATGTAATAACAATGTGATTACATACTTAAAATATAAATACAAAGTAATTACAAAAAACCTATTGTATTACATTGTAATTACATTTTTTTCACCTGCCTATGCTTTAACTTTTTCATCCGATTTAATTGAAGGCCAATTGGCTTACGGACAAACAGATCAAAATGAACTGATTTTTGTAGAGAATAGTTATTTAAATATCGGAAAAAATGATAAAAATTTATTTCAAATTCCAACGGACTCTCAAGGGCGTTTTGTTATCGGTATTCCACAGGATGCAACTCAACTCACCTTGACAATAAAATATCCAACTTATTCAAAAACAATAACTTTTCCCGTTAAAAACAGAAAATGGGATGAAGAATATATTACAGGTCTTCCCAAAAACAAAATTCAACCGGATACACAAAATCAAAAACGAATTGTATCAGAAACTCAGCAAATGAAACAAGCGCGTCAAAATTCCGATTATCCTAATTTTCCGAATACATGGGAAAATCCTTTGCCGTCTTATACCCGAATTTCCAGTCATTTTGGAAGTCGGCGAATTTTAAATAACATTAAAAAACAAGGACATAGTGGAACAGATTTGGCTGCTCCGATCGGTACACCTATCATAGCTCCTCTACCCGGTAAGGTTGTTTTTACTCATCCGGATTTGTTTTTAACCGGTCAAACAGTTATGATTGATCATGGATACGGTGTTTTTTCTAGTTATTCCCATATGAGTCAAATAAATGTTCAATTAAATCAAATTGTTAAAACAGGTGATCTTATCGGCCTTGTCGGCCAAACCGGCCGTGCCACGGGGCCACACCTGCACTTTACCGTTACCTGGTATGGTATCCGAATTAATCCTGAAGATTTAATTTTTACAGCCACTAAATAATTCGCCATACGGGACCGGTCGGGGTATCCTTAACCTCAATTCCCTGCTCCATTAATTGTTTCTTTAAGGCATCAGCCGTGGCCCAATCTTTAGCCAATCGGGCGGTCTGACGTCTGTCAATTAAATCTTTTTGTTCGGGCGTTAATTCCTGTTTTTTCTCAGTTGGAAAAATAGCAAAAACCGTATCAAACTTATTCATCACGGAGATTATTTCTTCGGCGTTATTTTTACTTAACTGATTGAAATTTTTATTAACTTCTGTTATAAAATCAAAAACGGCAGCCAGGGCAACTGAAGTATTTAAATCATCATCCATTCCTTTTTCAAATTCATTTTTAACCTTTTCCAAAGCTGATTTTAATTCTGACCATCCGGTACCAGTTGCTTCGTTTTTAAGCCTTGTCAAA
>Ga0310690_10001989_pt1 | contig 34809 bp, 31 predicted proteins | sample AusTroGonzalo_MG_2_FD_207661 | JGI IMG/M metagenome (GOLD analysis project Ga0310690, IMG submission 207661) | Bovine rumen microbial communities from tropical cattle in Woodstock, Queensland, Australia - Gonzalo_04 (v2) (version 2) | ecosystem: Host-associated > Mammals > Digestive system >...
AAAAACACAACCTGCGAAAGCTGCATATCCTATACTTGTGACGCTATTGGGAATCTCAATGGAAATCAAATCGGGGCAACCATGAAAAGCATAATCTCCAATGCCGGTGACGTTATATGTTTCTTCATTGTATATTACGGAATCGGGAATAGAGACAGTCGTCATACCGGAATAGTTATTGGAGCCGAATTGATATGTTACTTCCGCCGTTTTGTTCTCTTTGTCCAACTTGTAAAAAAGATCGCCAATTTGTTGAATAGCGCAAGGATTTGCATGATCTTTCCAGTATGTGATTTGATAGATGTAAGCACCTGGAGCCGGAACATGGATAAACCATTCACCAACATACGTAAACTGTACGTAATCAATGCTTAGTTCAAGACCATCCACGTGAACCCAAGCATCCTTATCGCCGGTTTGGTAATCCCTATTAAATTCACCATTTGATGCCATTATAAAAATTTGACCTTCAAAATATTCGCTATACGGCACTTCCAGCGCATACCAGCCTTCAAATTCCGGAAGCGGATCAAGTTTTCTCAACTCTTCATAGCCAATTGTATTACCTTCGTAAACGACATCATTACACACTTCTGCTTCCTCTGTGAATTGGAGGCAAAATACAACATTATTAGCCACATCATACATTTCCGCCAAGTCATCAACCGTCGGAGTTGCCGCTCTTGTCATGCTTACACTTGCAATAAGCGCAAAGAAAAGAGTAAAGATTTTTGTTTTCATTGTAAGATTATATAATTTTCAATTTTGCATGCAAAATTACTACTTTTTTTTGATATATGCAAGTTTTTTAGTAAAATTTTATAGGAAAAACGCGTGCGCGCTTGCGTATGTAAAATTTTTTTTGTACCTTTGCAGCCGATTTTAATTTGGCAAATTATAGGCTTATGATAACAATAGAACAACTGAAAGATGTACAACAGCGTGCGGATAAGCTCAAATCGTACTTGCAGATAGACGAGAAGCGCATACAGCTGGAGGAGGAAGAACTGCACACGCAGGCACCCGGGTTTTGGGACGATGCGAAAGCAGCAGAGGCGCAGATGCGTAAGGTAAAAGGCATAAAACGCTGGATTGAGGGTTACGAAGGCGTACGGGCGGCTACAGAAGAACTGGCGCTGGCGTTCGATTATTACAAGGAAGAGTTGGTGACCGAAGAGGAAGTCGATGCGGCGTATGCAAAGGCGTTAGGTGAAGTGGAAGACTTGGAGATGAAGAACATGCTGTCTCACGAGGAAGACCAAATGCCGGCGGTACTGAAGATCGTATCGGGTGCAGGTGGAACAGAGGCGCAGGATTGGGCGGAGCAGCTGATGCGTATGTACCAGCGATACTGCGAGAAACATGATTACAAAGTGACGATCGAGAACTTGCAGGAAGGCGACGAGGCGGGCATCAAGACCGTGACGTTCAACATAGAAGGCGACATGGCGTACGGGTACTTGAAGAGCGAGAACGGCGTGCATCGTCTGGTGCGTGTGAGTCCGTACAACGCGCAAGGCAAGCGTATGACGAGTTTTGCGAGCGTGTTCGTAGTGCCGCTCATCGACGATACGATAGAGGTGGAAGTCAACCCTGCCGGCATCAGTTGGGATACGTTCCGTAGCTCCGGTGCGGGTGGTCAGAACGTCAACAAAGTGGAGTCCGGTGTGCGTCTGCACTATAAGTTCGTGAACCCGCTGACCGGTCAGCCGGATGAGATTGTGATCGAGAACACCGAGACACGTGACCAGCCGAAGAACCGCGAGAATGCCTTGCGGCACTTGCGTTCGCAACTCTACGAGTTAGAATTAGAGAAGAGACGTCAAGCGCAGGCGAAAGTGGAGGCCGGCAAGAAGAAGATCGAATGGGGTTCGCAGATCCGCTCGTACGTGTTCGACGACCGACGCGTGAAGGATCACCGGACAAACTACCAGACGAGCAATGTCAATGCCGTCATGGACGGAGATATCGATGCGTTTATAAAGGCATATTTGATGGAATTCCCGGATTGACGATTTAATTTATTGAACGATTTATGTTGATACTTTCTTTTTTAGCAGCATTGATGCTGGACAGTGCAGCGGTGGATACCGCAAAAGTAGATAGTGGTTTTGTATTCACGACCATCGACAGTATAGCCATTACACCGGTCAAAGACCAACACCGCAGCAGTACCTGCTGGGCATTCTCGACGCTCGGTTTCTTAGAGTCGGAAGTGCTGCGTACGAAAGGCATTGAGGTGGATTTCTCGGAGATGTTCGTTGTGAACAAGACGATGATTGACCGTGCGACGTATTGTGTGCGTATGTACAACGAGCCGCATTTTGCTCCTGGAGGCAGCGCATATGACGTGCTGTACTGCATGAAGAATTACGGCTTGGTTCCGCAAGAAGCGATGCCGGGCATCCGTTACGGCTGGACGGAAGCAGACACGCTGCCCGTTCACAGCGAGTTGGATGCCGTGGCCGGCGGATACCTCAAAGCGCTCACGGGGAAGAAGAAACTGTCGCCCGTATGGCGTGAAGGTTTGCAAGCGGTGTATGACACGTATCTGGGCAAGTGTCCGGAGGAGTTCAAGTACAACGGCAAGAAATATACCCCACTCTCTTTCGTGGAGTCGCTGGGGCTGAATGCCGATGACTATTTGTCTTTCACCAGTTATACCCACCATCCTTTCTATCAGACCTTCGCGCTGGAAGTGCCGGATAACTGGCGTATGGGTCAAATGTACAACCTGCCGATAGACGAGCTGATGCGTGTTATTGACAACGCGCTCGCTAACGGTTATACGATCGCATGGGCAGCAGACGTGAGCGAGATAGGTTTCACCCGCAAAGGTATCGGTGTTGTTCCGGATGCGGACAAAGGAGCCGATCTGACGGGCAGCGACATGGCGCATTGGCTGGGTATGAGCAAGGACAAACAGAAAGAAGAGTTGACCAAGAAACCGCTGCCGGAGAAAGAGATCACACAGCAGATGCGTCAAGACGCGTATGACAACTGGGAGACGACCGACGACCACGGTATGCAGATCTTCGGCATCGCGCATGATCAGAATGGCAAACGCTATTACATGGTCAAGAACTCCTGGGGCATGCACCGCTCGGACTACAAGGGCATATGGTACGTTAGCGAGGCGTTCGTGCGTTACAAGACGCTCGATATCCTTGTGCACAAGAATGCAGTGCCGACGGAGATACAAAACAAATTAAAAATTAAGAATTAAAAATTACGAATTGGCAGCAGAAGGAATATATAAAGACCGCGGGAGCAAGTTCCTGGGATTCGCAGAGGCGATCAAAGACGAGGAGGAAGCCAAAGCGCGTATAGCGTGGTACAAGAAGAAATATCACGATGCGCGTCATGTCTGCTACGCCTATCGTTTGGGTCCCAACTTATGGCGCACGAAAGATGACGGTGAACCACATGGGACAGCCGGAGCTCCTATCTTGCGCTCCATCGATGCCCGCGGATTGGACAACATATTGGTCGTAGTGGTGCGCTATTTCGGAGGCACGTTATTAGGCACCGGAGGCCTTATGGTTGCGTATCGTGAAGCTTCAAAAGCAGCATTAGAAAACTATGGATAAATTCAAAGACATACGGGCATATCGAACAGGATGGTTATTGCCGTTATGCGATTTTCTAATCGTTTTTCCTGTCCTAAGAATATGGGCGAAACGTACGACGAAAGGTATTCGCCTGGATTATTTGGGTGACCGCGAGCAGATAGAGCGGGACATCAAAAACGGTGCGTTCTTTATGACGAATCATCGCGATATCGTCTTGGACTCCGCTTGGCTCTCCCTCCTACTCCGCTGCCGCTATTTTATCCGTCCGTTCATCGGTATCGGCAACAATCTCTTTGCCTATAAATGGATCGAGAGGTTAGTTCGCTTCAACCGCTGTTTCGTGGTCAAACGCGGAGCCGGAGCTCATGCGCAATTGGAGAACGCCAAACAATTATCCGCATATATCCGTAGCCTGCGCGAGCGTGGCAAGTCTATTTGGCTGGCGCAGCGTGAAGGGCGCGCAAAGGATAGTAATGACTTGACGCAGCCCAGCGTATTGCATATGTTGACGATGGCGAATAGCGAAAATGATTTGTTTGAAAGCGTGAAGGCGCTGAATATCTGTCCGGTAAGTATCTCCTACGAATACGATCCGTGCGACTATCTCAAAGCCCGTGAGATGCAGTTCAAACGCGATGATTCTCATTGGCGCAAATCCAAGCGCGATGATGTAGAGTCCATGGTAACAGGCATTCGTGGCGAGAAAGGACGCGTCGTCTATCGTCTGACCCCCAGCATCAATCCGGAGATAGATGCCATGCTGGCAGCACATCCGGAGTACCGCGAACAATCGACGCATGATCAGCTGCAACACTTATGCGACATCATCGACCGCCATATTCATCAGGGATATGAGATCTTCGAGCGTGGCACGGAATTTGATGCCTACATCGAAAGCCGCCTCGCGCGGATCAATATCCCGAATAAGGATGAGGCGTTTTTGCGGGAGAAACTATACGAAATGTACAAGTTTCCGGAAATAAACCACAAGAAAAGTTTAACGTTTAATGTTGAAAGTTTAGAGAAATGAAAAGAGCAATATTCCCCGGATCGTTTGATCCGTTTACCGTAGGTCACTATGACATTGTGAAGCGTGGCTTGGAGATTTTTGATGAGATCATCATCGCGATCGGCCGTAACAGTACCAAGAAAGAAACCTTCCCTATCCGCGAGCGTGAGGAAGCAATCCGTAAGATTTTTGCGGATGAACCGCGTGTGCGTGTGGCTATATACGACTGCTTGACGGTTGATTTTGCCAAAGAACAAGAGGCACAGTTCATTCTTCGCGGTATGCGTTGCATCGGCGATTTCGAATACGAGCGTAACATGGCGGAGGCCAACAAGCAACTCGGCGGCGTAGAGACGATCATTCTTTATACCCGCCCTGAGTACGCACATATATCCTCTACTCTCGTACGCGATCTGTACGCTTACGGCAAGGATGTCAGCGATTTCGTACCGAATACATTAAGGTAAAGGTTATGGGTTATAGGTTAAAGGTTATAGTTTTTGCGGTGATACTACTATCACCTATCACCACTCACCTCTCACCTTTATATGCGCAGGAGAGGCAGGCAACAACGCGTGCCAACGAGTGCATCGACATCTTCAACGACGTACTGCGTCAGATAGATGTCAACTATGTGGATACGCTCAACTACGAGGACTTGACGGAAACGGCGATCAATGCCATGCTGCGTAAGATAGATCCCTACACCGTTTATTATCCCAAGAAGAACGACCGCGAGTTGCGCATGATGACGACCGGCAAGTACGGAGGTATCGGTTCAATTATCCAGCAGCGACCGCTGGTAAAGGCGAAAGGCGAAGGGCGGAAGGCGAAAGTGAACAAGGACAGCCTCGCTACTTATGCGGTGAACCCGTACGAAGGCAAACCTGCACAGAAAGCGGGCGTACAGGCAGGCGACCGAATCCTGTCTGTAGATGGCAAGAGCACGCAAGGATTGTCCGTGAGTGAAGTGAGCAATAACTTGCGCGGCGTGCCGGGCACAACGGTCGTACTGGAACTGGAGCGCGAAGGCGTGGAAAAGCCGTTCAAAGTGTCTATCGTGCGCGAGGACATTCATCTGGATGCGGTCAGTTACTACACGCTCTTCACGGCAGACACGCTCTCCGAACCCGTAGCTTATATCGCGTTCAGCGAGTTCACCGAAGGCTCGGCACAAGCGTTCAGCAACGCTCTGGATGACCTCTATTATGCCCAGGGAGCCCGCAAACTCATTATTGACCTGCGCGGCAACGGAGGCGGTATCGTGGATGAGGCCTTGCAGATTGTGAACCTCTTCGTGGATCGCGACACGACGATCGTGGAGACGCGCGGCAAGACGAGTCAATCTAACCGCATTTACAAAACGCGCAATACGCCGCGCTACAGAGATCTGCCGCTCATCGTGCTGGTGGATAAGAACTCCGCTTCGGCGAGCGAGATCGTTGCCGGCGCCTTGCAGGACTTGCAACGCGCCAAGCTGATCGGGCAACGCACTTTCGGCAAAGGTTTAGTGCAAAACGTACGTAACGTAGCGTACGGCGGACACATCAAAGTGACGACCAGCAAGTACTACCTACCCTCCGGTCGCTGCATCCAGGCGATCGACTACAGCGAGCGGCAGAAAGGACACGAACTCAAGAAAGATACGGCCGGCGGTATTTTGCCGGATATAGTGATGGACGACAGCGCCAAAGTAGATATCTGCTACACGCTGTACATGAACCATTATTTCTTTGACTACGCCACACGCTATCACCGCCTGCACGACAGCATTGCGGAACCTACGGCGTTTGAACTGACCGATGCAGACATAGCGGATTTCTGCAAGTACCTCGACGAGCGGAACTTCAAGTATGAAACCGAGACGAGCAAGTACTTCGAGGACATGTTGAAGATGGCGAAGCATGAGGATATCGACTCCACGACGATTGCTCAGCTGGAAGCCTTGGAGCCCGTTCTTACACCCGATTTCCGCGAGGCCATTGAGCGCAACAAAGACGAGGTAAAAGAGATGTTAGGCTCCGAGATCATTCTTCGCTACTATTATCAGAAAGGTCAAGCGGCGTACATGCTCCGCTTTGACGAAGAACTTCATCGTGCTTTGCAGGAGTTGAAGTGACACACCATACCCCATACACAAACAGAGCCCTGCAACGAGGCTCTGTTTTACTTCTTAATTTTCGCACGATTATTTCATAAACGGTTTCAGTTTCTTCTGGGCGAAGAACAGGATCCAATCGGGTGTATGTTTGAGCAGCGGTGTACTCAACCAGTTGATGAATCCCGGCGTATCTTCCTGTTTGCCGCGGAACATATCGCGCAATGCCCGTTTGACCAGTTTCTCCGGTGGGATAGAAACCGTCAGATTCACCGCCAGTTTACGCAAGTTAGGTGCCAAACCGAACAAGCCTGTATCGACTGCCCCCGGTGCCATAACAGTGATGCCCACGTTTTGCGGCTTGAGTTCGTACCAAAGCGACTTCGAGAAGTTATAGATAAACGCCTTCGTGGCATTATACGTCTGGATTCCCGGCATCGCCATCCATGCGGACATACTACTCATATTTAATATATACCCGCGCATGCGCTTGTGCCCGCATACACGCGAGGCGGCTTCCTCTTGCGTCAGCTCGCGCTGGCACATGTCTGCCGCAAAGAGACGCGTCAGCTTGGCTACCGTCAGCACATGCAGTTGCAGCATCAGCTCGATGCGCTTCATCGACGTCTCACAATACGGATTGAAGAAGAACACACCGGCATTGTTGATCAGGACATCCACTACGTACCCGTTCGCTACGCACCATTCGTGCAGTTGCTCGGCGGCATCAGTGAGACTCAGATCCGCGAAATGAGGTATAGTCTTCACGCCGTACGTCTTTGCCAAATCAGCCGCCACCTCTTGCAGCTCCTTCTCCTGGTTGCTCACCAGCAGCAGGTCACTCTTATAATCGCGCGCCAGTTGTGTAGCGTATTGGAGTCCGATTCCGCTACTTGCTCCTGTTACTAAAGATAGCATAATCAGTAATTAAAAATTAAAAATTAAGAATTATGCTTCTGCTTCTCTATAGATTTCGCTGCATCTTTTTCGAGGGCATTGATCTCTCGTTGGATCGATGAAGGTATCTTCTCTCCGTCGCGCTCTACGCATTCGTGGCATTTCATGTTCTTGCTGTACATACGCCCTACGCAGTAGTTCGAACGCTTGCAACCGGCATGATAATGCGGATTCTCCTTCACATGTTTGACGAAGTCCGGATCCTTGATGAGCACGTGCGCCATTTGGAACAGTTCGAAGCCTTCGTCCATGATCTGCTGACAGTTGTCGCCGCTTTGTACGCCGCCCACGTAGATGAGCGGGATATTGGTATCCTTCAGCGCCTCTTGGAACAGTTTGGCTTTGTCCATGAAATACAACTCCTTGAACGGCACGGTCGGTGTCATGATCGATTGTACGCCGGGTATATGCAGCGCCGCTTTCAGCCACCACAGATCCTTGAACGCCATGTAATGAGCAAGCGTCTTGATCGGCATCGCACCGCCAAGAACGGTCATCGGCGAACGGCTCACCGTACCTCCGGAGAGGACGATACCGTGTACCTTATGCTTCGCTATTTCCTTAGCGACTTGAATACCCTCTTCGATACTTACGCCTTTCCAGCAGTCATCCCACATGTTCGTCTTCACAATGACCGCCATGTCGTTTCCTGCATGCGCCATCACCTCATCGAGTACCTCATTGAGAAAACGTACTCTGTTCTCAAAGCTGCCTCCGTACTCGTCGTGACGATGGTTAGTACGCGGCGCAAGGAACTGCGAGATGAGGTACGCATGCCCTGCATGGATCTCTACACAGTCAAAGCCGCACGTGCGTGACCAATCCACTGCCTCGCCGAATTTCTTGACCAGATGCTTGATCTCCGTCACTTTCAGTCGGCGGTGAATAGTCGGGCTGTATAAGTTGAACCACGTATCGGCACTCACGGGAATACAATGACAGCTGCTGTAATGCGTCATGTTTCCGCAATGCCCGAGCTGAATGCTCGCTTTCGCGCCTGCCGCATGGATGGCATCGGTCATCTGTTTCATCTGCGGGATGATCTCGTCGCGCACATAGAGCTGTCCGTCAAACGAAACACCGCTCAGATCAACGGCGCAGTAAGCCACCGTCGTCATACCTACTCCACCGCGGGCTACACTCACATGATAATCCACCAATTCCTTGGTCGGCGTATTCGCCCGCGCCATATTCTCAAAAGCAGCGCTGCGCACAAAGCGGTTGCGCAGCGTTACAGGCCCCAATTGAAACGGGGTAAAAAGTTTACTTTCCATTAATATATAAACGGTATAATTCTTTTTAGTTTCTTACGATCAAACTCATCGGGGAACTCCTGCTCGTACTTGAGGTAGATAGAGTTCGCACGCGGCACGAGATTGCAGCAACTGAACCAGAAGAACAGCAGTCCCGCCATCGACCATGTCAGGATAGCGAAGCCGAGCCATTCGGTAATCTCGCCGAAATAATTGGCACTCGTCACGTACTTGTACAATCCCTTCTTCGGCAGATAGTGATTCGTGTCTCCGGGCTTGCGCAGCGTACGGATCACGTGATCCGAATGCATGTTGATACCCCATCCTGTAAAGAAGATGATCGTACCGATAATGAACTGCGGAGTAGTCACCCAAGCACTCGTGTACAGCTCCGGATAGTACTGCGGCGCCAAATGGAACAGCCAGTACCCCTGGATATAGCCGTTAATCAGGTTCCATGCCACCGAAAGGAGCATAATGATAAACGGCATCTTGCTCTTGCCTTTGAGCAGGAACGGGAACACGAACGAGCGTTGGAAATAGTGGAACTCGAAAATAAGGAAGAACAGCCAATACGGTGCACTCTTCGTTACTCCGCCATACAACGGGAAGGACTTGAAGTACAAGTACAGCATCACAAAGAACACCGGACACTCCATCAGCAACCAGCCTACTTTGTTGTTGATCGCCGGGCCCCATTTCTCCGAACGCATCTTTCCGTAACCCGCATCCACAAAATACAGGGACACAAACACGACAAGACCCACCAGGAACATGATGTACAGCAAGTCGTAAAAGAAATCAATAGAGTAAATGTTTTCTATCGGCATATTGTTTGTTATATAAGTTCAATTTCCAAAAAGTTTGCAAAGTTACGAAATAAATTTCGTATAAGCAAAAAAATCTTAACAATCGGCAACTTTTTCTTTCTTTTGGCACACAAATAGACCGAAAATAATCAATATCATACCGATCCATTTGCCCAAAGGCAGGTGTTCGCCGAAGAACAAGATCATCCATAATGCTGTAAATGCCGGCCGGATATTGTTGAACGCATTCGCCTGCGTTACACCGATTTGCCGTAAGCCGTAGCAGAACAGGATGAAGGCAATCACACTTGCAAAAACCGTCAAATACGCCACGCAACCTAACGCAATCTGGGTATCCAGCTCGTAAATCGTAAATCGTAAATCGTAAATGGCGCTTGGTCCTTCTTTCCACCACCACAGCGGGATGAAGAATAGCAGACTCACCACTTGCGCGTAGAACACGAACGATAACGAACTGTAGCGTGCCGGCGCTTTGCGCATCATGATCGAATCCACCACCGCCGCCGAAACGGCACCAAACGCCAACAGCACACCCCAGTAGCTACCGATCGAATAGTTATTGCTTCCTACCAGTGTCAGCGCAAAAACACCGATGGTGGAGATGATGATTCCGAGGATGTTGTAAAACGTCACTTTTTCCCGCAGCAGTACCGCCGCAAAGATCGGACTAAGCAGCGGACTTGTCGAAAGCAGCGTCTCGGCAATCGTCGGACTATTCAGCGCATCATAGGCAAACGTCTCTAACAGATAGTACAGAAACGGCTGACAGAAACCCGCCACCAGGAACAACGGCACATCACGCCATTCGAGCCGCTGCAGGCAGAACAGCGAGTGCTTACGGCGCACGATACCCACAAGGAGCATCAGCAGCACCGACGGCACAAAACGTAATACGATCATTGTCAGTGGAGGCAACACCAGCAAGGCATGCTTGATGGCGATTCCGCTTACCGACCAGATGATCATCGATACGATTATAGCGATGACGGCCAGCTGTTGTGTTCTATTCCCGCTATACGGCATATTGTCTCATGTGTTGTTTTTAATAATCGTTCGGTTTCGGCAGCGCGCGGCTTCGTCGTGTCCGGATAAATGGGTTCACCGATGACGACCTGCGTCAGCGGTTCGTCTTTGGGTCCTAACCACCGCCATATGCCAGTGCGCTCGCGGTACGTGATAGCACAAGGCAAGATGGGTTTGTTGTACTTGTACGCCATTGTGAAGGCTCCTTTCTGGAACGGACGCAGCGGCTTGTACCAATCCCATCGTTTGGCTTCCGGGAAGATATGAAACCAGTAGCCGCGTTTGTCGTATTCGTCGAAGGCGGCATTGAACGCCTTCATCGCGCTCAGCCCTGACTCCGCTTCGGGGATAGGCACACCGCCTACCCATAACAGGAACCGCTGGTCTTTCGTCCGGAAGTTCGGTGCGAACATCGGGATACGCGTACGGGATGACGCATGGATCACCGTAAGCACCGATGCGCAGTCGTGGCGGTAACAATGATTCGCTATTGTGATCGCCCCATGCGAGAGGTCATATTGTTTGAGTCGGCGGCGAATACTGCACGAAGTACGATGCCAGCGCGTCTCGCCTTCCATTCGCCACCGCAAACCGTAGCGGATACGTAATATGAACCCAAGGATTCGAAGCAGCGTATTGTATACCAAAATGCCGCGTAACCGCGAGCGGAAACTGTCATCGAAATACGGATACGTGGCATCTACCGCCGGAAAATCGCGGTCATAAACCGGCTTGTACAAACCCACATACGGATCGTCTTCCGGGTATTCGATCGTTACTGGAGGTACGTATGTCCCCTTTGTAACCTTCAAATCGTTATAGCGCTTATTTGTCATTCAGTTCCATTAACAAGAATTTCGCTCCTACCGCACGCGCCGATGCGCCGTCCTTATCATCTCTGTCGCCGACGAAGAGCGTTGTCTCCGGCTCTGCTTTCATTAACTCCAGCACACGACGGGCACAGGGTTCTGACGGTTTGAGAGCACCTAATTCCGGAGCATCAACGATGAGGTCAAACTGATGCGCATCGATGCCCAACGCACGAAGCTTATCCAGCACAAAGCCGTAATCCGAATAGAGGGCAATTGCTATACCGCGGCGCTTGCATTCGTTCACCAGCGCCATTACATCCTCGCGCGGCTCGTGGTAACGGGAGATGATATGCACCATCGCCGGCAGATAGACGTAGTTATACCATCTGGCAGCGATCTTTGGTCCCCACCAGTGACCGTTCGACATCGCGCGGAAGAACGCATTGAAGAACTCCTCGCCGGAAGGATATTGCACTTTGTGCATATGCCGCCGCGCAAAGCGTTCGGACATCAGCATCGGCATGCACCACCACAACCGCTTCACCATGCGGTTAGCCAAGCCTGTCTTGTCGTATAGCGTGCCGTCTAAATCGAAGATAACGGTCTTAATCCCTTTCAGTACGTCTTCTTTCATCTTTTTTCTTTCTACTTTCAACTCTCTTTTTTCGTCTTTCATCAATCTGGTCTGCTCTATTGATAATCGTTTCACCCAATTGCTCCATACGGTTCTCCAAGCGCTGCAAGAGGTTGAATTTCGTGCGGCGTTTCTCATCCTGCATCAGTAGGTTGAACTTGAACTGTCCGTCGCGAAAACCGTCTTTCAGACAAGCTGCCTTGAAGCGCGCGTACGCATTCGAGAGAAGGATATGTGCCTCCGGAGCATGCAAGCGGAAGGACTGACGCTTGGATTCGTACTCGACATTGATATGCTGCAGTTTCTCATCCACCACTTTCGTGAACGCATCTGCCTGCTCCTGCGTCATCTTCTCATTCTCGAACTCGTAGTAGAAATGGTACTTAGAGCCCTCTATGTCCGCAAAGCCGACGAAGAACTTCGTCTTGATGCCCGTTTCCTCTTCTGCCTGATGCACGGCATTCATGAACTGCGGTTCGTACAGCTTCTCGCCCGTCATGGAGACGATGCCGTTCACTTTCGATACCATATGCACCGTCGGCGTATTGTAGTACTTGCCGCCTACCTCCACGAGGTCGTTCATGTTATAGCGGAACAAGCCCGAATAGGTCGTCACATACGCGCAATACCGCTTGCCGACCTCCAGTTCGTTGATCTGCAAGAAATGTTTGCGCGGACTGTCCAGCTCTTTCTCTTCCACGAACTCGTAGTAATGGAATTGCGGGAAGAGCACCGACTCGTTCGTCTCGTCCAGCGAGAAGCCGAAACGGCATTCGGTCGCTATATAGCCGAGTTCCTGATAAAACGTTTTGTCCCAGTTGAACTGATCCATGTACTTGTCCATGTAAATCTTCGTGTTGCCGCATTTCCAGGTACTTAAATATTGCAGCCACGGCCAGAAATCCTTCGGGTACATATGTCCGGTGTCCGCCAATATCTTGCGCAGCTCTGCCGCACGCTTGGGATTCGGGGAGATATACGCATCCAGTTCCGCGCGGATATCGAACGGTATATCGAAGTCCTCGCATATCGTACCCTGCTCGATGTCGCGGATCATCTCCTCGATGTTCTCGTTCATCACGCGTAGCAGTTCCAATATGGTCGAAGGGTTCGCTGTCGCCCATAACGTCACATCCCGATGCTGCATCGCCAGCCGCATCAGCACATAGTTGCGCGCGCCGTAGTCAGGGATGGACATCACCGATGCCGGAGCCGTGTAGTGCTTCTTGATAATCGGAGGTATATCGCGCACGAGCACACCGCTCACGGAGCCGTAGAGCGTGCCGTCTGGCGCGTAACCTTCGCATTCCTTGCCTACCGTCGTGAAGATATGTCCGCCGAAGATACGACTGCGGTGCTTGACGAAGTTCCAAGTCCATATATGACTCATACGACCATAGACGTCTTTGAGATACTTGTGCGTCATCGGAATCCATTTGGGTTCGCTCGTCGTGCCCGAGGTCGTTGCGTACATATCCGGATGCCCGGGAAAAAGAATGTTCTCCTCGCCGTGCTTGTGCCGCTCCACGTACGGACGCAAAGTCTCAAACGACTCGTTCACAGGCACATATAGACGGTATAGCCGGAACAAATCCTCCGCCGTTGTGGCACTAAGAATACGCTCGAAATGATGCTCTTTGCCATATACGGTATCACGGGAAATAGTGAGGATGTCACGAAGCGTCTTCTCTGCCGTATGAAGCGGCTTGCGGCTCCAGAAACGCAGACGAAGCGTCTGTGTCCCGCCTACGAGCATCAGCATAAAATTGATAATCCACGGATACGGCAACGCCCTACCCTCGTTATCCAAATATGTTTTTATTTTATTACCCATATGACAGAGTATTTGTAATCAAAACAATTCCGCGTGCAAAGGTACGAAAAAAAAATGACGTGACCAAATTTCACGCCATTTTTTTAATAAATTATGAATATTCTATTAATAAATAGTGACTATCCCAAAATAAATTAAGTACTATGCGCAAAGGGGGTACATACAGGTCGCATACACATTAAGTCCTATGCTTAACCTGCGTGCTACCCCTCCGAGGGGTACCACTCGCACGCTGTTTTTTGTTTCTTTTCTCTTTTTTCTTTCCACTTTCTACTAAAAAATTTGCACATATCATTTTTTTTTTGTAACTTTGCAGCGGTTTTTATGTGTGAACATAAATACGCTATTAAATGAACTAAATACAACACAATAATGGAATTATCAGAACAAGAAATCGTACGTCGGCAGAGTTTGCAGACCATGCGGGATTTGGGCATCGATCCCTACCCTGCTGCTGAGTACGTGGTAACGGGATACTCCACCGAAATTAAGGCTAATTTCGTGGATGAGGTAACAGGTGACGGGTTACAGGTTACAGGAAAATGGCACACAGGTGACGAGGTTCGTATCGCCGGACGGTTGATGTCCAAGCGCATCATGGGTAAGGCTTCTTTCATTGAAGTACAGGACTCCAAAGGTCGTATTCAGGTGTATGTGAGCCGCGATGACATTCAAGCGCCGGTAGCAGAGGGCGAGCAGCCGACGACCGTGGAGCAGCAGATGTACAACGTCGTATTCAAGAAGCTGTTGGACATCGGCGATTTTATCGGAATCGAAGGATTCGTCTTCCGCACACAGATGGGCGAGATCTCGGTTCATGCCAAGAAACTGACTGTCCTTGCCAAGAGCCTGAAACCGCTGCCTATCGTGAAATACAAAGACGGTGTAGCCTACGACGGCTTCAATGATCCGGAGCAGCGTTACCGTCAACGTTATGTGGATTTGGTAGTGAACGAAGGCGTAAAGGATACGTTCCTCAAACGCGCGACGATCCTGCGCACGATGCGTCAGGTGTTCGACGAGGCAGGTTATACGGAGGTAGAGACGCCTATTCTGCAGCAGATCGCCGGCGGTGCATCAGCTCGGCCGTTCATCACACATCATAACACGCTCGACGTGGATATGTACCTGCGTATCGCTACCGAATTGTACCTCAAACGTCTGATTGTAGGCGGTTTTGAGGGCGTGTATGAGATCGGTCGTAACTTCCGCAACGAAGGAATGGATCGCAGCCACAACCCCGAGTTTACCTGCATGGAGTTGTACGTGCAATACAAGGACTACAACTGGATGATGACCTTCACGGAGAAACTGTTAGAGCGCATCGCAATCGCTGTGAACGGCACAACAAAAGTGCAGATCGGCGATCATGAGGTGGATTTCAAAGCCCCCTACCGTCGTCTGCCTATTCTCGATGCGATCAAAGAGAAGACAGGTCTGGATTTAGCATCAATGACCGAAGACGAGATCCGCGTGGAGGCAAAGAAACTCGGCGTAGAGGACACAGAGCATATGGGTAAAGGCAAGCTGATCGATGAGATCTTCGGTGAGACGTGTGAGGGTACATTCATTCAGCCGACCTTCATCACCGACTACCCCGTTGAGATGTCTCCGCTGACGAAGATGCACCGCTCCAAACCCGGTCTGACCGAGCGCTTTGAGCTGATGGTGAACGGCAAAGAGCTGGCAAACGCATACTCGGAGCTCAATGACCCGATCGACCAGTACAACCGCTTCGTGGAGCAGATGAAGCTCGCCGACAAGGGTGACGATGAGGCAATGGTGATTGACCATGATTTCATGCGTGCGCTCGAGTACGGCTTCCCGCCAACATCAGGCATTGGCATTGGCATTGACCGTTTGACCATGTTCATGACCGGTCAGCAGACGATTCAAGAAGTATTGTTGTTCCCCACAATGAAGCCTGAAGCATGACAATGTACCGTAAAATAGCCATTCTTGGCTCGGGTTCTTGGGCAACGGCATTGGCGAAAATCGTCATGCAGAACCAAAGCGAGATCAACTGGTTTATCCGCCGGCAGGAAGTGATAGACGAGTTCATCAGCACCGGCAAGAACCCTTCCTATCTCGGTGCCGCCAATTTTGATGTGAGCCGGATCCATTTCTCTTCGGATATCAATCAAACCGTCGCGCAGTCGGATGTGCTCATTTTGGCGATTCCGTCTCCGTACGTCAAGCAGACGCTGAACAAGATCCGTCGTGACATGACGCATAAAGTGGTCATCTCTGCCGTCAAAGGTATGATTCCGGAAGAGAACATCATCATCACCGACTACCTGCATAACCGCTTCGGCATCTCGTTTGACCAACTCGGTGTCATTGCAGGCCCTTGTCATGCGGAGGAGATCGCATTGGAGCGTCTGAGTTACCTGACTATCGGTTGCGAGAACCGGCAAAACGCAGAGGTGTGGTCTAAACTATTCCAAACACCCTACGTACACACCACGATCTCCAATGACGTGATCGGCTTGGAGTACAGTTCGGTAATGAAGAACATTTACGCAATCGCAGCCGGTATGTGTCAGGCACTGCATTACGGCGATAACTTCCAAGCCGTGCTGCTGTCCAATGCCATTCAGGAGATCCAACGTTTCGCAACCGCCATGAGCAATGTGCCACGCGACATCACGATGTCCGGATATCTGGGCGATGTCTTGGTAACAGGCTACTCGCAGTTCAGCCGCAACCGTCAGTTCGGTCAAATGCTCGGGCTGGGCTACTCGGTCAAAGCGGCACAGATGGAGATGGAGATGGTGGCGGAAGGTTACTACGGCACCAAAGCCATATACGAGGCAAACCGCCGCATGAAAGTGACATTGCCAATCGTTGACGCGATGTACGAGATCCTGTACAACCGCCAAAAAGCAAAACCAATTATTATGTCATTAACTCATAAATTACAATAATATGAAAATCTGTTTAAAGAACGCAGCTTCGTTTGTGGACGCAGCTGCATTGAAACAATTGGAGTCCAAAACCGAAGCAGCCAACTTGCTGCTGGAGAACGGTCAGGGCGCAGGTAACGACTACATCGGATGGGTACATCTCCCCTCCTCTATCACGGATGAGTTCCTGGCGGAAGTACAAGCTTGTGCAGACGAGCTTCGCCGTCGTTGCGAGGTAGTGATCGTAGCCGGCATCGGAGGTTCGTATCTGGGTGCTCGCGCTGTGAATGAGGCTTTGGGTTCATCTTTTGATGCCTTTGTAGCCAAAGACCGCAAGAATCCGTACGTTGTATATGCGGGCAATAATATCGGCGAAGACTATTTAGCAGAGTTGATGGAGTTCCTCAGTGACAAGCAATTCGGTATCATCAATATCTCCAAATCAGGCACAACGACGGAGACCGCTTTGGCATTCCGTCTGCTGAAAACCATGCTGGAGAAGCAGGTAGGCAAAGAGGAAGCACGTCATCGTATTGTGGCCGTTACCGACCGTGCGAAAGGTGCGCTGCGCAGTCTCTCGACCAAAGAGGGTTACAAGACATTCGTTATTCCTGATAACGTAGGCGGTCGTTTTTCGGTACTGACACCGGTAGGTCTGCTGCCGATCGCTGTGGCCGGCGGTGACATCAAGGCTATTGTTCGCGGCGCACAGGAAATGGAGAAAGCAACCGATGTCAAAGTGCCGTTTGCAGAGAACCCTGCATGTCAATACGCTGCAATCCGCAATGCCCTCTATCAAAGCGGTAAGAAGATTGAGATTCTGGTGAACTTCAACCCGAAACTGCATTATTTCAGCGAGTGGTGGAAGCAACTGTACGGTGAGTCGGAAGGTAAAGACCATAAGGGTATCTTCCCGGCAAGCGTTGATTTCACAACCGATCTGCACTCAATGGGTCAGTGGATCCAAGATGGCGAGCGCACAATCTTTGAGACCGTTATCTCAATCGAGAAAGCGAACAAGACTGTCCTCGTTCCGACGGACGAAGAGAACCTCGACGGTCTTAACTTCTTTGCCGGCAAGCGTGTAGATGAAGTGAACAAGATGGCAGAATTAGGTACCCAACTCGCGCATGTCGATGGCGGTGTGCCCAATATCCACATCACGTTTGAGAAACTGGACGAATTCAACATCGGTCAGTTCATCTATTTCTTCGAGCGCGGCTGCGGTATCTCGGGCTACGTACTGGATGTCAATCCGTTCAACCAGCCGGGCGTAGAGGCATACAAAAAGAACATGTTTGCCCTGTTGGACAAACCGGGTTATGAAGCAGAAAGCAAAGCGATTAAAGAGCGTTTGAACAAATAGTCTGCACGCCTATGAGGCGGTCATAACGCGCGCCGAACGGACGCCAATAAACATAGACGGCGTATTCGTTTTCGGTCTGCCAATAACTACCATCCACTCGCTGGGTGGTAGTTTTTTGTTGCGTGCCTTTACCGGAGAACCAGTACTGATAGTCGTATCCGCCCTGCTTGACGAGCGCTGTAAGCCAATAACACTGATGCTCAACATCGTACTGCATCCGGTTGCGGAGATTCAGTTCATTGCCAAACAAATCACCACCCAGATACAGCGCGCCGTCCAGCCACGGGTTCTCCATCGGCAATATCCAATGTACCCACATATACTCCGCTTCGACATCGCTGTCTTCCGTATGCTCAGCATTCACTTTATAGCCACCGTCCACATCAAAATGGTGGATGTACTGCCCTGTCGTGATTTCGTCCTGGAAAAGGAGCACATTGTAGTCTCCCATCTCATAATATACGCGGTCAATACCCGTGCCGGCATAGAAACGCGAGAAGGCATCGAAATGGTGGTACTCATTGCCGCCCTCGAAGATGAGGTCTTTGTTCTGCTGGTATTTGAGGTGCCCGCGCTCGATGTACGTGGGGCGCAGCAGCCATACGGCATTATCCGTGCGGTTATTCTGCCGCACCTGCACGCGCACTTCATTCGGATCACGGAGTTCAATCGCTGTGGTGTTCACATCCACATCTACCTGCTGATATCGGCCGTTGAACTCGATATCCGTGTTAGCGCGTACGTTGACTCCCATCTTGGTCAGCGGCTCTACTACGCAAAACTCCACCTCTGCCACACGCTTGTCGGCATCGCCGTCCTCATAGATCGTCAGCTGGTAGTTACCGCTCTTGGTGATCACCATCTGGTCGTTCGGGAACGAGAACCGGTAATGCGTATATAAACGGCTGGTGTTGATAGAGTGCTCATAGTCCGTTATGTCCTGCGTGGTAAAGCCGCGCAGGAACTCACTCGACAGGAGATCACTCTCACGGCTTCGGTCAGCCGTCATATGATGCACCGTATAGGTATAAAAATGCACATCATGGCTCATTTCGTCAAACGATATATACAGCGTATTCTCGGGGTCAGAACCGTCTATTTCCTCCCCGTTCAATACAAGGAACGTACGCGCGACGCGCAGCGTTCGTATCTGTTCCGTAAGCGTGCGTACCTGTGTTTGGGCGTAAATTCCGCTTACAAGAGACAAAAAAATGACTATGAGTGCTATTTTTTTCATAAAATATTTGCGTATGTCAAAAAAATGTAGTACCTTTGCACCCGCTTTTGACATTTGCCACTTTGGCTCAGTTGGTAGAGCAACGCATTCGTAATGCGTAGGTCCCCGGTTCGAGTCCGGGAAGTGGCTCTGAGAGGGAACTTCCGTTCCCTCTTTTTTTATGCCGTTTTTTATTTTGCGGGTTTGGGCATTCGTCTGGCAACTCCTATTGCGCCTGTCGGACACACGAGCCGGCAGAGGTGACAGCCGACACATTTCTGCCCGATAAGCCGCGGTTTACGATCCTCGCCGAACGAGAGCGCCTGATGACCGCCGTCCATACACGAGATATAACAGCGCCCGCAACCGATACATTTATCGCGATCCACCTTGGGGAACACCATCGTCTCGCGGTCAAGATCGGAAGGCATCACAATATTCGGTAGCTCTTCTCCGACCAACTTCTTGAGTTCCGTGATGCCACGCTCCTTCATATAATGCTGCAGACCGAGTTTGAGATCATCAATAATGCGGTATCCGTACTGCATAACGGCTGTACATACCTGCACGTTTCGGCAGCCGATTTGGATGAACTCGAGTGCATCGCGCCAGGTTTCAATACCACCTATACCGCTGATATCCATATGTTTCTCAATACCTGCTTTGTGCAAGAGCGGGTTTCCGGTCATCTCGTAAACCATACGCAGCGCGATGGGTTTGACCGCCTTGCCCGAATAGCCGGAAACGGTCATCTTGTCGCTCACCTCAGCGTCACGACTCATGGTGATGGACTTGATGGTATTAATGGCACTGATACCTTTTGCGCCTCCGAAATAACAAGCCATAGAGACTTTATCCAACGATTTGACGTTCGGCGTCATCTTCGGGATAACGGGTATCTTCACCGAATCGGCGACAAACGAAGTATAAGCTAATACCAATTCCGGGTTCTGGCCTATATCCGATCCTAAACCGGAAAGTCGCATCTGCGGGCAGGAGAAATTGAGTTCTACGGCATCACATCCAGCTTCCTCTGCCATCTTGGCGAGTTCAATCCATTCATCCTCCGTCTGCCCCATAATCGAAGCGATCACGATCTTCTTGGGGTAGTTCTGTTTGAGCCGATGCAGGATATCGAAATCAACCGCATAGGGGTTCTCGGAGAGTTGCTCCATGTTCCGGAATCCGACAAACGGCGTACCCTCTTTGCGTACGGCATCAAAACGCGGACTTACTTCGCGGATATCCTGCTTGCAGATCGTCTTGTAGAACACACCACCCCATCCTGCCTCAAAGGCATTGGATACCATCTCGTAGTTCGTGCAAACAGCCGATGACGCTAGGAAAAAAGGATTCTCGCATACGATATCGCAGAAATTGAGTTCAAGAGACGGGAGTTCTTCCGGTTTCCCTGCCTCCGGATCCTCGGTCTCTCGTACGGCTTTAGCCAACTCCGCTATGCGGATAGGTCTATCATAGTGAATACAAGCTTTCTCTGCTGCTTCTATCTCTGCGTCGTTGATCTGATTGAATAACTCGCCGGCCGTCCAGCGGTTCTCAAATCGCAGAGCGCGTAATGCACGGGCAACTTTAGCGCCACAAGGAGCGTCTGCACATAGCAGGCAACGCGCCACTTCTTCATGGATGTGTATCATACGTATTTAGAATTAATTAGTTTCATTTATTGCAAGAATCGCTTGCGGAGCAGCTGTATATCCTCATGCGAGAGGAACAGTTGTTCGTGCAAGTACTCCATCATACCGCCGAACTCGTTGTCAATGAGATCCAGCGTGCGGATGAAATTAGGTGTCGAGACGCCCATAAACGCCAGAATCACTTCCTTCTCCGCATCACCGCCTCCGCGAGCGTCAATCTCGGCGTTCAGTTTGGCTACCAGATCCCGATAGGCCGCGTTACTGAGGTCAAAATCCGCGATTATGGCTTCCCGATCTACGCCGAGCGCAAAGAGCAGATAAGCCGCTCCCCATCCCGTTCGGTCTTTGCCCTGGAAACAATGCCACAGTATTCCGCCGTCCTCCGGTGCCTCTACGATAAGACGGAGATACGTAGCGTACTGCAACTGCGAGAACTCGCTTCGGATGAGCGACGGGTACATATTTCGCGCCATCTTCTGCACCTCCGGATAGAAGGAATAATTGACGATATGCCTCTCCAAATCTAAAAACGCCTCTTGCGGGATCGGCTGCTCGGTCAAACGCTCGGCACTAAGGTCAATCGTCGGCAGCAGATGATGCGTTGCGCCCTCTACCTCCTGATCCGGCAACGCCTCTGCCTCGCCCAGAGAGCGGAAATCAAAGATCTTCGCCAAATTATATTCCTTATGCAAGCGCTCCAAATCCGCTCGCGAGGCATCATGCAGATGCGCGGTACGCAGCAGGCGGTGCGGGCGTATCTCCCTACCTCCGGCGCCTACCATTCCGCCTAAATCGCGAGCGTTGACGATATTATCAAACAGTACTTCCATTAACTGAATACTTGGTTAAGTAGTGTCATAAATTCCTTATAGGCAAACGTGTCGCTCAACTCGCTCAGCGAAGCCGCCAAACCACGATAATGCCACTCGTGCGAGGCTTTGTCTGTGACGTGGAAGATATTCCACAACGCGTCACCTTTCATTTGGTAGTCCCGCCAAATAGCGCGCATGTTACTCAGTTTGTCTCCCAAAGCCACAATCTTGGCGTCATGCGGCGCGGCAGCCAAACGGTCAATCGCCGCTTGCTTACGCGCATGCCAGGTATCCGCCTCATTGTCCGCACCGGTAAATACCTTGCCGTCGAGTTGATCGCTCTCCGAATGCACGATATCCGCAATCCGGTCACCAAACTCGGCACGAATCTGCTCTACCGTCACATCCGTATCTTCTATCGTGTCATGCAGCGCAGCAGCCGCCAACAGCTCCTGATCGGATGTCATTGTGGCTACGATCTCCACCGCCTCCATCGGATGCACGATATACGGAAATCCCTTCCCGCGACGCTCCGTATTATGGTGCGCCTTTACCGCAAATACAATCGCGCGATCCAACAATTCGGTGTCTAAATACTTATTTGCCATAACCTATAACCCGTAACCTGTAACCCGTAACCCTTTACTTCAAAATCGTTTCCTTCAAAACAGCTCTGAACTCAGGCATCGGGCAATGCGTACAACTCTCAATCAGCAATGTCTTCAATCCGGCATAGACGCGCACGGTCTTTTCGATTTCGTTGAGGTCAGCCTTTGGTCCGCAACCCTCGATCGGACAATCCGGCGAGTGGAAGTATTCGTCAGCGAACGCATCCCAAAATTGCGCAGCGGTAGCATTCGTCATGTGATACTGCGCCAGCGTCCATGATTCATCGTTCAGCTTGCAGCACAGATACACCATGCCTAAGTCGAACATCGGGTAGCCGTAGCAGAAGTCGCCGAGGTCGATGAAGTACGATGTACGGACGCCGTCTTTCTCCGTGAAGATACCGTTACTGAACTGCAAATCTCCGTGCAGCGCTATATCTGCATCCGGTGACGCATCGATGAACGCATGCAGTTTGGTTTTCTCTTCTTCCGTGAAGAACGGGTTTTCCTTCAAAAATTTGTACTGACGGTCTTTGACGTTCTCGAACTGCGCGGTATCCACATGTATGTTGTGCAGTTTGAGGCACAGTTGCGCAAACTCACGCGCGAACTCCTCTACCCGCTCCGGCTCGTCACCGCAGGCACGGGAATAGGATTTCTTGCCTTCTACCCGACGGAAACGGATACCCAGACGTTCTCCGTCTGTCACCAAGTCTCCAGGCTCCGGAGTCGGAATACCGAGTTCATACACTTTTCTCGCCATCTCCAGTTCTGTATAGGCGGATTCGAAATTGCGCAAATACAGCTTCATCATGATGTTCGGGTCTGTCTTATGGTTGAAACTTGCGCCGTTAGCTCCTTCGCCCGTGCGCACGTAATCATTAAGGTCAATCTGTTTGGGTGTCATATTACTTGTTGTTTTGCATAAATGGTAAATTCGATGCTTGCTCATAGGTCAGTTCTGCCAACGCGGTATTTTGGGTATTATGGCCGTTAATGGCATCAAACATACGTTCCAAACCTATCTTGCCGCCTCCGGTGGAGAGAATGCAGACAATACAGATGTTCTGCAACCCCACCGCAGAAGAGATGATATCCAAATCGGTGTTACCGAGTTGGTAACGCGCCAGACGGTAGGCATCCTCTTCGTATTTGCGGATAAGACGGCTGACGTCTCCAAGCGTCTTACAATCCAATGCCACCAGCACACGAAGATAGCGAATGAGGGGTGCTTCCTGGATCTCCGCCTGATTGATCGCCGCAATACGTTTATTCAGCCTTTCAAAGGGTTCGGCTTTGAGATAGGAGCGGAAGGTATCGCCGTCCAACAGCACATCATCCAATTTGCCGTTTTGAACCAGCTGGTGTACCTTACGACGGTAGTCGGTGATCTCGGAACGGATACGGCTAAACTCATCGTCCGCCAATTCGAGCAACCCCGCCAAGCGGTTCATACGCCGCATATAGATACGCGGGATCTCAATTCCGGATTTATACCCCGTATCATGGTTGATCGCCGCCCAAGCATGTTGGAGCGTGGTACGCAGTTGCAGCTCAAAACGGAATTTATACCCCGGCACAAGGCAGATATAATGGAGCGAGTTATAGCCAAAACTATCGAGTTGATGGAGCATTCGTTTATCGACGGAGTTGGTCCAATCGATTTCGAATAACTGCTCAGTCATAGCTGCTATACGGTCCACATCATCGGTGTAAAACGTGACGATACGCGCTCCGACCAAGTCGGTTACATCGCTCAACGTAGCGTACTTGGCTCCTTTGAGTGCCAATTTACCGGCAAGCGACTGCTCCGTTTTGACACGCGCCTCTATGGTCGTAACAGCGAGCCCGTAACGATCCAATGCTTCGCGCAGGGTATTGAGTACCTGTTCTTTGAGACGCTCCAGCTCCGGCAGCGACTCGCGGTACTCATCCATTATCATTTCGCAATGCAGATCCATTATTGTATCTCAAACAGGCTGATGAATCCGGTCATCATAAACACCTGACGGATGTCGGCGTTGATGTTACGTACAATTACTTTCGAACCATGAGCCGCTGCTTCTTTGCGGATAGAGAGGAAGATACGCAGACCCGATGAAGAGATATACTCTAATTGGCTGCAATCCAATACAATCTCACAATTGGCGGCATCGAGAAGAGGTTTGACCGCTTCCGCTGTCGGAATAGCCGCTGCGGTGTCCAAGCGGCCGTTGAACAGAGCAATAAGTTGGTTTCCGTTCTCTTGAATAGTTGTTGTCATATGTATGTCTATTTAATCAGTTACTGTTTATAATTTCTTGATCAATGTAAGGATGTTCTTTCCTTCTTCGCGACGATAGGATATCTTGTCCATGATCTGTCTTACCAAATGGATTCCAAGCCCTCCGATGGGTCGTTCTTCGGCACTTAGGCTCGTGTCCGCATCGGGTTTGGCAGTCGGATCAAAGGGCACGCCGGAGTCCGTGATCACAAAAGTGATCTGCTCGTCGGTTTTCTCCGCTTCGATGAGCACTTTGCCTTTCTCGTTGGGGTATGCATAGAGCATCACATTCGTCACAGTCTCCTCCAGCGCAAGGTTCATCGTCATATTCAGCGCCTCCGGTATATGCAGACTCTCTACCCATTCAGCCAAGGTCGGTATCTGCTGGATATCGTTGCGCATGACGATCGAGTGACGGAGCGGCTGCTTGGTCTCGGTCTGTTCGCCCTCTACCGGCAGCCATTTGACGACGAGCATGGTAAGGTCATCGCTTTGCTCGGCATCGCCCACGAACGCTTGTACGTCATCCAGCAGTGCTTCTATCTCCCGCTTGGCAGCAGTCGGATCTTTCAAATCCGTTTGTGCGGTTTCAAACGCACGAATCGCCTCCAGCATTTTCTCTTCACCGTACTGCTCATGGTTTGCGTTCTCCGCCTCGGTCAGTCCGTCTGTATAGAGGAACAAAGTGTCGCCGCGTTGGATCGTCGCCGTTTGCGGCGTATAGGAATAGCCGGAGAGAATACCGATCGGTAAGTTAGGTATCGTCGGCAGCATCTCTACTACCGTACCGTTCGAACGCTCGATCAGCACAGGTGCGTTATGGCCTGCGTTGCAATAATGCAGTTCGCCGGTCTTCAGATCCAACTCGCCGATGAACAGCGTCACGAACATGTTCATGTCATTCGTCTCGGATATCGAGTCGTTGATCTCGCCGGTCAGCGCAGCTATGTCATGCTCGTGCGCCGAGAACGAGCGGAAGAGTGAACGGGTAGTTGCCATCACCAGCGAAGCCGGCACACCTTTGCCGCTTACATCGCCTACACAGAAGAACAACTTGCTATCCCGCTCGAAGAAGTCATACAAATCACCACCGACCTCCTTCGCGGGCAAAATGATGCCATACATGCTCAAATCCGGACGGTTTTGGTAAGGCGGAAAAGTCTTCGGCAGCATCGCCATTTGGATATTGCGGGCGATCTCCAATTCGCCGAGCATACGTTCTTTCTGCGAATTGAGAGTCATCAGTACTTTAATGTCCTTGCCTGCGCGATAGACGATAAATACCAGCAGCGCCAAACCAAGCAGCATCAGAATCGTAACTATCAAACCCATTTTCCGTAGATCGGCGTACAGGATATCTTCCGGAATAATAATGGATATATGCCAGCCGGTGGCGTCTATCTCCTCGTCAAACGTAAGATACTTGCGTCCGGGTATCGTGTCGGGATCATCTACGATCGAAAGTCCTGTGGAAGATTTAATGGCATAGTAGCTGTCCTGATAAACCTGCAGATAGTTCGATATATGCGACAGACGATCAAGCGACAGATCGATACAAACGACCGCCACTACCTCGCCTTTTGGGTTCTTGACCGGATAGGTACAACTGACCACCATCGTCTTGGCACCCGCATCATCCAGATAAGGCTCGCACCACCAGCAACTGTCTATCGTCAAGCCGTTACCGAACCACTCCGTATTGAGATAGTCGTGATTAGGTCCGCCGATCTGACGTGTGTAGATCGCTTCCTCGCCCTCCTTGTCCGTGCGGCTGCTGCATACTTCAAACCAACGGCCGTACTGCGGGTAATAATTCGGAATAAATGCTATACCGGCACTCTCTATGTTATCCAGCGTTTGCAGCAGCACACGCGTAGAGGCGTACATAGCTTGCGGGTTGCTCAAATTACGCTCTGCCATCATAGCTAACATCTGCGCGGCTTCCTCGATCGCTACTGTGTGTACGTTGATCTCCAGCTCCGCCAAGCGCAATTCCGTTTGCGCACGGTCAATGGCTTCTTGCTGGATCGCTGCCCGGCTGCAAAAATACTGGATGCAGGCGGTCAATTCCAACACGGCCGCTGCCACCAATATGATCCAAAAGCCGGATTTGAGACGAGTCGGTTTATCTGAATCCTTCTGTTTCATAAATCGTTTTACTTCATTTTATATTGCACAAATGCTTCAATCGCTTCGTAGTTCGCCAAGCCAAGCCGTGCGTACAGTTCGGCGGTAGCGTGGTTTCTGTCCTCTGCGCGTTGCCAGAACAAACGTTCGTCGTTGCCCATGAACGGCGCGGACTCCATCTGGCTCTGGTGTTTGAGGATCGTGTTCCGCTTGAAGCGCAGTTCCTCGGGAGACATCGGTACTGCCATTTCGATCAGATCCACCTCCCACTCCATCCATGCGCCGCGGTACATCCATATGCGGCAGTCTTTGAGCCATTCGTCCCAAGCGGAAGTATGGCGCAGTTCATCCAATGCAGCCAGCACGGCATCCAGACACACACGATGCGTACCGTGCGGGTCTGCCAAATCACCGGCTACGAACATCTCGTGCGGCCGTACCTGCTCTAACAGTTGACGCACAATCGTACAGTCTGCTTCCGTCAACGGACCTTTCTTGATCGTGCCCGTCTCGTAGAACGGCAGATTCAGGAAATGGATATGATCGGTCGGCAGTCCCATATGCCGACAGGCAGCGGTAGCTTCGCCGCGACGGATGAGCGCTTTGAGATCCAATATCTCGCGCGTGTCATTGTCTCCTATCTTATCGCGCATGGCGTCCCTGTACGCGTTGTACTTGGGCAGCACTAAGGCTTCGTCTAAGAGCCCTAACTTGGCGTAACCCTTCATAAAATCCAAGAAACGTACCACTTCATCGTCGCACACGGCTATACAGCCGCTCGTCTCGTACGCCACATGCACATTATGCCCCTGCTTGATGAGTCGGGCAAACGTACCGCCCATCGAGATCACATCGTCATCCGGATGCGGCGAGAAGATCAGGATGTCCTTCGGGTACGGTGTCGCTCGCTCGGGACGGTTCGAATCGTCCGCATTGGGCTTACCTCCCGGCCAGCCGGTGATCGTATGCTGGAGGTCGTTGAAGACCTTGATGTTACAGTTATACGCCGATTCGTAGCGGGTGATGAGTTCGCCCAAACCGAAATCGTTGTAGTCTTTATTGGTCAGTTTGAGGATCGGCTTGCCGGTCTTCTCGCAGAGCCAAACGACAGCACGACGCACGAGTTGGTCATCCCAGTCGCAGCCGGTCACTACCCACGGCGTCAAAATTCGTGTCAGCCGAGACGCAGCGCCGAGATCCAAAAGGATACGCGCGTTCTTATGCAGTTGCAGTACCGAAGCCGGACAGGACACATCGAAGCGTTGCTCGATCGCTTCCCGCACGATGGAGGATTTATGTTCGCCCCATGCCACCAACATGATCTCTTTGGCTTGCATGATCGTGCCGATACCCATCGTGATCGCGCTCACCGGCACTTGCTCTACGGAGCCGAACATGATCTTGGCGTCCTCTTTCGAGTTGTTATCCAGCAGCACCAGACGCGTCATCGACGTGAACGACGAACCGGGTTCGTTGAAGCCTATGTTTCCGCACCGGCCGATACCTAACAGCAGGAAATCGATTCCTCCGGCAGCGGTAATAGCCCGCTCGTACTCTATGCAGAACGGCACTATTTCCTCCTTGCGCATGTTACCCGGAATCGTGTGTATATTCTCCGGCAGTATATCCACATGGTCCAGCAGCTGGCTGCGGAGTTGTGCTTCGTTGCCGGCTTTGTTGTCCGTCAGCGGGTAGTACTCGTAGAGGTCGAAGAAGATGACGTTACGGAAACTCAGCCCTTCCTCTTTGTGCTTGCGCACGAGTTCAGGGAAGATGTCCCGCGTAGAACGCCCGGGAGCGATTGACAGCACGAACGGACGAAACTGCTGCTGATGTTGACGGATCAGCTCCGCAATATGGTTTGCCACTTCAATAGCACCGGCACGAGCTGACTCAAAGATCGTCACCGGCATCTGTTCCTGACGCGTCACGCGACTCTGCTCGAACACATCATCCGGGCAGTACAAACGCCGTGACACACGACTCAACGAAATCTGTGAACTAAGATTTGCTTTCATAACCTCTTACCTTTTACCTCTTACCTCATACCTCTTAACCTACTCCGCCTCAAACTCGATCTGCTGCGACGGCAGGATAGCATCTGACGTAATGCGTACGTTCTCTGCGGTTGCAACCGCCTTCCGCACCGTACACGTGCGCTCCTCGCCGGGCAATAGTCCGCACAGCGATTCTTCGGCACGCACACCGTCCACCGTCACATACGCATCGCGGTAGATAGGCGCTATACCGGTGTTCGTCACCGTGAAACGGCTGTTCACGCCGTTGGTCTCCGCTTTAAGAATACGGAAGTTATATCCGGCAGCTATGCCTGCCTCTGCGGCACGCTCCGGCGTAAAGTACTGCCCGCGCGAAGCATCGTTGCAGATCACAAACGTCATATGGTACTTGGCAGCTGCCTGCTCCCATGTAACGCCGTACATGCCTGCCGGATTAAGGAAATTACGCTGGTCGTCCTGGGTGTAATAACTGATCTCACCGCCGCATACGCCGGTTCTCCAATGCTCCATTCCGCTCCAAATCCAGCATTTCTCATTCCATCCGTCGCCCTGCGCTATGTCGTGCTCGGCGTGCATGAATGTGTCGTCAAACAGTCCGAATGCCAGATTCTTCGTGTCCTCGGACTTGCAGATATCGGAGTAATACTCATCCCCCGCGTCGATACTCGTCAACCAGGGTATGCGCATCACGTTCGACAGATGTATAAACAGTTCGCGCTGGTACTCGCGCGTCGGAAAATTGCGTCCGAACTGCGGCGTCGTGCCATAGGTATGGTACTCGCCCCAATGCCCGAAACCGACCTCCACAAACGCCAGACGGGCATCGTCGTTATACCGTGCCGCCAAGTCGGAATAGAACTGCTTGACGAACCATCTCAACTCGGCATGACTCCAGTCCGGATACCACGTCGGACCGTCACCGCCGGGATTAGCGGCATACGTCTCGTTGTAATCCGGTAATTCACGGATATAGTCCGGCACATACGTACCTCCCTGCTTGTTGATGCAGTTATTGCGGTTCGAGGGATAACAAAGCGGAAAACGTACGACCATCTGGTGCCCACGCGAAGCGGCATCCGACAGCAAATCTTCCAGATACGACCAGTCGTATTGCAGCTTGCCGTCTTGCTTGCCCGTTACTAACTTGCAGGGCTGTATATACGAGAACTCCAGCGCCAGACTGTTACCGTGCGTGCTGTTAAAGCGCGCAGCCTGATTGTTCCATAACACCAGTCCGGTCATCGGCTGCACATGGGTCACACGACTGTGCAATGCCACCGGTTCATAGTTCGCGTCGTCTTTCTGTCCGCATGCCACCAGCACCACCGCCGCACATGCCAAAAGGAATGATTTGCTCTTCATAATATCCGTATTATACCAATTCGGGCGCAAAATTACAAAAAAAATTTGACATATGCAAATTTATTTGCAAAAATACTAAAAAACGCACTTGCGCCAAAGCCGCATCGCTTGATCGATGACCGGTGCCATGTCGTAATATTTGTACTCTGCGAGGCGCCCGCCGAAAAAGACATGTGTTTCTTTGTCTGCTAACGCTTTGTATTGGTTGTACAAGGTATTATTGCGTTCGTCATTTACCGGATAGTACGGTTCCATTCCTGCTTGCCATTCAGAGGAATACTCGCGGCTGATAACTGTCTTTGGAAGATCATAGACCGCCTTACCGAACAGTTCGAAATGTTTGTGCTCGATTATACGCGTAAAAGGTGTTTCCCGATCGGTATAGTTAACCACCGCGTTTCCTTGAAAATCAGGCATATTGAGCACCTCTGTTTCAAAGCGCACCGTACGATACTGCAATCGCCCGAAACGGTAGTCATAAAACCGGTCTATAGCGCCCGTGTAAACAATATTGTCTGCCAATTCGGTCAATTCGTCCCGATGGTCAAAAAAATCACAATTTGTTCGTGTGTCGGATCCTTCCAAAAGACGCTCAATCAGCGGATTATATCCGCCTACAGGAATGCCCTGATACGGGTCGTTGAAATAATTGTTGTCATACACAAAGCGCAAAGGCAGACGGCGAATGATGAATGTCGGCAGTTCGGAGCAAGGCCTACCCCATTGTTTTTCGGTATAACCCTTAATCAGTTTCTCATAGATATCCTCGCCTACGAGCATTAGTGCCTGTTCCTCTAAATTACGAGGCTCTTGCCCGTTGAGTTTGCATTTGAATTTCGATCTTTGACTTTCGAGTATCGCGATTGCTTCCTCCGGTGTCTGAACACCCCACATCTGATGAAACGTGTTCATGTTGAACGGCAGGTTGTACAGTTCGCCTTTGTAGTTGGCGATCGGACAATGCGTGAAACGGTTGAAAGGCACGAACGAGTTCACAAAATCCCATATCTCTTTGTCGCTCGTATGAAAGATATGCGCGCCGTATGTATGCACATGAATTCCTTCCGTTTCCTCGCAATACACATTGCCTCCCAAATGCGGACGCCGGTCTATGACAAGGCATTTTTTGCCTGCCTGCGTTGCCAAGTGTGCAAACGTTGCCCCGAACAATCCGGAACCTACTATCAAATAATCATAGTGCATAATCTACTTATTATCAACCATCTTATGTACGACTACTGCGTTTTCAAGCGTATCGCTTGGGAATTGATCCACGTATTGCTGGATGGAATCGGTGTAGAAATATTCGAACACCTCACCGCCGCTTGTTGCGCATATCTCTTCATCGGTATAATGAATCACATAATCCGCTTCCGCCACATTTTTCGCACATACATCCACCGTCACCTCCATCGGGCCTGTGCAATAACCCGTTTCCGCCATGCGCGGAGGGTACAGATTTGCGGTGTAATACAGGTATTCCAGCCCTACATGAGGAATAAATACCGTTTCTCCGTCTTGCACAAGATTAATAATGTATTCGCCTGATTTCCACTGGTTTTCATAATCATGTTCTCCTTCTAACACATAACGTTTTAAGGCACGATTATGACATGCCGCATAGACGCCGTTAAGCGTCGTGATACCTATTACCGCCAAGATCCCATATCGAAGGATTTTGTTCGTCTCTATCGTCATCAGAAGCGGCACTAACAGCAGCGCAAACGGAATCATATAAAGCAAATAATGCCGCCCTCCGTGTACAAAGACGAACTGCAACGCAAAGCCGATGATCGCAAAGAGGCATAGCAGCACTTCGCGGTATTTGCCTAGTCGGAATAATAACGGCAGGCACAAGAGTGCCACATACACCACCGGTACCTGATGATTGCATAGAGAGAACAAGTTACCGGCAATACGCGTGAGCACCATGGACGGCGTTGTTTCGATGCCACGGAATGCGTCCATCTCCGCTGTCCCGTAGCCGTTGAACAAGATGGAGCGGTACATCTCCGTGCCGAAAAAAGCGAGGCACAGCAATAACGGAAGGCAATACCCAGCGATGAACGCCATCGTCTGCTTCCATTTGTCTGACGATGAAGATGTGAGCATTAACCAAAGAATCAGCGGCAGGAATCCGGCTCCGAACTGCTTCGTCAGAAATGAGCAGCAGGTTACTGCTCCCGCAAGTATCTGCCATGCCGGATGGCGGTTCTGCCACCTGTAATACAGACATATCGCTAACAATCCCCAAAACATCCCGGGAATCTCAAAAATCACCTCATTGCCCTGCTGCTGGTAGGTAATAATGAAAAACAGCCATGCCACAAAACATGCAACCGGAGTTGCTGCCCCCCATTTCTTCGAGATCGCATACAGGCACGCCGCACATCCTCCTGCATACAGCCAATGCACCGCCAAATAGAAGGGATAGCAACCGTATGGGACATGAAACAGCCACTTGAATGCTACGTTGATATAGTACCACAGCGGAGGATAATTGAGATGCATCGTGGCGTACGGGATATACCCTTCGGCGATTCGCTCCGTTTCTACGAGTAGCACGGCGGAATCCGTATTGATGATATTGAAAAACGACCCGCCGATGAGTCCGAGCACAGACAGTACCCCCATCACCGCCAATGACCATTTAACCTCTTTGTGCTCAAAGAAACCGCTCATCCTAAACGCTTGTTAATCATTCTGAAATCGCCCAGTGCTTTGCATCCGATCCGGAATATACGGCGCATGTTGATGGAGTTCACCCCACCCTGCCTCGGACGGAAAGTAATCGGATACCAGGCCACCTTCTCGCCCTTCTTGACGGCAATTGCGGAAACGGTTACGTTGGTTAGGAACATATCCTCCGGGATATACGCCAATACAGCTTTCAGCCTTTCTGCCCTCATCAGTCGGAACGGCGTATTGGCGTCCTCCACTCGCACATGGAACATCAGCCATACCACCATCCGCAGAACGTTCGTCACGAATATTCGTCCTATTCCGTCCTGACGATGCGTGCGGGAACCGATATGAAAATCGAACGCTTCACGCTGCTCCCACATATCCCCAAACTCCTCAGGAAGCGTCTGCCCGTCGCTGTCCGTCTGGAACACATAATCTGCTCCGTGGTGAATGGCATAGCGGTACAAATAATGGACTGTCGCTCCATGGCCGGAATTGGTTTTGTGTAATGGTATCAGTAGCGGATAACGGCGTTGCAAGTCCTGCAGGACATCCCATGTCCGGTCTTTGCTGCCGTCATTAGCAATCACCAAACGCGCTTCGTGCCCCTCATCAACCAGCCGCTCACATACGGCATGCCATTCTGCTACCGTCGCCGCTATGTTTGCCTCCTCGTTATACGCAGGCATCACTATGTAAACCTTTTCCGTTTTCAATGCTCAATTTTCTTAAAGGTGATATATTTATTAAGCAGGAACTGCACCAGTGCGACAACGATGATGGACAGCAGTTTGCCGGGCACTTCCGCTATACCTCCGACAGTGACCAACAGATACAATAGCAGTTCGCTGATACCTAATCCCACCAGCCCTACCGCATAAAACGACAGGAATCGCACCGTCACACGGTCTTTTACTTTGAAATTAATGGAACGGTTAAGAAGGAACGAGGTAAAAATACCGATATGAATACTGATGACATTTGCCCACAAATACGGCATGATGCCGAAATGGCACAATAGCGTGTAGATGCAGAAATCCAGTCCGGCACAAAATCCGCCAATAAATCCATACAAGATTATATTACGAAAACGTTGGTATAATTGTTTTGCTTTCTGCATTCTATGCTTTCCATTAAATCCGCTGCAAAGGTACAAAAAAAAAATGACGTGAGCAAATTTCACGCCATTTTTTTTAATTGAAAATTGATAATTGATAATTGAAAATTAAAATGTCAACTGTCAACTGTCAACTATCAACTGTCAACTATCAACTGTCAACTATCAACTGTCAACTATCAACTGTCAACTATCAACTGTCAACTGTCAACTATCAACTATCAACTGTCAACTGTCAATTGATCAGTGCTGATCGTCGTAAGCGTCGCCTTCGACTTTCCAATACCAAGCGCGCATGGTCTTGATGCCATTCGGCTGATCCTTCTGCGCGTTGAATGCAGCGGTGTCGGCTTGGATCTTGGAGAGGTCTTTCTTACGCGCTGCAACTGCCTGAGCGACTGCGGTGAAGCGCATACGTGCTGCGCGTTCATCTGCGCTGATTACGCGTCCGCTCTGGTCATAGACCGTAGCCTTACGCGAATACAAGCGCGTGCAGTTCGGGTTCAGCGTGGGCGCTTCACGGTGGGTACCGATGAGGTAAGTACCGTGGCGGTGACCTTCTTTGTTCTTGGTTGCTTTGGCAAGCGAGCCTTTTACGTACTCGATACCATTTGCATACTGTACAATAGCCATAGTGTTAAATTGTTAAATG
>Ga0310690_10001990_pt1 | contig 34801 bp, 49 predicted proteins | sample AusTroGonzalo_MG_2_FD_207661 | JGI IMG/M metagenome (GOLD analysis project Ga0310690, IMG submission 207661) | Bovine rumen microbial communities from tropical cattle in Woodstock, Queensland, Australia - Gonzalo_04 (v2) (version 2) | ecosystem: Host-associated > Mammals > Digestive system >...
CGATGCCGATGTATGTTCACGAACTACAACACATACTGCGGTACTTCAATAGAATCGAGTTATAATCGGCCCTAATTCGCAGATTTTGTGAAGGAAACTTACGATAAACTTGTTAATGACTTTTTACCCTAACTGATATGGACGTAAAAACCATTATTGCAGTATTCATTACAATACTTCTCACAATATTCATTTGTTGGCTCGTTTCCAAATTTGGAGAAATTCAAGATGAATGGATGAAAGATTTCCGAGAAAAATGGAATAACTGATTCATTTTTACCCTAACCATGAACAAGGAAGAACGCAAACTTACAGCCAAGATAGCCGTCGCGGTAGCGGTGATGCTTATCGCCATCGCCTCGGTGGGATTGTTTTACATTAAATTCTAACACTATGAGAAGAATACCTTTCGACATCAAGTACCGCCCGGAGATAGAGGCGGGCAAGTACAAGGTAGTGACCGAACACGGAGAATCCGTCAGGATTATCTGTTGGGATTCAAAGTTTTGGGGCGCTTATCCTGTTATCGCACTCATTAGCGACGGTGACGGAGAAGATATAATCCACATTAGCGAGAGTGGCAACAGCAACAACAACTCGGTCAGAGGCGAACAACTCTATGTCATCACCGACGAGCCGGAGGAACTGACCGAGTTCGAGAAGGCGGTCGAGGCAATCTATGAGAGTTGCGGGGTGAAAGAATTACAATTAAGGAAAAAAGCCTCCGAACTCCTCGTCATCGCCCAGAAAGAAATTGAAAAGAGCCAATGGATTAAGGATATAAGGGAGTGGTGCTACAACAAGGGACATCTTGAAGGATATGCCAAGGGCCAAGAGGATGCGGAGAAACGGCATAACGAGGCAACCTCGTTCCATTACAACCTTTATCCCCTCGTGTTTCCATCATGCTATGGTGGCGGGCCTTGTACCAATCCTCACCGCGACTGCATCAACTGTCCGCGCACCGGAACATCGGGAATCGCAAAGACTGACACGAATATCAAATAGCCATGACGAAAGCGGAAGAATATCAAAACAACCACAAGCAACTCTACGAGGTGGATTCTTACCCGATAGAGGTGGTCAAGGAACTTGAACGGAACGCCTATATCGCAGGAGAGAAAGACACGATAGAGAGAGCGGTTGAGTGGCTCCGTGAAAATTGGAGAAACTATGTGTGGACAACCGATAATGGAATCCCGCATTTTGGGCATTGGGAGAATGATTTCCGTCAAGCGATGGAGGAAGAACAATGAGCATCGAATGGTTGAAGCAATACCTCTTGTGGGGGTTGTTCTTTTTCGCGGTAGGAGTTATTCTCACTCTCGTTTGCGCTGGTGTAAAATACATCGTAAGAACGATTAGGAAGAGGGCCAAGAAATGAGTACAAAAAAATCAAAACCGAACGAGGGTAAGTTCTCCGAGGAATCAATCCAGAGGGCGCTGAACTTGGAATACCTTTCCAATCCGAAGTTCCTCGTCCACAACCTCTATGTGTTCGGATGGGAGAGCGACTACCTCGCAAAGACCGCCGCGGGGTATTGGTACGAGGTGGAAATCAAAATCAGCCTCGCCGACTTCAAGAAGGACTTCGAGAAAACGCACAAGCACAACGCATTGAGAAACCGTGGCTGGGTAGGAAGGGAAGCCGTACCCAACTATTTTTCGTACTGCGTACCGAAGCCGTTGTTAAACAAGGTACGGCATCTTGTTCCAGACTATGCTGGACTAATCGGCGTGAACGAGTATGGCCACCTCATAATCGAGAAAGCCCCGCCGAAACTCCACCCGGTAAAACTCTCGGACACCGACTTGAAGCTGGTGGACAAGTTCTACTACAACTGGAAGGAAGAAAAGAGGAAGAACCGGGAACACGATGAAATCGTCCGTGACCTACGATGGAAGATTTCATTTCTCCGGGAGGAATACAAGTCCGCTACGGGATATTCAATAAACGAAGCACTTTAACACTTACGCTATGGAAAAACAAGAACTGACGTGGCAGGACATCAAGCGAATCGTCACTATCGCCGACGACCTCGAACCCTTGCGGAGCGGCGAGGACTTCCTTTTCGAGTTGCAATCCGAGGAGGGGTTCTACTCCGAAATCCTAAAACGATTCAAGGAGGGGGAGAAATGAGCAACAGGAAACGCACGAAACGGAAGATTGATAAAATACAATTCTACGGGATGTTCGCCGACTTGATGGGCAAGGATGATGCCCGACCGAAGAATATCCTTCCGCCCTCGAAAGAGTGCGAAAGAGGACTTGATTATAGATGGGAGGAAGAAGATGGACGAAGTTAAAGGCTATATCACATTGGGACCAAAGGAGAAACCAATGTACTGCATCCCGGTCCCATACATTCCCAAGAAGTTCCAAATCTGGATGTTGAGATTGTTCTATGGGTGGGACTTCATAACGAAGGAGGAATATATAGACTATATGAACAAAAAATGGGAGAAACAAGAACAATGAAAGCAATCAGGAAAGAAGACGGAAAAGAAATCGAGGTGAGAATCTACACCGAAAAACAGTATGTGCAAACCGAGGCCGAAGAGGGTGAAATCGGAAAGCGCGTCTACCGCGAAGACGCACTCATCATAAAGGAGGCTGTCGACTGGAAGACATTCCACAGGGAGGCGGCGAAGGACTTTATGTGCACGCTCATACTGGTCGATAAGGGCAGAGGGTCGTTCGCACAAACATCCAGCGAACTCAATGCAAGAGTGGCGATTGCGTATGCCGACGAACTCATAAAGCAACTCAAATATGGAGAATAAGCCTATCGAACAAACGCCACTGGGATGGGAAGTTAATATGCTCTACATCATGTTGCAGGCCGCGGACATTCTCGTCGAAGACATCGACCAGCAACTCCGCATACGGGGAGAGCACTTCAAGCGTGAGCAGAAGCAGGCATTCAAGCGGTACACGCAGAAGCAACGGGAGGCATCCTATTGGATTCACGATGTAATCAAGATTGACGATGCCTTCTGGGAGGCGACGGACAAGAACTCCAAGCGTTACTCGAACTCCGTGGCCGACGCCCACGAGTTGCTCCGTGCTTGCCTCTTGTATATGGACAGGAGCCACACGGAGAAAGGGTACTACCAAATTATGCGTTTCATTCGTGGGTTGCCAGAGGGCGGGATATTCCCAGAGAAGACCATCTCCCGTTTCAACTTCAACCGTGCGTGGGTGTACGAGAAAGGGGATCGAATCCACAACGAAAACCACGGAGACGGAATGTTAGACCTACCTCTCGGAAACGGGAACTGGCAGTGCGTCTTCGACGGAGGGAAAAAGGTCGTACTTAACGAGTCCCATTTTAAACTGATATGAAAACGATATACAAGACCGCCTTTCTTCGAAAAATAATTTTCGGGAAAGAATATTACCAAAACCGTATGTCGGAGATGGATAGAAAATGCGCTTACTATCTTGACCAAAGCATTCACGCCAGCAACCATAGACTTAGAGATGCTTTTGTCAAGACTGCGGCAATGTATTACAAACGATATCTCTTTTACTTCAATAAAATATCTAACAATGAACTTCGGAAAAGTATTCAAGAAGGAGCGTGAGCGTCTCGGCGTCACGCAGAAGGAAATGGCCAAGATGCTTGGTCTGACCACATCCGCACTATGGAAGATTGAAGCTGGAAGGAATGTGCCAAAAGAAAGTACAATCGTCAAGTTGTGCAAGGTTGCATTCATCCCTATAGCCTACTTCTATAAGCAGGCTACGACCCTGAGGGACTATTCGTTCCCGGTATCGATGATCCACGACGGGACAAAAACCATGTCAATGGACATCGGAACTGGAGAGGATGAATAGAAAATGCCCGCCTGGAACCGCGAAACCAGACGGGCTTTCTTGACGCATCACTGCGTCTATTCGTGCCTACAATGCGGGCACGACATTTCGCATACTATATCCGACACGCACCTGGATATGTCCCCGGCGAGGTACGCGAACTCCTCGCCCCACGGCTCGATGCCGTCCGAGTGTGCGATGTCTTGTGCAATATGTACAATCTCGTGGACAGTCGTGTCCAGAAATTCCGCCCCCGTAGTCGTTAGCCCAACACCGACAACCGTTTTCCTTTCAGTAGGTCGGCTGTAGCAGAATCCCTCGTTAGGTCGTCCGACGCTGATGTTCTCTGACACTTTTTGAATGATAGAATCGGGCGCGTCAGCCCAGAGCAGGGCGTCAAGAATGCGCTCCATATCGGATTTGTCGAAGGAGAATAAAAACACCACGCACCAGCGTCGGACTGTGACCTCACGGATAATCATATCACATCGCTCCAGACAATCGGGATCCCGAGAGCCATCGTCTTCGCATAGAACTCGTCGAACGCACGCGTAGGGCTTCCGTCCGGATCATCGAGGTAGTCCTTCACGAACTTGGCGAGGTGCATCTCGTCCGTGATGGACGACCCCATATAGTCGGCTGTCGCCATCGCCCATACATACGGTCCGTCGTAGCCCTTGTCGTTCGTCAAGGTCACGCCGTTGACCTTCATCTTCTCGTCGAAGACGCTTTTCTCTACGGTCTTGATGATCTCGCCGTTGCGTCCTCGCATCATCCCGACCGCCCATTCGTATAGCGGTTTGCTGAAATGCCGACCGTGGTAGGAGAGGTACTCTCGCATCCCTCTCGGCATCATATCGTAGTCGTCAAATCGTTCTGCCATTTCTCTTGACTTTTAAGGGCTGGGCGGTCATTTCGGACCGCCCGCCCAGGTTCTACATATAGCGTCCGCGAGAGTCGCGGCGCCGACGCTCTCCGTACATATCGTCGTCCCACATCTCGTGTTCGCGACGACCGTAGGAGCCGCCCCTTTCGCCGAAATAGCGTTCGCCGTAGCGGTCTTCCATCTCACAGGCGAGCTCGTGCATCTTCTCGACGGCCTCACGGGCCTTCTCCGCTGCGTGGAAGAACTCGTCCGCTTCGGATTTCTGCCCGTAGCGGCTGTCTCTGAAATTGTAAACTCTGTAGCCCATAGTTAGTCCTCTTTCTTTTTGCCAAGGGACTTCGACAGCATTCCCGTGAGGGCCGCTATCTGGTCGCTCATCCCCGCAAGTTGCTCTTCCAGCCTCGCAATCTTGCCCGCCTGCTCCTGCTCGTGCTTGAGTTGCGGGTTTAGGTCCAGAAGCAACTGGTCGCAAGAGGCGATGATCCGTCGGTGGAGGTCCACCTGGTCAATCGCCGTCTGGCTCGCATTTCTGATGACATTGATCTCGTTGACGATGCCGTCCCTCGTCTCGCTCAAGATGACTCCCTTGTCGGGAAACTCCGCTATGGATGAGTTTATCGGGATGCGAGGATAGGTCTCGGTCTTGCCGTCAACCTCGATTGAGAGGTCAACCATCATCCCCATCGTGTTGGGGTTGATTGGTTGCTGGAAATTGAACTGCGGCGGGTACTGGTTGCTGACTTGTGCGACTTTTCCTACCGCGAATCGCGGTTCGTTCTTGTAGAGAACATACACGGGAGTTCCTTGTCGAAGTCCACTTAACATAGTTAATCTGCTTTTCTTGTTACACAATCGGGGTCATAACCTGGAGCGTGCCATTGAACCAGTCGTAGAAGACCGTGATGACGCCAGCCCCGGTAAGGTCGGCGGCGGTAACTGCCACGCCACCGAAGGATGTCAACGCACGGGTTTGCCCGTTGAGGGTGAACCGAACCGGGAGCGTCCCGGTCGTGCCCGTAGGAATAGCCTCGGCGATGCGAATCGTGAGATAGCCGACGCGTGGCACACTCCGAAAGCCCAGAGTGAAATCCACGGAGTCGGAACCGACGGTCACACCAGTCGTGGTAAAGTAAGGCACGCCACGCGTGTTGGTCGTAAGGATGTTGACGCACTCACACATGGTTCAGCCCTCCCTAAAAAACGAGCCCGTTGTTGTAGCCGTAGAAGCCACCGCTGTACGGGGTGTTGTTCACGGCCTGGATGTTCGGGTAGACCACCGGGACGGTCGGGAGTTGACGGGCGGCAATCTGGTCGACCTTCGCGGCGAGCGGGCTGACGAGGCTGTTGACATAGCCAGTGATAGCCGCCGTCTGGTTGGCGTTGTCGATCTGGCCACGGAGCTGACCGATGATGTCGGACTGCGTGTCAATCTTCGCCTGCATCTCGCGTTTCTCGAGGTCGCAGAACTTGTCGTTAATCATAGTGGTCTGGGCCGCGATGGCGGCGGTGACCGCAGCGGTGTTGCGGTCGGCCTGACCAGCGAGAGCGGTGGTCTGCTCCAGCGTGCGGAGCTGGGCCTGGTAGCCCTGCTCGACCGTGAGGAGTTTCTGGTCGCAGCAACACTTCTGGAAATTGCTGATGATGGACGCGTCACCAGAGGCGATTGCGTTCATAATCTGCGGGACGGACACGGCCTGCTGGAGAGCGAGCGTCTGGAGGGCGTTCTGCACATTCTGGACACCGCTGTTCACGAGGTTGAAATCCTGACCGAGAGCCGTAGCGAGGTTGCTGATGGCCGTGCGGGAGGCCTCGCCCTGGGCGTTGATTGCGTTCATGATCAGCTCGCGACCACTGTCGTTGTTTAGCTGGTTGGAAAGGAAACCAGCGGAGCCGTTACCGCCCCAGCCACCGCCGAAGCCACCGCCCCAGCCACCATTGCCCCAGCCGAACATCGAGGCGATGATTGCCAGACCAAAGAGGTCTGCGATGCTGTTGAAGGAGCCGAAGCCGTTACCCCAGCCGCCGAAGGACGGGTACGCAGTGTTGCCTTCGGGGAGGATGATAGTCTTATCTTCTGCCATAGTTTTTAAGAATTTTAAGAATTAAACTGCCGTAACAAGCGCTCTGTCACGGCACAAAATTCCACAAAAAAGCCCACCACTTTAGTGTGATGGGCGAGAATTTGTTATGTCGTTGAATATCAGTCTTTCCGTCGCCAAGACGGCGGGACGAGTTTGCGGAATGCCTTGAAAGAGTACAGCGTGATGTTTCTCCTCGGTTTCTGAATCATCCTCCGTTTAATGACGCCATGCACGGCGTCTCGTGACTTTCCGTACATCTCGGCGAGTTCGTCCGCAGAAGCAAAGATGTCCATATTCTCCGTGATTGCCATATATGCGGATTTCACTTGTTCCCGCGTGCATTCGTTACGCTTTAGTTTGCGGATGAAAAGTTCCAGCACCTCGATGATTAAATCGTCCATATTACTATTGTTTGAAGAAGACATTGTAAGCCGACACGAGAAGAAGGATTGTCATCGAGCCAAAGACGGCTATATTGACCTGTGCGACGATTTCTGACAGTTCGATAATGTAGTAGTCCACCAAGGACACGAACTGCGGAATAAGGGGCAAAACGCACGCCCTTCGATGCCACTTGCAGAGCCGTAGAATTCTGGACAGAACGAGAAACGACGCAACCGTCACGGGAGATGCGTAAAAGAGCGCGTCAAGAATCCATACTACACTCTCTGGGGCGAAGAACGCCACCGCCAGAGTAACCATATACGGGACGGTATAAATGAACGGCAGTACCTGCACTGCCGTCGTCACATATCGCAAGGTCTTAATTAGACCCGCGAGGTCGAGAGTTCTTCGGTCTTGTCCCGCGTCTGACATGGGTTATTACTTGTGCCTTGGTTTGGTACAATCGTTCTCCGTTCGGGTTGTCGTTCGGAACGACACGCATAGGCACTCTTGCAATAAGCGTGCCCCCGTTGCCCTTCTTGGACTTGACCGTAATTTTGACCTTCGCCCGTGACATTTATTACTTAACCTTTTCAGCGTAAACCTTCGGCATAATGATCTCCTCTGGCTTGATGTACGCCTTGTTCGTGAAGAGGAGAATCGCCGCTATGATGATTTCTGCCATATCTCTAAAACGAATATCCAAAAGTACCGCCGATGCCAGCGTAGGGTTGGATTCCTTTCGGAGTGAAGCCGACACCTAACTGCGGGCCTACGGTGACGCTCCACCTCTTGCGGTATGGGACGGTTATCGTGGTCTCCCTTTCCTTCACCCACATGTCTACGAGTTCCGGGTTGAATCCCCGTATTGTGGCCTTGTAGTTCTCGCCTTCGTAGGTCTTTTCGACGATTGGCACTTCGACGAGGACGGAATCGCGGACGGAGGTAGTGTCATGGACGGTGGTCGTGTCATGCACCGGGAACGGGACTAACTTCCATTTGACGATAACGGAGTCCTTCGGCTCTTGGACGGGTTGCGGAAGCCATTTCTCGATATAGACCGTATCCCGCCGATTCAAGGCGCTTTCGCACCTCCGCCATACAAATTCCCCTCCCGCCCAAAAGGACGCGAGAACGGCGAGAACAAACGCCAATGCGATGAAGATAGACGACCTTTTCATCTTTCAATCTTGTTAAGGGAGCATCCGGGGAGGTGGAACCACTAAACACCTGATACGATTATGACAAATCCTCCCCGGTACTCCCGCCTTCATAAAGTTGGTATAGAATTAAGAGGGTTACTAACATTACTAACTAACATTACTAACTGTTAGGTCTTTGAGATTACCCATCCGTCCATGCCGAGATTGGTCGTGGCGAATGCGATGGCAAGGGCCTCGTCATCATACGGGCCGAAGGCTTCCTCGTTCGCCGTGATTACCCAGTACAAGGGCGCTCCGTCAGCCGTTGAACTCATAGACCTTCTGCGTTATGCCGTACTGAGGAAGCACATCGAAATGCAACCAACTCACGGCCTTCTCGATTCGTATGTTGCACGGAAGGAGGCTCGCGTTCGCCTTAATCTTCTGCCTCGCCTGCTCTGCGGTCATCCCCGTGATGGAGAAGTCGCCAGCCTTGCCGAGAACATGGGAGGAAAGGTACACCGCCTTCTTCTCCTTCACCATCTGGCACATGTTGCACCGGAGGCCCCGTTGTTTCTTCGTGGTGGAATTGCACCACATGGGCTTCTTCAAGATGTCCCGCCGGATAATGAGAAGGGCGTGGAGATAATCCGTGTCGAGGAACTGCCATGCCTGCTCGCCCCACTTCTTGAAGGTGTGGTCGCACACCAGTTCGTCAATGTCGAAATACGGCTTGATTGCCGTGATGATTTCTTGCCTCGTCATGTTCTGTATTTCTTTTCTTGGCGACAGTATTCGTTCCACGAGATTGCCCCAGCACGCCAGAGCCGAACAACCTCGTCATGCCTTGCCTTCCGCTCCCTCTCGCGTCGCTTTCTGTCGGCGAGAGAGAGGCCATGATACCAATAATAGTCTCCCCAGAGCGGCATATCACTTGGATTTCTTGTTCTTCACGAACTGCCCCTTCGCGTTCCTCCTTTGCTTTGCGGGTTTCAGCACATCGTCGAAGGACACATCGTCCGTCACGATTCCGAGTTTGGAGCCAATCCATCTGAAGATAAACACCAGCACCGCACGGAGGAAGGCGAGAAGGGAAAAGTCGATGTCCTTCGTGCATAGGTAGTTCCCGATGATGGAACCGAACTCGTTAAGATACACCAGACCGAGGACCGACCATTGAATCCACTCCTTATCGAACGCAATCGACGCGGACGAGGCGAGGACGAGCCATGCGGAGAACTCCATGACCTTCCCGACCGTCCCACGAAGGGCCTTCGAGAAAGTAACTCGGTCGGCTTCTTTTCTCCACTTTTTGTAACGATGGCGTGCGGCCTTGACCCCGAACCACAAGTCGAGAAACACCAAGACCAATGCTGGCAACGCAAAAGGAATCATTGTAAGAACTGTTTGTTTTAACACGGCGACTGTCACGGCGGCCACACCGCCCTCTACTACATTGTTGGCCGTTGTTCCGATGTCTGGCTGTTTCATAATCTGTCGTTTTTGTGAATCGGTTTAAATGGAGGGCAAGTATGGTTCTTGCGAGGCCCTGCCCTCCCGTTGTTAATTCAGTCAATTAGGGCCGAAAGTGATTGGTTACGGATACTGCACAACAAAACTCTTGAAGTAGTCCACCGCCTCGTTGCGGACATAGGCAACTCCAGCGAGGTCATGTCCGGCTCCGTTACACATACGAAGGGTAACTGGCGAATTGCCACGGCGAAGGGAGGAAACGAGCAACTGCGAATTGCTCGGATAGACCGAGGTGTCGGCACTTCCCTGCCACACCCGCATCTGCACGGGGAAGCGGTCAATCAATTTCTTCGTCAGCACTTGCGCTCTATCCGCTTGTGGATAATCGGTCCAGTCGAACTGCGAGATTGCGCCCGTCTCGTCATCAATAATCTGACACTCGTTAAGAGGGATGTACCCAGTGAGGTTCTTGTATCCGTCTGCTTCTGCGGCTTCGTGGTCAGCATAACCCCAAGCCAGTTCCTTACTGCCATCCCCTGAGATGTAACGCATCGAATAGCAGAAAAGGTTCGGGGCGAAACAACCAACGGCAGCGACCTTGCCAGGGAAACACTTTGTATAGGTCATGGCGATGATGCCACCCATAGAGGTCCCGTGGATAAGCAATTTATCGCACACATTGAAGTTCTGCTTGATGAACTCCCACGCCTTGTCAAGTGTTTCGATGGCGAGTGGGCATCCCCAATGTTCGGAGTGTTCATCCGCCTCCGTACTGACACCGTAGCCGTTGATGTCCATAACGGCGAATCCGGCTGCAAGGTATAGGTTCCGTTGTGTAATCCATCCACCGGAAGTGTAACCGAGGCATCCTTCCGCCACATAGCCATTCGAGCCGTGGAGCATCGCAATCACGGGCGTTGGCTGCCCGTTGATGGAATAGGTGTCTGGCCAGATGATACCCCAGGGAGACACGACATCCTCGGTTTGAATCTCCGTGCTGTTGTTTACGCCGTCAGTAAGCATCGGTGTCTTGATGAGGGTGGCGTAGATATCAATCTGATTGGGGGTTACACCCCTTGCGAGGATGGACTGCGGTATGGTCCAGGTCTCGTAAAGGTCTGCAGGGCGATAACCGTTGTATCCGATAATCCGCACGAAAGCCGCCTGCGCCTTATAGGTGTCAAGGTCGCTCTGCCACGAATCCGGGAACACAAGTTTCGCCATCGTTAGTAATGTGCCTGGTTCCCCGCCTGGATTCCTATATGCGCCACCAAGATAGTTCCATTCGGCATCGTAGTAATTAAATGTGAAGATGCCAGTTTGAGCGCTACCATACCCATACGATGCGATGTAGTCTCGATTAACGAGGTCGATGGGGTACTCGTTCACAAATTGCCCAGCATAGGTAGAAGATACGCTCTCAATCTCTCCCGTTTCCGGGTCGATTCGTACTTGCGTGTAATTATTGAGGACGGGTACTTTACCGTAGGTCTGCACCTCTCCAAGACGGAAACTATTAATCTGCTTTTGCAGACGCATTCCCTGCCGTGCAGAAAGAGAAATGTCACCTCTGTCGGTATTACAATCGTCTGCAACGGGGAATCCGGACGGGAGTTGCCCGCCACCGAAAGGATATAAAGTTTCGTTTGCCATATTTTTTTTGATTTTAATCTTCAACTGATAACTGTCCAGCGCCTGCGGAGTTCCCGAAGAACTGCCCGGTCTCCACGCACCACAGCCCAGCCTCTCCGAGATAGGTGCAGGGACGAAGGCGATAAACGGGAGTATAACTATCGAAGCCAGAGTAAGAAGTCACATTTTGTGCATCACTTCCGTAAATTCTTAAAATACCTCCGACTTTTCCGGTGAACGGAGTGCTTGTATGGGCGGCGTTATTGCCGATAACAAGTCCGCTCTCCGGGCGGGACGAACCCTTTGTGAATGTCTTCGAATTAGTTCCATATCCTACCCGCTTCGGCGTAAGGAAGAAACCATACGACTCGTTCCCCCATCCAAGAGTGAATGATGTTCCGCTAACAAGAGAACTTCCGCTATCATAAGACGCCGTGAAGCATCTTCGGTTTGCGTCGGTGCTTGTGTTGAGCAGCGCGTAAACCCGTCCTCCCGCATTGAACAATGCCTGCATCCCCTTCGTTTGCTCCCATCCGAAAACACATCGCACCGAGCCATTTTCGGGGATTTGGATGTCGGTGTCGATATATGCCACCCCGTCAAAGACAAGCCGGGTGTGGAAAATAGGCGCAGGGGCGGTGTCCATCCCCATCATCTGCCTTCTGCGAAGTAATGCGTCCATACCCTACGATTCGAAGATGAATCCAACCCCGTCAAGGATGGAAACCTCATAATGCTTGTTCGCCGAAATGACCGGAGCATTCGATGTCACGCAGTTGCCGGTCCACTTGGTGACGGATGACGGCCAAGTAATTGTTGGCGCGGTACTACCCGTGTTGAAAGTCCAGTAGTAGTGATTGATGTTCCCGGACACCGCTGCGGCGAGTGCGAAGGTAACGGTTCCGGTTACATTTTCGAGTTTATAGACGGAATCCGGGACGAATCCTCCCGACGGTTGTGCCGTTCCGACCACCTTGCTAAAATATTCATCGTGGGAATGGTTGAGACTCACCGTAATCGTGTTTTCATTCGAGAACACGAAAACAAGTTCCCCGTCCTCCTGCGTCGTAATATCGACCAGTCCACTGGCACCCGTTTGCGCCGCCTCGTTGATGGCGGCGACGAGATTGGTCTTTGCGGTCGTGTTGAGGTTCGACAACAGTCCGGTTATCGCCTCGACAAATGCCTTCACCCCGCCGCTTATGACGAGGTTGTTGGAATTTGCCGTGGGCGAACTGTCCGGGTTATTTACCTTTCCCAAAAGAACATCTATCGTTGCTCCGGGGTACTGTAAAGAATAATCAGACATACTATAATTCTATTTGATGGTTTTAAGTCTCATATCGTTGCTATCGAGTAGGTCTTTCTCGTCGATATCCCGCAAATACACGACACGCCCACTGATATCGACCGCACAGATGGGGGAGAAGAATGCGGTCATCCCGCCCCGCTTCGTGAACGATGCGCTTATCCCTCCTTCCCGTGTGAAAGACATATCCGCTCCGGAGACGCGCACCATATTTACCGACAAGCAACCCATATCACGCCTTGATGTTCGTCAGTTTCATTTTGAAGATTTCTGTACGGATTCCGTCGCTGAAATCCTCGTCGGGCACATAGGCCGTAACCGTGGCGTTCAGGTCTCCCGCCCCGAAATCGGAGGTATCGAAGGCGATGAAGTAGTTCTCGCCGTCAAAGACAAGTTCGTCTTTCTCGAATTTCTTTGACTTCGAGCCTCTTGACAACACGATATCGAAGTTGTGTTCCACCATCGAGAATCCCACCGCCGTGATTGTGACGAGATATTTCAACTTCGTTCCGAGATATACTGGATATTCCATATCTTTTTCATTTTTTTAAAGGGGGACGGGCGAAATTCACCACAAATGTCCCGCCCCCCAAAAAACAAACATAATCGTTATGGGGCGCACCTCGCGGCGGGCTATACCTTTATGATGCCCCCTTCTTCGAGGGTGGCGATTTGCTCGAAGGTCAAGTCGTCCCCCTTGCAAGCGACAAGGAAGGAATCGAGCGACACCGCCTTGGGCGATGCCTCCGCGTCCTTGTCGAAGAGGGCGAAGATGGCCTTGTTCGCATCCGCCTCCGCTTCAAGGAACTCCTTATGCCCCACGACAGGCTTGCCCTCACGCCGGAGGGTTTCGACGGCCACGAACTCGTCCCGCCAGTCGGACTGGAACTTCTGGGCGATTTCGTTCTTGTCATCCAAGGCGGGCTTGACTATCTTCCGAAGATGGAGATAGTCGTTCATGAGGGTCGTCTTGACCTTCTTGTCGGCAATCTTGTTAATCTTAATCCCGGAGAGGATTCCGAGGACTGCGTTTGCGACGGAGATTTTCATTTGTCTTGGTCAGTAAAGTGTTTCTTGAATCGCATGACTAACTTGTACGCCCCATAGGCGGCGAAGGCATAGGGAACGGGCAAGGCCCACCACCCGCCATTGAAGCACTTGATGGCCACGATGACGGCGAAGAAGATGAGCAGACCGATGGATGCTACCACAGCGCCCCGGATAATTGCGTCTTTGGTGTACTCTTTCATAATTCAATCTGGTAGTTAAAATTGTATGTTATGATATAGTAGTCGTCCACGAGGGCGGGAAGGGTTCCCACCTCGTAGGGGGCGTTGAAGTTCACAAGTTGCCCATCGTTATAGTCGGGGTCAGGGGCATCTATGCGGCCTATCAAAGTGTCGGGATTCACATTGTTTAAGGAAGAGAGCGAACCTTGGGCGACCGTGACGGATTGGGCACTATGCTTGACCACATTCCAATCTACACTCACAAGGTTGTAGTTGTTTGCCATGTCATGTAATTGCACATCCGAACCGACAAGACTGCCACCCATGAGAGTACAAGCGATAATACCCCGTCGCATCCATTGGCGTTTGTCATTTTGCGTGAGGCCGTTGAGAACGATACGATACGCATTCTGTTGTGCCTCGACAATGGTTAACTCACAGACGCCAGCACCTTCTTCTACATTGAGGCTCACGACCGAACCCTCAAAAACATTAGTCCATGAAGATTCCACCGAGCCAACAAGGACGGCGTAAAGCATCACGGTTCCTGCGGAGGAAATAAGCGGGCATCCGTCTAACGCGATAAGAGTCCCGCCATACCCGGTCCCAATAGCCTGCGAGTTGGTCTTGATATACGCTTGCTGGCCCTTTACCACAATAAGGCCGAGATACATATTGCCATAGTTGCCGATGTCCGTCAGTTTGAGGTTGTAGTCCGGTAGGACAGCATCCGCTTTCAGCACCAAACTCACGCCAATATTGCGAACCACGGTAGTTGTCACGGTAGTATCGTCGGGAAGGTTCACATTTATCGGGCATACCGCATTGTGGTTGTACTGGTTGAAGTCCTTGAATCGGAACCACTCATGCACCCCCTGGCCGCCTCCGTTCCGTCCACGGGGGCGGAGGTACTGCCACACATCGTTCGTATCAATCAGTTCGCCTATGTTGGCATAGGAAGGGACGACGAATCCGCATGTGGGTTGGAGGCCCTCGCCCTTCCACCAGTCGGCGGTGGACTTCCACACCATGCGGTGATTGATGGTGTCCTCTTCGAGTTGGTCGTCCGTTCCGAGGACGGTCAGGCGGACAGGCTTGTACTTCGCCCACTTGTTGATGTTCCCGTTTGCGATAAGACCGCCGATGTCGTTGTAAGCACCCGTGCCGAGTGTCTGCTGAATATCGGCGATACTCACGCCCTTGGGGGGAGTGGTCGAGGTGTCGATGTATATGATTCCGCTTGCGTTTGGCATGGCTTACGAGGTTGCTTGTGCGCCTCCCGATGCGATGAATCCCTCGCAGTAGAGGCCGTATTCGTTATTATCGTTATCGTCCGCTTTCTTGATATGGATGGCCTTGTTCACGGAATCGTACTCAATTCGCACCGGGCCGATGTCGATGTAGGAGGTGGACGACATGACGAGGTTTCCCGTGAGGTTGGCGTTCAGTCCGTAGATTGTACTCCACCGCTGATTGGCAGAACTTCCACCGAGGTTGATGCCCGTGGTGTAGTTCGGAATCAGTTGGCTACCGACCGTAATCCTATCGGCCTGCACCGAGAGGATGTTCGCTTGTGCGCTTGCGTTGTAGGCCCGGAGATTGACCACCGTGCCGTATGCGTTGAACGACTGCGTTGAACGCCCGCCGTAGTTGAAAAGGGCGGAGTTGTTGGTCGTGTCTTGGATGATGGAACTGATGGAGTTCACCACCACCTCCGCATTGACCGATAGGTTGGACGAGAAAGTTTTCGCCCCGGATATTGTTTCAGCGCCCGCAAGAGTGACCGCACCGAGTTCGCTTGCAGTAAGCGTCCTTGACACGCTTCCGTCGTATGTATAAGTAATCCCACCGGAAATGCCAAAAGTAAGAGCATAGGGGTTCTTTAATGTGCTTGGAATCTCGTCACGATAGGCGAGATACTTGGTCACAATGGTCGGAGTTATGGACTGCGAGTTATCCGTATATACCCACTTCGGCCTCGGTAATGAGAGATAGGAGTCGCCGGACAAAGTGCCGTTCGAGAATTTCAAAGTATTAACCAAGAAATTGTATGTGCTTGCTCCCGTTTTAAGCGCATAGTCGTCGTCCATTAAGGCGTTAACGTGAGTCGAATCCAGCGAGTAGGCCGGGGACGATGTAAACACCGGGTCTGATTCCGAACTCACACCGCCGCCAGCCGAGTAACCGTTTTCGCACAAAACATAGGACACCCCGTTTACGGTCAATTCAATCGTATGGGATATGGAAGAGTAAGTACCCCAACTCGCCGAATCGCCACCGCCGTCCCAAGGGACATTTACAAATGCAAGTCCGTATGAATCGCACTGAACATAATAGTATCTGTTCGATACCGACGAAATACTTTGTACGGTCGGGGTAGCAATCACGGAACCTACCATGATTCCGCCGATTGCATTTGCGCTTGCGGGTGTCGCAGTCGCGGACAACGGGCCGTTTTCCCACTTCTGCGATGTGTCGTTCCAACGGAGGACATCTCCGTTTTCGAGTGTCTGCATATCAACTGACACATCGGCCACATTTTGATTGAGGAACACGGAACCGCCGCCTCCGCCGACACCAGTACCTCCGGCGGCTATCCAACCATCCGCATAGATATTCCCCTTGAAATGCCATGCACCTATTCCAGTTCCACCGCCGTTCGGCTCCCACACGACCATAGACTTGTCGCCCGACACATCGGAAGCCGCCTCGCTCGTGAATCCGTTGATGCCGATTAGGGTGTCGTTCGCCGCATTGTTGCTCTTCACCGGGGTACGGCCTATATAGAGTGAAGGGAGCGAGGCAAAGGCGAGGTTGTCGTCCTGCGCCCATGAGGGGATTCCGATGTCGGAAAGCGACGCGGACTCGCCAAGGTTTATCGTCGCCTCGCCGACGGTTACGAATGGCGAGGAAATCGTCGGTATAGGCAACTCGACGCTTGAGATTACCGCCCCCGCGCCGTTCAGCAAGTTTAATATCTTGGACGATTGGCTGTTGTCCGTAAGGTAGTTTCCGTTGGAATCCTTGAGGAAATTTCCGTTAGAGTCCTTGAGATATGTTGCTCCGCTCGACAAGGATAATGACGCGCCGTGTACGGAGTTCGCCTCCTGCACCGCCTCGTATATGCTCTCGATGGCCTTTGAGGAGAAAGTTTCCGTCAATGACTCCGTGACGATAGGCGTACCGAGGTCGGCTACGCCCTTTACCGAGGTAATGAGGCCGCCGCCTCCGCCACCGCCTCCCGTGCCGACACCGCCCGCCGCGATCCACCCCTCTACCCACAGTCCAGTGTACTGCGGTTTCAGCCTGACGGAGAACTTCGTGGGGTCCTGCACATCCGGTGCAAGCTCGAAGAAAGACACATCGTTGAGGCCGATAATGGCATCGACATGGGTGCGCGGAAATATAGTATTCCCGTACTCGTCAAGGATGTCTCGTATTTCGACGGTTGCCATTATATTTCTACCGTTCCGATTACGGGACCAAGATAGTTAATTTTTCCGTCAATTTCAAGCGAACCGTCCTGTTTTGTCTTTTTAGCAATGTTCTTAACTTGGTTGACCGTGGTGTAGTTCTGCTGAATATAGTTGACTTCTCCCTTGACGGAGTCGTAGTCCTGCTGGTATTCGATTTTGTCTGACAGAACTATCTCAATGTCGGGGACGAGGTAAGGATTCTTGTCTGACGGCTCGTTCCATGTGAAGGAGACCGATCTGATGCCCAAGGTAAGCGTTGTTCTCCGTCCCTCCATATCTAGGGTAAATCTCGGATCGCTGATGTTCACAAGGACGCCCGCATCCAGCCTATCTGCGAGAAGTTCGCCATAGTCTTCATCCTGCAAAGTATGAGCTCGAACCTTGTCAAGACTTATCACCCATGTCGGGTTTGTCCATGCGTTTTCCCGTATAGACTTTTCCTTTTCGTTCGTCAGCCTCTCTTCCGCCCATTTCACATATTGTATAGGCAGATCAATCCCGGTAAAGAAAAAGAAATCGCCAGATACGGGACATCCTCCGGTCGTCGTGTTCGGCACATACAGTCCGGTAGCCTCATATTCGGCGTCGGAACGCACTAGTGTAATTTTCCACTCCGAGGCGACTGTGATGGTATTTCCGTTCTCGTCCTTGGTGGTTATGCTCTTTGTGCGGTCTACCTCTGGAAGTTTGAGGATCAGAAATTCGTAGTCCTCAGAGCTGGCCATAAAGCCGGAAGAGAATCGAACAGCCGCAGCATTGCCAAGCCTATCCCCGAGGATATGATCCCAGACACGGTGAGCATATGTAAGGTCCGATTCGTCACCCTGGGTTGTCTCCCAGATGTTCTTAACCCAGATAGTAAAGACTTGGCGATAAGAAATATTGTCTTTAGGAGTAGAGTGTATGGCGACATCCCTGATGCCAAATCTGCCGGTAATTCCAACACGAATCACTCGCGCCATTATCGACATAGACGCGGCGTAGTGATACGGTCCGCCAGCAGGGATGTTACTCGCCGCGCCAGCATCATACTGGGCTGTTCTCATCCAGGCATAAGCCCTAGAATTGGTCGTGTCAATCCTGACGGCGTCCCCGTGTTCTTCCAACCACGCAAACTCCATACGACCAACCCGTCCCTCTGGAATCGAGAAGGTTGTTTCGGAATTAATAGTGATTCGCTCAGAGCTTTCCGAAGAATCGACATCCTGGTATATATTCGGAAGGCGCGTCACGACATCCCACTCAGCATTGGGGTCGTCTTCTGCGGTGATCTCCACATCGACAACCTCGTCCGCCCTTCCCTGCCCGTCGAGCCATATGCCTTGAATTGTAGGATAGATGTCGTCGTTGTCGTCGAGTTTACCCTGGCGTACACCGTAAAGCGCAATTGAGTCATCGTCCTTGACGTACTCTACGGGGTCGAATTTCGTGTCTGTGTATCCCTTCTGGTAGGCCCAGTCTGTCTGAGCGCGAACGGGATCGTATGTGTCCCCGTAGTGCTTTGCCTTCCATCCTTGGACATAGCGTCGAAAATTTGCATCGAGCAGGCGGGAGAAATAAACAGTCGAAAGTTCGGGGATTGCGTCAGGGTCTGCGGACCAGGCCGTGTTATACGGATCGACATCCTTAAAATAGCGGTAAGGTATGTTCTTTTCGCCGCCACGACCCAGAAGAACATTGTAGATATCCGTATCCTCGACATGCCGCTCGAAGCGCAAAAGACCGCCGTCGAATCCGTACTCGAATGTATGGTTGTCAATTTCTTCTGAATCAAACCCTACGAGAATCGTCGTGACCCTCCTTCCCTCGACGGTGGCCGTAGACATCTTCCAGGTCTGGCCATAGATTTCGTGGAATTTAAGGAGGACATCCCAGATATACATGTAATCAATCGGGAACTCCTTAACCTCGTTTGTCTCTTCATAGGAAGAACTAAGTTCCATCACAAAATCTCCGTTGGGGAAATAGTAATCGAGCACCCGATTGAATGCGGCGACAAAATCCGTCAGAGAGAGCCGAAGCGATGAAACATATTTGTCAATCATAATCGTTCCCTGCTCTATCTGCGTCATCTCCGCGAAGAAATATCGCTTCAACTCATGAATTGGAGACGACGTGAACACCAAGTCGATCATCGAGCTCCTGGACGTGTTTTCCTTTGCGGCCTGCGGTTTCAGAGTCGGGAGCACGAAAGTCTCGCCACGAAACTCCAGCTCCCAGCCGTTGAAGATAGGGGCGATCGCCCCGTCCACCCTAACCTGGGTCGTTATGGTCCGTTCGCCCATCTCCTCGAACGAGACGGTGGCCTGGTGTAGCGTCGCCTTGTTCGTGCCCTGCGGGTCGAGCCAGAGGCCGTTCTGGGGAACGCCGTTCACTATGGTGTGTTCGCTTATTGCGGGAATCATACGGCAGCAAGATTAAAATCGCAGAGACTCGGTTTCGTTACACGGATATTCCACTCGACTACAACTACATCATTGACTTGGTTCTTACGGTCTCTCCAGAACTCCTCGGCCTCGGCGATTTCCGAAGGGTAGCCGACAATTTTGTGACGCTTGTAGTCGTTGTAGAAGGTAACGGGTTTGTAGGTTTTAACATCGCCAGATTTCGTGTAGAGCGCAGAGTTGAACGCGGAAATCTTCGCGTTCGCGTTCGCAAGGGAATCCGCCTGGATGAAGAACTTTACCTTGTAGTCGAAGGCGTCGTCAACAGTCTTCGGGAGGATGTGCTCGCCTTCCTCCTCTGGGTACGATGTCTTCTCGAACCCCTTCGACGGCGGTCCGACGCGCTTGTCGGAGTCAAGGTAGATGAAGCCGTATTGATTTTCCGTATCGACGATGCCTCCATCGCCTATCTGTAGCCTTACCTTTATCATTTTACATCGTAATAATATACCCTACAAACAATATTTTCCGACTCCTCTCCAATGACACGATTCTCGCCGAACGCACAGAGAGGGACTCTCGCACCAGTTCCAGAACCCCGTATACCTCGGACGGTCATCTCGCAACCGTTAGCGAAATACATCATCGGGATAATACGCCCCTTGAGGTTCAGACCCGTTCGGATAGTACCCTTGCAGTTGTGGAATACATAAACCTGGTGTTTGTCAAGCAATTCGCCGTGAAACTCCTTGTCGATGTAAATCCCATAATCCTCGCAATCGGAGAAATCTCTACGGAGTGTGTTGATGTTCGGGTAGCCCTCTTCAAGCGCCCAGTTGATGGTTTTCTTGTAGAGGGCTATCGCGTCTTCTTTCGTGCTGATTCCTTCAAGAGCGGACCGATTTTCCGCACACATATGGTGCACGGATGCCTCGCGGCGTAACTGTCTTTTCCATTGGGCGTCCATAACGCAACAAATATAGTGAAAAAATTCTATTTGACTGCGACATAGTTGGTGTTCGTAGACCCGTTCTTGGTAGTGATTACGCTACGGACGAGTCGGAGCAGTTCGGCGAGGTTCTGGTCCATCAGCGGTAGGTGGTCGTAGATCATCTTCTGGACGGACGGCATAACCTCTCCGTTCTCGGTTGTTTCAAGATTAACGCCAGAGCCAGTCACGGCCCCGCCAGTCATCGCAGAGAGGATGGCCGCGACATTCTCGTTGATAATCGGCACATACGACATATAGAAATTCTGCGTGTTGACCGCAGCGGCAAGACCGAGGATGGATTCCTCGGACGCACCAGCGATGCTCTTGCTGATACCCTTGAAGCCAGCAGTGCTCGTGCGAACATCGAGACCAGCGGCGGCGAGACTCGCCATAAGGTTCGTCATTGCGTCGTTAATCATCGGGATTCTCTCCTGGGCGAGGGCCGCGATAGAGCCAATTTCTTCGGTAGACAACAGACCGTCTCTCGCCATCGTGTCGATCTGGTCGAAAACGGGCTGGAGCATCTCCTGCATAATCTTCGCAGCGAGCGAGCGGTTAATCATACTATTAATCATATCGTTAAATTTCTCGCTCATCGCGTCGGTCGTAGAGCCGAACTCCTTATACGCCTCAATCCAAGCGTTCGCGAAATCCTCGGCGGCGGAGGTTAGATTCGTCCCAGAGAAATACTCCGACAACTGCGTCTGCATCTCCATAATCTTGTCTTGGATTTCCTGTGCGGACTGTTCGTAACCCCTCGCTGCCTTCTCGTCCATATTCTTACCCTTTTCGCGTTCAAGCCTCGCTTGCTCCGTATATGCAGCTGCCTTTGCTTCGAGAATCTCCAACTGCTTGTTGTAGTTGTAGATATACTCCGAGCCGAATGATTTCGACATCGTGTATTCGAGCCTCGAGTAAGAATATTCCAGTTGGTCGATAAGGTCCGCCTGGTCCTCGATTGCGTTGTTGAGTGGCTGAATCGGATGGAAGACCTGCTGTATACCCTTTCCGAGGGAAATCAGAGCACCAAACATATCCCCAGACTTGAATTTCTCGTAACTGCTGACAAGGCCCTTATTGAGATTAACGAGACTATAACCCCAGTCTTCGACATAGCCGCCCTCCTTTCTGGTGCGGTCCAGTTCCTCCCCGATGAAACTGATAAACGAGTCCACGGTGTAGAAGATGGTCTCGAACTGTGCCATACCAGAAGCAAATTTCGACGCAGCAGCGGACATCTGGTTACCAGTTTTCGCTGCGACCTTCCCAGCAGCGTCAGACGCCGCCTTAAGGGCCTCGGCTTCAGATTTGCCTTGCTGGATCGCTTCGTTGTAAGCCTTCTGCGATGCGACATTGACCTGGACCTCAAACTTGACGAGTTGGCCCTTCTGGAACAACTTGCTGAACGCTCCAAAATTGAGGACATCGTCAATCTTCGTGAGGAAATTCTTTTCGTCTTCGCTCGGCGTCCAGATACCGCCGTCTCCAGCCTTCATCGTCTCCGCCATAGAGACAAGGCTGTCGGCGTATTCCTTGACCTTTTCAAGTGCCTGCTCCGAGCCACCAGTAAGGAAAGCCCAACCGATCCCCTTGTCGTTGTAATACTTTTCAAGTTGCTTGTCAATCTCGTTAAGCTCTCGCTTGTATTTCGCGAGGGAAATCTCTCCCTTGACAAACTGTTCGGTGAGCATCTGCTTCTGGTTGTTCGCGACCTTCCTCGCCGTCTCTTCAGAAATAACACCGACAGAACTGAAGAAGAGGCGATAGTCCTTCGTAAGGCGAGACAACTGAAGGTCCTTCTCTCGATTTATTCCTTCGATAACGGCATTGACTCTGGCCTCCGCAGCGGATTTTGCCGCATCCTTGTTCTCGATTGATGCGTCCTCCTCGATGCCTTTCAACTCGAGAGCAAGCCCCTCGCGAAGGGTCTTGATGTCCTTGTCGGCCTTGTTCTCGATGTCAACGCGCTGCTGTTGCATTTCGTCAAACTTGTTCAGCAACTTGACATAGTTTTTCGCGATGTCGGCGTTGTATTTCTCCGTCGCGTCAGCGGCGTCCTTAATGGGCTTGCGGAGTTTCTCGGGGAGTTCATTGATATGAGCCATCAGCGTCTTAAAATCAAGAGCGTTAATAGCGGTCATCATCTCCTCGCCGATTCCGTTTTTCTCGTTTATGTCAAGAGCCCCAAGAGCACCGTCAATGCTTGCCCGAATTCTATCGGCGAACTCCTTGCCGGGGTCGCCGTAGACGCTAACGGCCATATCCGTGGCTAACTGCTCGTCGCCAGTAAGGTCGAAGATGTCTCTGAAAAAATTCCTTACAACCTCGCTCCTCTTGATTTCCTCCTCGCATTTCTTGAGGGCATCCTCGATCTCCTTCTGAAGGTTCGATGTGTCGAGGTCGGTCTGTGCGTCCCAAAGAGACTGGATGAGCTTCTGGAAATCCTTGAGAGCCTTGCCACGGTTGCTCGTGTCGGCAATCTCCTGACGGAGGAAATCATCAATCGTCCCCTTGACGCCGAATTTCTTCTGCACCTCCGCGAACGCCTGTGCACGCATATCCTCGTACCATTTGGAGAGCTCGTTCGCGGCCCTTTTCTGCTCGGTCGCATCAAGGCCGAGAGACATACCGCGCTTTTCCATAATGGCGAACTGCTTGTCAAGTGCACTCTCGCCGGTCATATACTCGGAGAGTTTCTTGTAGCCCTTCTCGAAATCCTGCATAAACTTGATGCGTTCCTGCATCTTGTTGATGAAGGGGTCCTGGTGGTAACCGCCACCGCTACCGCCAGACTTGAACACGAAACCAAACATTTTGACGATGGACTCCCACAAATCGACCTCTTTCCCGGCCAAGTCGATTGAAGCCTGATTTTCAGCCTTCTTGTCTTCTGCGAGTGTTTTCTGGAGGTTTTGGAGTCCTTCGAGATTCTGTTGTGCCTCTTTGATTCCAGATTTCGTCTTCTTCCAGAGGTCGTATATGTCGGACATCTTCTCGATATCTTCATCAGTAAAGATAGTGGATGCTCCTGCCTTAACTTTCTCGTCTTGGAGGTCCTTCAGGGCCTGTTTCCAGCCCTTGAACTGCTTCGTTGTTTTCCCGCTGTCATCTTCAGTAATCGCGTTCTGAAGAGTCTCTATCCTCTCGAGGTTCTTGATGAGCGGGTCCATTTCGTCTTTGATTTCACGGAGGCGTTGTCCCATTTCTGCTTTCTGGTCTTCAGAGAACAGTAAAAATTGACCAGCCTCTTTGGAGGAATACGATGCGGATGCGAATTCCGGAACATAGCCTCCTCGCTCAAAAGCGTCAAGAATTGCCTGCTGCTCATCTTTGAGTTCCTCGACACGCTTCTTCGCTCTATTCTCGTCTCTCTTAAGCCGGGCAAGTTCCAATTCTTGCTCCGCTTTTGTCAATTCCTTGACCTTCTCAATGTTAATTTGAAGCGCTCCACTCTCCTTATCGATTCCGCTGACAGCACTCGGGAATGTCTTCGCGAGTTCCTTCGTCATCCTATCAAGGCGTTCTTGCTCATCTGTCGTCCTATCAGCCTTATTAATAAGTTTCTCGTATGCATCTATAAGTTTATCCGTCTCCATCATCTTTTCGGACGCGTTCTGGAATCTGGATATTGACGCTTCGAGTTCGTCCACCGTGATTGCAGCCTCGCGACTGTTCTTTACGAGCGTATAGATTCCCAATCCGAGGGCCGCCAACCCAGCAAGTGCCGCCGCATACGGATTAGCCATTATGGCCGCATTCAGGCCCCAGAACGCCTTCCCAGTAAGGGTCGTCGCGGTGGCGAGCCTATACTGCGCGATTTCGAGTGCCCTTGACGCAACGGCGGACGCCTTTTTCGCGACTGTTTCTCCAACAATCGCTGCTATAAATTTCGGCATTGCGATAGACTGGGCCTTCGTCACGGCAAGACGCATAGCCTCCGCCTTCGTAATAGAATTCGTGGCAAGAACAGACGCTTTCGCGGCAAGGTTATATGTAATGATTGCGGCCGTCACGGTTTTAAGCCAGTTACCAACCGATTTCCAGGACCTCGCGAGGTTGTTCGCCGCCTTGATAAAAGAAGACATCGCATTATGCACGGTCGCGGTGTTACCGATTTCGTCGTACATAATCGTGATGGAGTCCTTCAGTTTCATCCACTGTCCCTTTAGTGTCTCGGACTGCTTCTCCTGCATCTTGTAGAACTCGCCCCCGGCGCTGGTCATATCGTTGAAGATTTCCTCGATCATCGAGAACGACACGGCACGCTTTGAGATGAGTTCAAATACATCTGCCGTAGTGGTCCCTTCTCTTCCGAGTTGCTGGAATTTCTTTGCGAGCAAATCTACGAGAGGGATGCCAGCCTCCGTGAACTGACGGAGTTCCTGTCCACGCAGAACCGCCGCCGCACGGACCTGTCCGTAAGCGAGGACAAGGCGATTCATATCAACGCCGAGACCAGCGGACACATCGGCAAGCCTCATCGTGACATCAAACAACTTGTCGTTCTCAATGCGGTACGCCGCTAACTGCTTCGTGTAAGTGACGAGGTCCTTAATCTCGAACGGAGATTTCAGTGCCGCAGCCTTGATTTGGCGGAAGAGATCATTCGCGAGGTCTGCGTTCTGGACGATACTGGCGAGAGCAACCTTCTGGAGCTCGAGTTCGGCGGTCGTCTCGCGCACATTCTTGATGAACCGCACGCCCGCAAAAAGGAGCATATATCCAGAGAGGTAGCCAGACAGCTGTTTAAGGATACCACCCTGGGTTGAGAGTGCCGCAGATGTCCCGCGAATTTGGGTCGTTGCGGTCGCGGCACCAGCACCGAGGTCTCGATATGCGGCACCGCCACGGCGGACTTGTGCTTCGGCCAGAGCCATATCCTTGCGAACTTGCTTCAGCCTTGCGGAAAGGTCGATGAATTTTTGCGAACCGACTGGCACGCTCTGAAGCCGTGCGGAAAGAATCCGTTCCTGCTCGGAAAGGACACGCATCGTCTTGACGGTCGTGTTGAGAATTGCGTTCTCGTACCGACGGGACTGCTGGCCCTGGGCCTTGAGGGATAGTATTTTTTTCTCCTCCGCCTCCATCTGCTGGAGCGTCTTGCCGCTCTCTCTGATGGCCTGCGTGATGTCCTTGTATTTCTGGTAGAGTTGCTGGGCCTCGGCGGATAGTTGCCCCGTCTTGTCGAATTTCTGGGCGGCCCCCATCTTCTCCCATTCTCGGACCGTAATCGCAAGTTCACCGTTCAGCCGCCGAAGACTCCCCTCGTTCGTGGAGAAATACATAAAGCGGTCGCTTGCAATCTCGAGTGCGTGAGATAATGCCTGCACGTGGTTTACAGCGTTCTTCCACTGTGGTCCGTCAATCTTGTACCTATTGACCTTGTCCTGCCACTTGTTCATCTCCTTCGTGAGACCCTCGATGGATTGAGCAAGCGGTCTCATCGCGGCGGGAACCCGCTTTGCGGCGTCTGCGAACGCCCCTTCAATATCGATAACTACGGGAATTTCAACAGCCATAACTCTCTTGTTCTATAATGTGTTTTTGAATCTCGTCAATCGTCTCTGGCTTCTTGTTAGCAAACTGCTTAAGTCCGAAACCAGCGAGAAGGTTGCACACCTCTTCATCAGACTTGACGCTCTCTTCGTAGGTAACGATCCTCTTCTTTTCCTCGGGCTGGATATGGTCGTAATCGTAGTATCCCTTGTCGAGAAGAAGGAGCGTCACATAGTTCACGGAGTCCAAGTACCAGTATCTGAACCAAGACCAGAAGCAATAGTCGCCATATACGTACTTGATTCTCTCGTTATGCTCTGAGACGGCGAACGCTGATCCTACTTGCTTTCCTCCTTTATCCCCAAAGCGTCCTCGTCCAACATATTTATCACTGTCTCCAGCCGCTCTTGCGCCTGCTTGGCGACTTCGCCAACCGGTCTCATATAAAGCTCGCGTTCCTGCTTTGAGTAGTCCCAGTTGGCCTTGGAAAAACCCAAGTCTGCACTCACGACCCCCGCCTCGTTGATTTTGAATGTCGTTTCACTACCAGCGAGTTGAAGGAGCCGCCAGCGTATTGCCCAGAGCCCCGGAACGAACAACGCCCAGTTCCCGAGGAGGTAGTACGCCGCCTTCTTGGAGTGGAGCGAGAACAATTTCTTGGTTATCCTCTTCCCCTCCTTCTGCGAAACGCCTTGCTTCCCCTTCGCCTCGAGAACCTGTGCCTCTTGCTCAAGAATAGCGATGCGTTGCCTTACGGCTTGCGCCACCTGACGAACCTTGTATCTCCGCCTTCCGACCTCAACCACACACGGAGCACCGATGATGGTCTCGTAGGCCCCGTTCAAAAACTGCTCGGATTTTTCCATATGCTAAAAAGAAAAGGGGACGGGCGCCAGGCCCGCCCCCGTTCGGTTAGGTTTTCCGAGGCCGATTAGGTGGTCTCGTACTTCAGCGTACCCTCGAGGAGGATGCCGGTCTTGAGGTTGGCGGTATCGACCTGCTCGGCGAGCACGACCGCGTGGATGCGGTACAGACCGTCGGAGAGGGACAGGTTGGAGGTGATCTTCGCCTTCGGATAGACCCACGCACGCTTCTTCTCCTGATCAGCGACCAGAATCGGAACGGTGAACACGGGGAGGTCGACGCCGAAGCCAACGGCGGTGGCACCGGATTCGAGCCACGCGGGAGAGCCGGGGGTAATGTCCGCCGCCTTCATGAATTTCTTCATCATCGCGGCAGAGGTGCTGGCGATATCGAAGGAGAAGGACAGCGTACCAGCGGTCACCTTGGCGGTGATGAGGTTACCCTGCTCGTCGAGGATTTCGTCGGTGGAGACATCCTCGCCCTCCCAGGAGGTGGAATCCTGCACGATCTGACCGAGGGACTGCGCACCAGTGAGGGAGGCGAGGGTGGCAGAAGAGTAGTCCTCAATCGCGCTGAAGATGATGAGGTCGCCCTGCCCGACAAAAGGGGCGGTCGCGGCATCAATCTTGGAGATAACAGTTGCCATATCTTATGGAGTGTTAGGTTTGTTGAAATTGCTTGTAGTCGTCCACCTCAAATTGAGAGTGGTAACAGAGTAACCCGAAGTAACATTCGGTGTGGTGGGGGTTATAAACTGCTCTCTGGGGTACTTGAAAAAGTAGTTCTCCGTGAGGAGTTCGTCAAGGACCTCGTCAAACTGGGCAAGAATCTTCTCGACGCGGTTCTTCTTCACAGTGCCGTCATCGTTCAGCTTGCAGTAGAGACTGACCATAACATATCCTTCCGCATAGGGAGTTTCCATTCCAACTCCAGCCGGGCTTCCGTTGTTCATAATGATAACGAAATCGTCCGGGATGTCGTTTGTAGGCTTCTCCCAGTCGCCATAGACGGTGACCTTCTCGGTTGCACCTCCAGAGACAACGACATCAATCGTGCCCTGTAGGTAATCGCGGAGTTCAACATCCGGGTGTATGCTTGAAGGCTTCATCATAATCATCTAACAAGTTTTCCGTACGCGGTCTTACCAGGGAACTTGACCCTTTTGCATTTCTCGCGGAATTCGGGAGACAAGATGTATGTCTCAATCTTGTAGACGAGGTCATCCATCAGTCTATCCGCGAAGGCGTGGTGTCGACCAGATTCGTTTACCTTATTGGCGTACGGGACGCCGATAATCAACTGGAACTGGATGCCAGGAAGGAAGTAATACTGGGCATTATAGGCGGCAATCTGCGCCCACTCCGCACCAATGATATTCTTGTACTCCCCAACGCCATCGGATTTCGATGTGTGCTGCGGTGCAGTGGCTCTCGTAGGCATATAGGAGACAGAGACTGTTCGGTTCTTGTCTGCAATACGCACGGCCACACTATCGTGAAGCTGACCGTAGTACCAAGGGTGCGTGGCATCTCCGCCAAATTGTGCACCGTTAAGGACCTTGTAGACGCCACCCCGTAATCCGTGATAGACACGCCCATACGATGTGTGCGGCCACTTTGCGTCGACCTCCGACAGATACTCCTGTGCCAAATAGGTAAAGTCACGCTTGCCGATATCAGTAAGTTGCTTACCAGCATCAACCAAGTGGTAACTCATAGACCTATAGGTCTTGCCCCAGTCGTTAAACTGTCGGTTTCTCGGCATTTCTAATCTCCTTGTGCCTGCTTGAGTTCGATTCTCGTGACCTTGACGCCAGTTCTCCAAGGCATATTGATGTCGCGTACAATCTTCGCAATCGACTTGATTTCCCGCCCGAACTCGGTTACGATTTCGACGGCGTCGTTGATGCAGACCTGCACATCGACACCAGGTAGGAAGACGGTTGGGTTTCTCGTCGTGAACACCCTCGTGTAGCTCGTGCCGCCCTCCTCATAGAGGCACGGCCCAGCATAGATGGTCTCCGGGTCGAGTTTATTGTCCCACTCGTCTCTACCTCCATTGTCTCTGGAGATGACGCAAGAGTCACGAAAATCAATGAACTTCATTCTGATAAGCCATATAAGACGCATCATACATCTCGCTGGAGGAGTCATCCTCTACGACATCGAAGCCCCATTTCCGACGGAGTTCGTCGCCCATCGCCTTGAAGCGTGCACGGTCTGCCATCGTGATGGTGTATCCGCCCCGAGAGGCACGGACATCTCCGACTTGCTCGGAATAACCACCTCCAGCGAAAACCCCCAACACCGAATAGTAGACCGTGGAAGACGCATAGTCCAGACGCATCCGAAACTCCTCATCCGACAAGGTGTCTCCATCGACATCGTCGTCGAGTTCAAGAGCATCGAGTTCTACCTCGACTGGGCTTAAAGCGCATCTCTCGATTACATTGTCCTGGAGATCAAGTCCAGGGACAAGGCTACGAAGGTAATCTTCTACGGTCATACTCTATCGGATTTAGGCGGAGTAGGTGATGAGGTAGAACATCTCCTGCGGGCGGTTCGGCACGCAGAGGGCGGTCAGTTCGGACCACCAGTCCTGCGTCTTGGCCTTCGCGTCGTACTCGTACTGGATGAGGCCCTTGCCGCCGAAGAAGGTGGCATACATAGCCTTGGAGTCCGGGACGAGCGGGAGGACGCTCTTGATCGTGCCGAGCTGGCCAGCGGGATAGAACACATAGGTGTTCGCGTTGAAGGTACGCATCGAGGTGCGGACCAGCTTCGCGTCGGGACCCTTGCCGTTGAGCTTCTCGACCGCGGCGAGACCCTCACGGAACTTGATGTTCGCGAGAGGAATGCCGATGATCTTGGCGAACATCTGGCGGACCTCGTCGTCGTCGGCGTTGTTACCGACGGCCAGAGCGGCAGCGTCGTTGGAGGCGGTCATAATCAGGTCGGAGCGGAGCTTGTAGCCGATGGCGGTGCGCCACTTGCTGTGGTCCATATCCTCGAGCCAGGACTGCTCGTCGACCTCGAGGACGATGTTCTTCCAGCCCTTCCGCTTGAGACCGCGGACGATGGTGCGGATGTCCTTCACGGGGTCGGAGCTCGAACCCTCGTGGGCGTTGTCCTTGTTGTCCGGGTCGGTGAACCAGCGGTAGTTGCCAGTCAGCGTGGTGACATTGGCGTCGGGGACCTGGGCCGTGAAGGTCAGACCCTGGATACCGCGAGGGTTGTTGTCGGCGGTCAGCGTGAGGGAGCGGTTGGAGACCATCTGGTCGCGCTGATAGGTCATGGAGAGCTCGTGGGCGTTCTTGATGTCGGTCAGACCGTTGAACAGGAGGTCGCGAGCGTACTGCTCGGCGGTCGTGTTCTGGAAATCGAGCTTGTTGAGGGCATCGAGGTACTTGCGGTAGTCATCCTCATCCCAGATGAAGCGGGCCTTCTGGCGAGGGACGACGCCGCGCACGGACTCGAAGCCTTCGGTTCCAAGAGGAATCGCCTCGGAGTCCTTGTCGACATAGGTAGCCATCACCTTCAGCCGATTGCTGACGATGAGCTGCTCGTAGTCGAAGGTCAGAGAGGAAATCGGATCCCAGACGAAACCGTCGAGGTTGAGGTCCTGGATGTTGCCGAAGCCGACGACATCCTTGATGTAGAGACCGAAACTCTTGGAAGAAAGAATACCGGCTTCTTCCATAAGGGTGTAGAAACCCTGGCTGTACTTATTTGCCATAAATCGTTCCTCCTTGAATTAAAGTTCGTACTCGGGGGTGATGCCGGGCATTGCGGCCCAGTAGTAATCGGGCATGGCGGGGATTCGGTCAGCGAGGACCTGGCCCTTCGTCACGACGGCGATAGTGCCGACGGTGGCGTTGTCGCTGTCAACGACGACCTGGCGCCAGGACAGACCGTTCGGGAGAACGGCGGCCTTGTTCGCACCAGCGGCGGACACGATGACGAGGACATCGCCATCGGCGAGTGTGCCGAGGTCGTTGGCGGTGATGGTGAACTGATACTTGCCAGCATCGTTACCAGTCAACGGGGTGGCAGCACCGAGGGCGACAGCCTTGGCAGCCACGCCAGCGGAGGTCATCTTGCCGACAATCATCCCCTCTGCGGGGGCAACGCCAGCCTGGGGCTTCAGTACGAGGGTGGTGGCAGAGGACGAGACAGCACCCACGACCTGGAAGGTCGGGAGAATCGTCACAGTACCGCCCATCTTGTCAAGACGCACGGGCATACCAGCGGCGAAGATGGTTCCCTTCGCCACGCCAGACAGGCTGAAAGTACCGCCAGCAATCTTGCGCTCCTTGACCTCAAGCCACACGGGCACGACAGATGCCGGGTACTGCTTGCTGTCAGGAGAGAAAAAAGCGTTTCCGTAATTGCTCATTTCTGGTTGTTTTTAAGTTAGGGTTACTGGTCTTTCGGGAGACGACCAGAGTCCTGCAGGCGTTTCTTCTCGGCGGACCAGTCGAGAGTTCCCTCGTCATCGCCAGCGGGCGGATCGGCCTTGAACGGCTTGGAGGTATCAACTCCCTTTCTGGAGACAGCCTTGTTGAAATAGCCAGTCGCCTTCTCGGCGAGTTGGTCGGCGGTCATCTTGTTCCCGGTCGCCTCGTTCATCTCAACCGCCCGGTCCCAGGCATCGTCGGCCTCATCCTTGTACTTTTTGGCGTAATCGCCACCGAAGAACTTGGTGCGTGCCCCTTCCAGCGCGGCTTTCGTTGAGTTGGCGTTTTCCAGAGTCTCGATTTTCTGGGTGAGCGGGGCGACAGCAGCCGCGACAGCGTCTGCGATGGTCTTCGCGAGGTCTGGCTTGTTCTTGTCGTCGTCACCGTGATTGTCATCGGGATCCGGATGCTTTGCCTTGTAATCCGCGAGTGCCGTTTCGGCGGTCTCCTTTGCGCGTTTGAGACCAGCGACCTCACCCTGGATTGACGTGGCGAGGAGTTTGACATCGTCGCCCTTCACAGCGGCATCGATCTCTTCCTCCTTGGTAACAGACCCCTTCCCTACGATGTAGTCGGCGAGCCTGCCAATGGTTTTTTCTCCAAGCCCAAGCCCTTTGTACTCGGCGCTCAAGGCTTCTTCGATTCTCTTTTTCATATATAGATTGGTTAGAATAGAATCTTTCGGCAAAAATAGCAAAAAAATTATTCCATACAAAATTAATTCTGAATGGACTTACCCGGTGCCTGATTGTTCACGTCGGCTGGGTTCTTCTTCTCTTCATTGCCTTCGGATCCAGACTCGACATTGTATTTTGCCTTCGCCTTCGCAGGGATGTCCGCCTTCATCGTGAGCTCTTCCTCCCACTCCTTGTTGATCTGGTCGTAATCGCCCTTGTGGCTGTTGCCAGAATCCTGGATGGCGGCCCGGCGGGACTTGATGCGACCATAGACGGAATCGAGTTCCATTTCGAGGGCTTCCTTCGCGTTCTGCGGAATCCAAATGTTCTGACCGACGGAGATACGCATCTTCGCATAACCAGCAGCATCTTTCTCTACCTTCCCGACAAGTGCCTTGAAGACGAGCATCAACTGCTTCACGGATTTGAATATCTCCGGCCAGTGAATCTGCGCCCACTGCGTCTCTGGGGCATACAGAATCTTCATCGTAGCCGAAGAGTCGCTACCCTGCTTGATGATCTCTGGATCAATAGTGACGGACAGAGCGCCCTCGCGGATGTCGTCCTCAAGCCCGTCGATGTGGATTGAAGCGATGTTGCTCGCATCGGGCGGGGCGAGGAACTTCGCGTCTGCGTGTGCAAGGCTGTCCGCTGTTCCCTTCACGCCGATTGCCTTGTTGGCAAGCGAGGACGGAGGAAGGCTCGATGTCCTCTCCGCCTTCATAAAGAGGATTGGCATCGCAGAACCCTTGAGGTGCTCGCCGACATAGGTCTTCGCATCCTCCAGTTTCTCGATTGCACTCTGCACCGGCCCGGTCGGGATGTCGGAAATTCTGAAATAAATGCACTGGCATAGACCGTCCCCAGCCTGCGAATCCTTTCTCCGAACAAGAGTGTAGCCATCCTCGCTCTTCTCCGGGGTCTCGCCCTCCTGGACGAAATCTCTATAATCGTCCGCACCCTCATCAATCATCATCCAGGTATCAATCTTCGACCCAGAGAAGAAATCCACCGCATCGTGGCCATTGAACTTGTACTTGCGCGCAAGCGTCTTCTTGCCATTGAAATCCGTATGTGGGAACAATACAGACCCCTCCTCGTAGCCATATACCTCATACTGAATCGGGTCTGACTCGTCGTCTGTCTGGTAGAGGTAGATTGCACCGTCTCCAGTTCGGAACACGGATGTGATTACCTCGACAAACGCGGTCTTCAGACCGACGGTGTCGGCCCAGGACATAAGCGTGCCGAAGCGGGCTTCATCCTCCGATTCTGATGCGGACCAAAATCCGTCTCCAGAGAAATGCGAGATTTTCTTCCCGATTATAGCCTCTTGCTTGCTGATTGGCACGGTCTCAATATTGTCGTAGCCGACAATGGCCCATTTTTCCTGTCCCTTGGCGTTTTTCTCCCCAGTCGGGCCGTAGATGGGTCGCCTCGACATCATCGGGGAGTTTATCTTATGTGCTGCGGAACACACCTCATTGAGGAAATCGTCCTGCGTCATAACGCGGAGCGTCCACCCCGGACCCTGCAACGAGTCGTCCGCTACTCTACGCAACCAGGGCTTCTTCTTTGCTTGATTGATGTAGTCGCTTACTTTCATAGGTTAATCGCGATTATATTATTATCCCACCCAGACCACCGAGCCAGCGCGTCCGCCGACAAAGTCTGTGAATATGTCATCGTATGCGTCGTCCTCGATTTCGGGGGACGCTTTTTTCTTCGGGCGTGCGTCGAGTTCCCAGAACGAGCGAAGGCACAACGAGTCCATAAGGTCCGGGGAGTTCTTCTGGTGTCGTGCCTTGTATTCGTCTTTCGACAGATAGTATATGCGCTTGTTCTTCGTTGTAGAGATGAAGAGATCCTTCTCGTCGAAGAGTATGTCCCGAAGCGTACGCATCACGCCTTTCTTTCCGTATGGGAACTGACAGTTGAGGTCGATACTCGTACTCATCTTGCCAGTCTCGATGAGAACCTTCGTCTTGCCAAGCAGTTGGCTTCTGATATTGAAATATTGCTCGAATACGACCTGGTTCCCGTTCTCGTCGTATTCCTGGAGGGCCGTCTTGTTGCTCGTGATAGGGTTCGCGTTGATGTAGCTCTTGAGGAAAAAGCCCATACCTGTCGCATCGAATGCGAAATTCTCCATCTTCACGCCGTATTTCGCAAGCATCCCTTCAATCCAGGGGACGATTTCCTTCATATCGCCCTTGTATGATTCAATGGCAATGAAACGAAGCCCCTTCCAGATGACCATATGACAGAGGTCAGAGTTCGACTGCGCCCCGGATATATCCATCGTCGCGTACATTTCCTCGTCGTCCGTTATCGGGTTGGACGGGAGGTTAAGGATCATCTGCCTCGTAACGGACGATTTTTCATTCGACACGGGACCAAAATACGCACCCTTCAAGATGTTTCGCTGTGTAGCACCCGTCGCGTGAAGGTTCGCGACGGAGCCACCTCCAGTAGCCGCCACAAGTTTAAGGTTGTCTGAC
>Ga0310690_10001992_pt1 | contig 34766 bp, 47 predicted proteins | sample AusTroGonzalo_MG_2_FD_207661 | JGI IMG/M metagenome (GOLD analysis project Ga0310690, IMG submission 207661) | Bovine rumen microbial communities from tropical cattle in Woodstock, Queensland, Australia - Gonzalo_04 (v2) (version 2) | ecosystem: Host-associated > Mammals > Digestive system >...
AGGAAATATTTAACAGGGTTGACACCCTAAGACTTTCAGATACCATTAGCTCTACTGATACTGTTGAAGTTACAATAATCGATACGATTAAGACAACCGATACTGTTAAAGTAGTTATGGTAGATACTATTTCTGTTACGGATACTGTAAAGGTATCTGATACAGTATTTGTATCATTGTCTAGCAGTTCTGAAGTCTTAGTATCAAGTAGTAGTGTTGAAGAATCCTCTTCCTCAGAAGAAGTAAAGGGATCTGTCAGAGATTCGATAACAACTTTTGAAGTTAAAGGAAAACTTTACACTCTGTTTGTAACCACTATATACTTCCCAGAAGCAGATCCTCCTGTCTTTCATTATAATAAGTACTCTCATGTATGTGATAGTATAGGTGGAAAAGTTGTAAACAATAGATCCGAAGTCCTAGACCTCAAAGATACCGCTTTTAAACTTATAAGCGATTCATCTACGACATTTATAGGAATTAGGAAAAATCATCCTACCTTCTTCGAGTATGAAATGTTCTGTACGCAGGACTCTTCCTATTGTTACATAAAGGATAGAGGAAATATATCAACATCGAAGATCGACTTTAGCATAAGAGGGGCTTATAGCATTGGCAGCGTAACAGTGTCGCCAATAAAGACATACGGTCTATTCTTTGCTTGCAAACTTGAATAAAAAATAGGGCTGGAAGCCCTATTTTTTTTTTTTACTTGACTTCTTGATATGTCTTACCATTATCAAGGGATTGCATATATTTCTTTCTAGAAACTGTGATATCCGGCATGAAGATTTTCTTCCAGTCATTACCAAGATGAATCCATTCAGATTTTGTAGCAGGATTATATTCATAAATTACCTGCCCAAAGCTTACTTGAAGAGTCTTATCCCAATACATAATTTTGGTAAAGATTTCCTTCATAGAAAGCTTACAACCAGTAACTACAATATCGGCTGCACCAAGAGTAGGTTTGCAGTCAAGCTGTAATCCACAAAAATGGTCAGAAGTTTTGCTTGGATTATATCCTTTTGCCTTAAGTCTATCATAGTCTGCAGAAGTGATATTGATCGATACCTTTTTACCTTCTACGGCATATGGCTGAAGCTTATCACGAACCAACTGAAGATTTTCAGCTAAAAGCTGAAGAAGTGATTCTTGATAAGGAGTGGGATCAGTTTTAATAAACTCAGAAAGTTTAAAGTTCGGGGTCAGTTGTTTGTCCGTCATTTTCTACCTTTTCTTTTGGAGGTTCATAGGAGATTACTCGCTTAATTACCTTAAGCTTTCGTCTGTTTTCATTTTCAAGACTTTGAGTTGAAGATGCATGAATGAGGAACTTAAGCTTATCTATATCTTCCGGCTGTAAATATTCTGCATACTGGCGTACAAATTCCTGCCAGTTTCCAGTAACCGATGCTAAAGATACAGTAAGTTTTCCAGCATGTACCAATTCATGTACGGTTTCAGATAAAGGTACTAGACCTACTAAACCTTTATAATGAACTTCTACAATTTCTTCAATAATTTTGAAGCTGGATACATCAGACTTATTAGCTATAGCCTTGTCTACTATAATTCTAGCTATATCGAATAGAGTAAATGGATAATGATGTAATTCTATTCTTGCAGATTCAGAATCTACGCCATTAAGTATCTTACAAGCTTGCATATCTGTATTTTCTCTAAGGAAATCTAGATATAATTTAAGCTCAAGACTCTTTCTAGCTGTTCCTTCTACATATTTTATGAATTTTACTTTAGCTTTTTGGTCATGTTCTATATATTCCATGCTTTCATAAGCGCCATAACCTGTCATTACATAATTATCTGGTACTTTTGCTACATTAAAATTATCTGCGGTATTAACTAGAGCATCAGAACTAGTATTTTTATTATTCGCTATAGCTTCAGTTGGCAGTTTCATGAGGTAAATCCTTGTTGGTGATGTCTTCTATAGCCAAAGTTGGGGCTTCAATGGCATCTTTGTAGAAATGTTGGGCTTTAATTTCCAAGAAACTTGGATCATTTGAGATAGGAGCATTATCTCTACTAAGTTCCATAAGTTTAGCTAAGGTAGCTATGGTATCTGGATCAATATACGACTCATAATCCCTAGCAAATTGCAAATAATTGCCTATAACTTGCTTAAGATTTACAAAAATTTTACCAGCATGCCTAAGTTGGTGCATAGTAATAGATAAAGGCACAATTCCTACCTTCATTTCGTAGTGAAGTTTCATAACTTCATCAGCTATCATGAAAGTATTGAATTTATTTTCAGTTTCTATATGCTTATTCATCACAGCAGCAACAATATCATACAAAGTAAATGGATAATGGTCAATTTCAATAGTAGCAAGGTCATCATCCTCGCCCACATTACCTAAAATAGAGCATCCATGAATATTTAGATCTTCAAAGATATTAAAGATAAATGTCTTATATTCTTCACTTGTACGAATTAATTTCTCTATAGCCTTGGCAATCTTTGTAAATTCCTTTCCATCTAGGATTTTTAACTTGTAGAACTTTTCACTGAAGAAACCCTGACCTTTTACTTCAAGTTCAGAGTTATTTTCATGATCAACCTTTATAGCATCTTTGTTAGGAATAGATGCTTGAGTTATCGACTGAATTTCGTCCATAATTTATGCCTATTAACATTCAAATATGAATACAAAACTACAAAACTTCGAAAAGCAATTTGACCCATATTTGATTTCTTCATTGGGGATGGTGTTGGAACTTACCAAATCTAAAGATGGTAAGTCTTGGTTGGATACATATATCGAAAGCAATAATACTCATAGAAAGCATGTCATTGAATTCTATAAATATATATCTAATGGAGAGTTGACTGACAAGGTTAAAGCTCATGATATGGATAAGATTACCTTATCTAAGGCTTATCTTTATGCATTTGCTATTAGGTTTAATCTTTCCAAGAATAAGATAAACTTATCTAGTATTCTTGAAAGAATGAATCTTAATCATACAAATCTTGAAGCTGATACTATGAAACTTATATCGGCTGCCGTGGATTGCCATAGATCTGAGCAAAGACATCATGCAGAAGCTTACGGTACTAAGCAATATCTTATGAAAGATGAGGATATTTTGGAAGCTGTAGCAGATTGGCTAGCAGTAGCCCTAGAAATAGGTAGCGATCCCACTGTATGGTTTAGAGCACAATGTGAATCAGAAGCATTCTATTTTGGTACAAAGACTAAGTATGTTGAACGCTTGATTCGAAAAGGTGAGGTATTACTCTATGCCCTTAGACAGCAATCCTTTGGAAGAGATTGAAGTAGAAATTGAATCTAAATCTATAAAGGATTTAATTCAAGACGTTGATATAACGAAAGTAAAAATCAATAATACTAAATTGGTAACGGAATTTATTTCTGGTATGATTACCAATTCTTATCGCTTTCCACTTATAGTATCTTCAAAAGATAATAAGAGCATCCTTATAAATTCGGATAAAATAAAAATCTTAGCTTTATTTTTGAAGAATAGAATTCATCTTGATACTAAATATACAATGCTTCATTATGATGAAGATTATGCTAGTGATTTCCCACCTTTTATAATTGATACTCTACAAAATAAAGAGATAGAAGTCATCTATATCAAGGATAGCGAATTTTCTAAGGACGTTATGGATAATCTAGCAAAAGAGCTGAATTTCTATCCATACCCTGCATGCATAAATCAAATTATTTAAAAATTTAGAATACCCTTTATAACTAAAAATTGACTTCATAGAATTTAAGACGTGGACGGGACGTCGCCTAAATCTAAGACTAACTATAGGTTTTTGTGTTCGTTTTTCCTATAGTAAGTACCTTCTCCTCTTAGATTTATTACGATCAATGCGCTTGCATTGATCGTATTTTTTACGCATGAATCCTTATATTAAGAAGTGATCTTTCAATGGTGAAAGATCATAACCTTTGGAAACTTATCACATGCATAACGTAATTCTTAATGCCACAATTTGCCGCAATGACGAAACTGAAATCGAGATTTTGGCTCGTCATTGCTAGAATGTTATGTATACTAGAATTTAAGGTTAGAACTTATTAAAGAATAAAACAGAAAATAAAATTCGCACGATCCTACCTGTGCGAGTTTTATTTTTTCAACTTCTTTATTGAATTTTAATTTTTTCTAAGGATCAATTATGGCTGAAACTAATTTCTCCGAGCAAAATGAAATCCTTCTAAAAGAAATCTTATCCGATGTATCTTCTGAAGAATTGGATATGCTTGCTTCCGAAGGTATTAAGATTAAAAGACAGACTTGGGATACAAAATCTATGTTAGATAAGCGTATTGCTAAGGTCTGTATGCTTCTGGCTAAGCAGAATAACGATATTCTGTATCATAAGTTTGTGAAGTTCTTTAAGCTATCTCGTGTATGGCGTGCTAGACTCCGTGCTAAGTATTGGGGCAAAGCAAAGTCTCTCGTGGTAAGTTCTGGCAACCTGTATGAAGGAAGCCTAACAGCTGCCATCAAGAAAGCGGAAAAGGCAAATACACCGCAGTAAACAAGAAATTGAGAGGATACCTCCTTATTGGGTTAACGAATAAACACATAGCCGTGTGGCTATGTGTTTATTTTTTGTATAAAATCCTTCGAGTCTAACATTTATATGACAAAGGAGACATTATGAGTGTAAATTTCTACATCAAGCTTAAAGGCAGAACCAAACCGTTGCATATTGGAAAATCCTCTTGGGGATGGGCTTTCGCTTTACATTATATTCCTGGTATTTGTGAAAATCTTGAACAATGGAAAGATTATATTAATAATAGCGATAATGTGATATATAATGAATACCAACACAAAGTATCTATAGATGAACTTTTAAAGACTATTACAAAACGTGGATTTAAGAGTGATGAAGATACTGAGTTTAGAACTGTCCGTAGATATATTACACAAGAAGAAATAAATGATTTTGAAAAAGATAATCATGCCAAATATGACTATGATACTGGATTATGGCGACATACTGATAGACAATATGCCGTGGATAACCCTAAAGGTGAAACATACGATCTTATAGAAGGAGATTTTAGCTAATGATTTTATCTAGACGACTTGACGTTTTAAATTTAAAAGATGGTTCAGAATATACAAAATATTTTAAAGGCTTAGACAAAGTTATAGCAAAGCTAAGTCCTGAAGATTATAAGAAGGCTTATACTGACACATATTGTATAGATTCCTCATGGGTTCCATTGTACCTTATAGTATACATACCTAAGCAGAATGAAGCCGAAGTTATATATTCTGGTAAGAATTGTGAAGTTATCAATGAACATGCTTTAAATGAAGCAAAAGATGTCCTTGAGAACTTTATGAAGAGGATGTATACTGTACATGGCGAATGATATAGTACCCAATAATTTAGATCCGAATGTAAGTCTAAATGCCGACTATACAGACGAAATGAATAGCATTGACAATGTTATTCAAGATTTAGATACTTTATATTCGGAATCTAAAGACACTTTAGATCAGATAAAGAAAGCTAGGGCTAGAGGTAGTCTTACGTTTATATCTAATCAGACTGCAAACTTGATTAGTTTAAAGACTGCTAAACTCCAAGCTATTAAAGAAAAAGTAAATATTAAGAATACCAAGTTTAATCAAGAGATTAAACGCCTTACTGGTAATCTCTTAAATGATGATGGAGATATTCCTGTTACTAAACTTATGGAACTATTCTCCAAGTATAATGTGGACTATAAGAATATAAAAGCCGTTGATGCAGAAGTAGTTGATGATGATTTTGATGCTAAGGTAGATGCTGCTTTAGGAGATGAAACTGAGCCGATTACTACTGATGAAAAAGAGCTTGAAATAATGAAAAGGCAGATGTTGGGCGTTCCTGATGCCGAAAAGGAACAGGAATTTGTTGCCCAGACAGATGCTTACCAAGTTGTATGTGATATTGATGGTAAGATAGCTATTATAGATTTAGTGTCAAGTAAGGATGACTCTGTAGTCTTAATAGATCCTTCTGTCTTAGGAATTCTTCCAGAAGAGAGAGCCACAATCTCTTGTGATGATACTGGAATTCCTCATGCTAAATTCCGTAATGTAGACCTAGAAATAGTAGATTTTGAAGAGTAATCTTCAAAATCTATTATTTACTTAAATCAACGAATTATTACAGAGGAAATTATGAATACTATAGAAAGCATTAGAAAAGACTGCTCTGAAAAAGATTGGAATGGATATGACTGTGAACCTTTATCTGAACTCCTTTTGAAAAGGGCTGAAGAGATAGATAAGCTCATACCTAAACCAGAATTTGAATTATTCCCATGTGCCGACATGAGTATTCAGTGGGAAAATGGTGAAGAACGAGATTTTATTGTAATTGAAGTCTATGAAGATTATTGCTGCTTCCAAAAATGTTTCAGTGATAATCCAAGGCAGTATATCGATAGTGATTTTGAGAAGTTTAAAGAATTTTTAAGAAACGAATTCAAGGATAAATTAAATGCCCAAGTATGAGTTAGTTACTGTAAAGCAACTAAGGAATGATAAATACCAAGATGGTATAGCTATCATTTATTATGAGGATGGCGTAAAGAAGGTGAAATTTACGTCAAAACCCACAATAAAGTTCTATACCACTAAATTAGATAAGATAAATGATTACTTTGGCACTGCCCCGATTACTATGCCTCTAAGCGATGTCGAGGAATGCGAGTGTCCATATAGCGAAATCTATGATGAGATTGTAAGGCTTCAAGCAGATTTCGATCCAGAAGAAGCAGAGAAGAATTTCAATTATCTAGCAGCTTGCAGACAGAATAGAACTTCTCCAGAAAATCTTCTTCTCCTTAATCATGTCCACGGTATAGATATCAACTTGGAAGACCATTACTTCCATAGATTCCTATCTAAAAACGAAGAAAACCTTGAAATTAAGAATATTCGCAAAGGTTATTTCGATATTGAAACTAATAACCGTGCTGCGAGAGTATTTGTTAAAGGTAAAGAGCATACAACACCAGTTAATGCTATCTCATTCTTTGATGCTCATACAAATACTGAAATAGTTCGTCTCCTTGATAATAGTGGTCCAGAATCACAATATGTAGAATTCAACCCACAAATAGAGACATTTAAATCTCGTTTGGAAGAAAATAGAAAGATCATTGAACAGAAGATCAATGAACAGCAAAGAAAGCTATTTGAGAAAGCACCTCTTCCAGATGTAAAGCTTGAGATCAAGTTCTATAATGATGAAGTACAGATGATTACTGATCATTATAACGATCTTAAGAAAAAGTATAAGATTGACTACCTAATGGCATGGAACCAAGAGTTCGATATTAATTTCACATTTGGTCGTCTTAAAGATCTTAAATCATATGCATATCTCTGCGATACTGTATCTGCTGATGAAATTCCCGTAGCGTTTAGAGATGCATACTATATTGGCGATGAACACGCCAAAGACCTATCTAAGAGAAACGACAAGCATAGAATTTCTAGCCCATGGGAATGTATAGATATGCAATATGTATATCTAAAGATTCGTGAATCCATGAAGAAGCCTGAAGAGTATTCTCTTGATTATGCAATGGAAACTGAACTAGGTATCCATAAAGTTCAGCATGACTGTGAAATGGCAGACTATCCGTATGAAGACTTCTTTGAATTCGTCTTATACTCTGCCATTGATACTATGGGTCTTCGTTGGCTAGACGTAAAGACTAACGACATCGATACGATGGTAATGCTTAGTAACTTGTCACATACTAGAATTGACAAGGCTATGACTAAGACTATCATGCTTAGAAACCTTATCGATGACTTCTATAAGAAATATCTCGGCTTAGTCATTTCTAATAACCGTACTAAAGTAAATAATCAGCTTATAAAATCGGCAGCAGCAAAGGGTAGAACGCTAGATCCTTATCCAGAGCTTAAGCCATATAAATCATCATCATCAAATAATAAGGCTGATGAAGTCGTAAATGTTCTAAATATTCTAGATACACTAGAAAATGAAGAAGAAGACGACGATGAAGAAGAAAGTATGGTTGATGCCGTACAAAATAAGAAAGTCAAGTTCCGTGGTGCGTAAACACACATGCGCACGTTAAATCATGTTAATTGCTGGAAACTCCTTAGAGCCTAAAGTACCAAAGTGTAATAATCTTTAGGATTGGACAATCAGCAGCGAAGTTTATTCTAAGTAACATCATAATATGAACAAATATGAATATTATGATGAAAATACTACTAAGGTTATAGTATTAAATACTAAAAATCCTGGTGAATTTTTAATATCTAATTCTGATTTAGAAAGAGTTAAAGCTCATTCATGGTATATTAAAGATACTACAGATTATGGTCACGTACCTTATATAGCAAGTAAGATAAATAATTCTACTATTAAATTACATAGATTTATTATGAACGCTTCTAAAGGTATGGTTGTTGATCATATTAATAGAAATTCATTCGATAATCGTAGAGAAAATTTACGAATTGTATCCTATCGAGAGAATAATATAAACTGTAGCAAATCTAAAAATAATACTAGTGGACGAACAGGTGTATATTTTGTATCTGCTAAAGACACGCATAGTGCTAAATGGGTAGCTCAATGGGTTGAACCTAACGGCAAAAAGATACAAAAACATTTTGCAATTTCTAAATATGGTGAATCTGAAGCAAAAAGACTTGCGGAATCTGCAAGAAAAGAAGCTGAAGATAGATTAGATATTCTTACTGAAAAATAAAAACGTTCAACGACTATCTCGTAAGAGAGTAGAGTTCAAGCGAACTCGAAAGACATGAATTCCACAAGGAATATAATATAGTCTGATCTATTATGAAAGTAATAGAGAGTAAGTAGCGATTACTCGTAACAAAAATGTTGTGGCTGATCCAAAACTAATGTCACCCCTCGGAGTAGAGATTCTTGGCAAACTATCGTCACTTATATTCGATCTAGTTGCTGACTCCGACTTGTCTTCTCTATATCCTAACCTGAAGATTGCATGGAATATCTATATCACTACTTTGATTGGTAAGATATATCCTAAGTCTGATGTAGGAGATGTAAATTTCTCTGCTGAACTAGCTGATTTTGTAGTAAGTAGAGATAACTTTGCAATAGGTAGTAAGTATCTTGGATTACCTGACCAAGAAGAACTTCTTAAACTTTTCGATAAATAAAAATAAAGTACCTTAATGGTACTTTATTTTTTTTTTCTTTCGTATTTATTCTATTCCATGCATTATATTATAAAATGAACTTTAACAAGGAGTAAAAACATGGAAGAACCTCATGAAAGAAAATTTTTGGTAAATGACATTAGTAATGTTGTTGACTTGGTATGTGATAGAAACCTCACTGCAACAGGTTCTTACTGTATCGAGCAAATTCATGTAAATGAATACAAATACAGAAGAATCGAAGACAACAGAGGCCAAATCGAGTATATGTCTTACATTCGTAAGGATGGAAAGACTATATTAAAGCCTATTACTGAAGCTCAATGGCATGAACTGGAAAAATCTGTAATCTATAGAATGATCCGTAAAGTTAGATTCTGTTATAAGGATGCTGATGGATGGGATTATGATATTGATTGTTTCATGACCCCAAAGTTTTTCTGCATGATAGAGATAGACGGGAAAGGAAGGGATATGTACAAATTCAATCCTCCCGAATATTTTCAGGAAGTAACTGGAGACCCTAGGTATTCTAATAAGAATATCTTTAATGGTTCTCTGGGATAAATTTAAAATAAGGTGCCTCTGGTGCTTTATTTTTTTATTATATTAAAAAATGACTTTATCAATAATAAAGAGGTAACTATGATAACTAACCTTCAAGTTGATATTAATCAAGTAATTAGCTTCAATAAGACAAGCGAAGAACTTGCCAGAGATGGAGTTATTACTGAAGCAGTAAATTATGATATTGATGATGTATTAATACCATATTCAAAAATCTTTGAATCGATGGAAGGATTTAAAGATGATTTGTATGTCCAAGAAACTAGAAATGATTTTGATGGTGTATATTTCGCCAGTGAAAGCGATATTAGACTTTTCTGTAAGAATTATGAACCTAGTAGGAATTACTCTGAATTTTATGGAGTAGCAGACAATGTTTCTCAGATATTGGATTATATCGATCTTATAAAGAAAGAAGGAAAAGAAAATTTTGATAATGCTATTATAGCCATTAATTTCCATTACAAGAGACACCAGCCAGCTGATGGTGGTTGGAGATGGCATAAGTGGGGAAGATATCTTGGTAAGTATCGTATCTCTCATGAATATCTTTATGATGAAGATATCGCCATGGTCATCTCATGGGAAATTATTAACCTCGAACCTAAGCAGGAAAATAAATGATCATTCTTAATGGTATTAAATCAGAGATCATTTCAATTTTGATAATAGTATTTTCATTTATAGGCACTATTGCCAGAGATAAATTCGACCATAATTTCTTAACTGCTATGATTATGCATGGAAACATGCAACACTTTACAGGCAATATTATGATATTCCTTATGCTTAGCCCTGCTGTAGAAAAATTCTATGGCAAGCTAAACTACATCGCTGCGTTCCTGTTTACTGCTATAGTAGACTATCTATTTCAGACTTATGTGGCACATGCAGTAGCTATAGGATTATCTGGATTCGTGTTTGCATTATTTATGCTAAATAGTTTTATAACAGACAAAAGATCTGGAGTATCTATCTGTGGTATTGTACTGTTAGTAATCTATGGATTCCAAGAACTCAGTGGTATGGCAAATAACGACAATATCAGTCATAGCGGACACTTATTAGGTCTTGCTACTGGCTTAATATATGCCATACTATATATCCAGTATAAGAGAATAAAAGCCCTATGAGTAAAGAGTTAGACATTCTCAGTTACTTTATAGAACGCATTAAGAAGCATGGTTATAAGATTCAGAAAACATTCATCGATAATTACTTTAAGGTAAAGATTACTCATCCAAATGCTCAGAATGAAAAGTGGTATATCACATACTACGGCACTGAACATGCCCATCCTGAGCTTTATGATGGTGGATTCTTTGGACACTTATCTTATCAAGATGGTAGGTTCCATAATTCTGGATATGGATATAGCCACAAGTTCAATAAAGATACCTATAAAAGATTTGCAAAGACTTTAGTTCATTTAGAAAAACGATTTAGCCAGCGAGGAAAAAGTGACATTTGAAGCATGGAAAGAAATGTGTATTAATACATTTCCTGGGTCTCCAGAAAATGTAAAGAAATTAGAAAAGTTTTTATCATTGTTTAAGCTAAAGGAAAAGCTCATTAAGACTGATTCAGTTAAAATAGCTTATCCGGCAGATGATGATCCAAGAGAAATCAATTATCAAGTATTTGAAGTTCTTGCCGATAATGGTAGAACTCAATACATCATTCGATGGAAATTCAGAAATACAGATATGAGTGTTGAGATGGGAAATCTTCACCCTGATAACATCTATCTTGCTGTTAATTCAACTATTGAAAGGCATTTCAGATGAGTACAAGAATCTGTGAAAATTATGATGAAGCCATGAAGGTCATTAAAGAATACAAGGAAAAATTTCCTGACTTTCGTGGTCATATCAATATAGAATTTGAAGATAAAACTTTCCAACAGGGTTATGACGATGGCTTAGCTAAATTCTCCGAGAATAAACTAAGCTCTCTTATGACTCGATATAACTGGTTATCTGACTGTCGGTATCCTGCCTCCTCTTATGACAGAGAACATAACAGAATCAACGAAGCTAGAGGACTGTTTGAAGAAATTATCGAAGAAAAACTTTACAAAGATAGCAATGTCAATACGGAAATGTATACATCGTCGATATATGGCAACAGAGAAAATCAGTGCTATATTCCTATCTTTGAAGGTAGTGCTAAGAATAAGATCTACATGTCCAAGACATTGGTGCATGAATATAAGCATCGTTTAGTCTGTTTGGAAATTGATTCCGACAGATTCTACTTTGCTGGCGATAAGACAATCACCAAAATAGATAAAATTCTTGATGCAGAACAAGTAATATTGAGAATACTCCAGAGAATTTACGACATAGATTATACACGGAAAATGTATGGCTATTAAGAAACCAAAAGTCCAGCCATTAGACAAGGTTTTGTTTAAGGGTCTGGATAAAATTTATAAATATTGTACGTCATTACCTGAAGCCCCAACAGCTGTAGATATAGAAGGCAAGTTCTTGACTCTAACCTACAGTGGGGAAAAAGGTATTACAAAACTTTGTATTGCAGATGAAACGGTATCACCAGAATCTTGGATTTCTGCGGCTGAATGCTTTAAAATATCGATGGATGATTTAACCACGATTCATAAAGCTAAGAAATGCGATCCAGAATCTATTGTGGTCACAGATGATTTACTTTCATTCAAGACAGGGTCTAATTCATTTAAGATTCCTATCTGGAGATGTAAAAATACCTATGATCCAATTACCGAATTGTCAGAAACCTTATTATGGATTCCATTAGATGTATCCAAACTTGATTTCAAGACTGTGGATGAATTTGCTAGAGTAAATTTAAATACAGGAAAGATATATCCTATTGGATCCTCACCCATAGAAACAAAGGGAGCCAATGTCTTATTGGTTGGAAAGAAGCTGATTCCTAAGATTAGTAAAGATTGCGAAATGTGGGTATCACTTCAGAAACTTGATAAGAATTTTGGACAGCCTTATTTACTGTTCAATAGTCCTGAACTTGCAGGATTGTTGACTTATCCAAAAATTCTAATAGATTGGTAACACATGCTCAGACGTACACTTGTTCGCCAAAGACCATTTACGAATGATCTTTATAAAGAAGTCTTAGATGCGGATGATGTAAGGGCGTTAAGGATTCTAAACTTTCGTTTAGAATCTTTTTTTCCATTTTACATCTGTCCTTTGAGAAGACATTTTAGAAAACAGCTAAGAGGAAATGATGCTGGATGGAGAGATCTTCCGGGAACGACCAGATTATATAACGTAAGTGTACCGTCTAAGATCTTCCAGTGGACTGTTCCTATTGTTGATCATGGACATCAAGATCCTTATCTTGAGTCAAGAGTTATTGTAGAATTTCATACTAAAGGCGTTAAGTATACTGAAACCGTCGATACGATGTATTATGACGGTGAAAAGGTTCTTACTCCAAGTAAGAAAGATGAAAAGATAATAGTATACTTCCCAAGAGAAGATGTATGGCATACTCCTGAAGATAAGAGTGCTCCACCATATGCAATTACTGGTCGTGCTGTTACAGTTCCGCTAAGATATGGATCTATAGTTGATACTGTTGGTGGACAAAAGTTCTGGGATATTCTTCGTGAAGCTAAGTTAGCTTGGAGAAGAATGGATCAGTTTGCTAGAGAGCAGTATAACTATCATGAAATTATTCCACAGATTTCTAATGAACTGAATACATTCATGACGAAGAAGATTCCTGCCTATATGAAAGAAGCTAAGAAATTCTTTGGTACGGACTCTAGATTGTTAAGATTATGCTTAAAGCATTTACAGAAAGAAATTCAAACTTACTTGGATAAGGTAGACCTTAATGACCACGACTACAAACTCAGATACCGCCGAAAAGATTGCAGTGCATTACTATCGGGAGACTCTAAAACAGATTCCGATGGATGACCGACGGGGTGTATACTACGAAAAGATTTTTAATTATGTAAAACGATTTTTTAATGATACAAATAATTTTCTGCTAGACGATAACGTAAAGTATATTAATGATACTAATTTAGCTTTGTCTACTAGAAATTCTTTGTATAATAAATTCTATAATATCTATATTAGTAATCTTCAAGACTCATCTTTTTATTTTTTTACCACTGATATGTGCCTTGAACTAGAAAACCTTATGAAAGGATTTCTTAGAGGATATACTATTGAAGATGATGGAAAGACATATCAACTGTTTGAGCTAATCAATGCATTAGGATTCACTTCATGGGTAGAAAAGTTCAAGTTAACATTAAGTAATAATGCTGTATTAGTAACTTCTCCTGTTAATGGTGTTGATATAAACATATGGTCTAATTCCAATCCTGTTGGATTTATGTTTAGAGAATTATCTGACCCAAGTTACTTCTATGACCATTCAGCATTTTATGACTTCTTTAAGTATGCATTTGAAGGATGGAATGGCGTATATGAAGAATTTCCATATGATAGCGATCCAAGTAGCGATTTCCAGACTACTAAAGAAGAATATGACACTGTAGTTAAAAATTGGTTACAATCTGATAAAGGATATTTTGCAGATACTTGGAGAAATATTCTTAGTGAGACTTTTGTAGATGTTAACTGTTATGATCAGTTTAACATTCTAAACAATCATATCACTAATGAAATTGCATTAGCTATATTATCGTATATCAATTTTGCTTATACAAAATTCTTTATACTTAAAGAAAATGTAATAAGCATGCTTATAAATTCAGAATCTCCCATTGTCATGGAGTCTAGTGATCCTAATAGAGCTAATATCTATGATTATAAATCTAATCTAGATTCCTTCCTAGAGACTATGAGTGATATGATGAATGTCTGTAGAAATGATCTTATCGCTTATACAATAGAGCAAATCAACACCTTTAACGCAACGGTATAACAATGGCAATTTGGCATCATTCTTTATCTAAGCCCGGTTATAAGGCTTATGTTACTATTGTAAAGCATAGAGAAAATCAGACAGATTTTAAATTTGATACTGTAACTTTCGAAGGTGATAATCATGGGGAAGTAGTTATCAAAGTTGAAAATTATATAGACAAGTATTTTGCCACCTTGAATAAGAATAATTATTCTGTCACTGTTAGAATTGATTCATTTGTTAATTATGATCTTCAAATCTAACAACTTGGTATTGAATATTAAAGGATTAAATTATGGCAAATAAGCAAACATTTGAAGATATTGCTCGTCTTAATAAGCAATTTGATAAGGCAGCCTTTGGATTTGATCCATCAAAGCAAGATACATCTATCTCCGATTTGGAGAATAAAGTTAAAGAGAATCTTCGTGCAGTCAATAGTTATAAATTGACTGGCGAAGAATCTGATATTGTGGCATTCTTCGATAAAGTCATGTACCGTAACCGTTCTGGTAAGGGATTAAAGACTGGTCGAAATGTCCTTAATAGATCCTCTAGCTTTATAGATGAAGTCGAACGTGGTGAGATTAACCTCTTCTATGGCGATGAATCTAATAGATTCATGCGTTATAAGAGTATCAAAGCTATATGCGAAATGATTCCTGAATTGGCTCGTGCAGTAGGCATGTACCGAGACATGATTATTTCTCCAAACTCTTTTTCTGGCGATACTATTCATTTTGATGTAATCAATACTGGTAGTGATGACTATGCTATCGAAGATGCTCAAGATGAATTAAAGAAGCTTGATGAAAAATATAAGGTCTCTCAAGATTTCATTCCTAAGATTGTAGGAAGTGTTGTTCAATATGGTGATAGCTTCACTGTTGTCATGAACTTCAAGGATGAAATCGATAAGATGATTGAAAATGGTCAAATGTATGGTAGCGAATCTGCTACTATTGTTGACGAATATAAAGGCGACTCTCTCGCATCTGAAGATGTAAAGACACTTGATAGCCTTTACAATATTGCTCAACATGACCATTTTGAAAAGCATAAGAAGATGGAAAGTGAAAAGTATACTGATAAGACTTTCACTTCTGCTGACTGGGAACAAGAAATCGATAAGTTCATGAATGTGCAAATTAATCCTTCTGTTGCGGAAGGTCTATTTGCAGATGAATATGAAATCTATAAAGAACTTAGAGAAAATGCAGACTTTGCAACTGAAAGTACTGGTAAGTCTCAAATGGAAATGAACCTTGCAGGTTCTATTATCCGTCAGCTTGATGCTAATAAGACTATCAAGGTTGAAATTGGTGGTACTTGCGTAGGTTACTACTATCTTGATATTACATTCAATCCGGCATCTAGTGACCCAATGGATACTGACCCGTATTCTTGTCCTGCTTGTGACCTTACTTATACCACTAATAGAATTTACTCTTTCATGAACCATGCTAATAGTGGTATGATGGCTAGAGATAACCGTCTCCAAGCCATGACAGATATCTTTGCAAAGCGTCTTGCAGCTAAGATGAATCGCAAGTTTATTGCAAAGAACCATCAGTTCAGAGACTTTATCTATACGATGCTAAAGGCTAATCGTAGCATCAATAGAACTGCCATTACGTTTATTCCACCTAAGAATATGGTGCATATCAAGAAAGGTAGTTATACTTATGGTGAATCTATTCTTGATCCTGTACTTTACTTTGCTAAGCTTTATGTGCTAAGCATTCTTGCAGCTATCATGCAGCAAGTTATTAATGGTAAAGACAAGACTGTTTACTATATCGAAACTGGTCTTGATGAAGATTCTGAAGGTGCAGTTAATAGCTTTATTGCCGATCTTAAGGGCAGAGAAGTTACCCTTGACGATTTGTCTGATGTGACAGCTATGTTTAATAGAATCACTAAGGCAAACTCGATGTATATTCCTGTCGTCGATGGTAAGAAGGCTGTTGAATTTGATACATTTGCTGGTCAGGAAGCACAGCTAAATAATGACTTCTTGGAATTCTTGAAGCGTTCCGTTGTGAATGGTTCTGGTATTCCTGCATCATTACTTGACTCTATGTCCGATGTTGAATTTGCAACTACGCTTATCATGCAGAATGGTAATGTGCAGAAGCAGGTTATAGCTTATCAGCAAGTCTGCAATGCAGGTCTAACCGAGATTTATAGAAAACTTGCAGATAATGAAGCTTCTCCAATTAAATTCATTTTTGAAGCTAAGTTCTCTGACCCGACTATTCTTGATAACCGTAAGGCTGAAGAAGAAATCGGTAAGGTTCAATCTATTACTGAATTCGTTACTAATACTATATATGGCGAGCAGCCATCTGAAGAAGATGAAAAGTCTAAACCTGAATTCAAGAAGCAAGTAGCTATGAAGCTAATGCCGCAACTTGATTGGAAGGATTATGACGAAATCTTCCGTAAGGTTAAGGAAAATACCAAGGCTACTGACCTTAGTAATGAAAGAAATGTCATCGACAGCACTGATACTAGCGGTGGTGAAGGTGAAGAAAGTGGCTCCGGCGGTAGTTGGGGCTAAAAAAAAAAAGAAATGCGATAGGTATTGCCTATCGCATTTTTATTATTTAATCTTACTGATGGCTAACTGTATAATCTCTTCTTTATAAGCATCCACCAAACCACTTCCAAGCTCTTGTCTCGTACTGGTTATAATAAGACCCTGAGAATCGATATCGTATTTTGTAACTGTGAAGTAAGCATCACAAATCGCAAACAGATCACGACCTTTGTAACTCACAATATAGAGCTTAATACAATTATTCTTTGTATCTTTACGAAGAATGATTGCATCATCTATCTTATCACTGGTTAGTTTTATTTGACCTTTCATATTACTCCTTTGTAAAGCATTATGTCATAAATTAATATAAAAACCCTATGCGTAAAAATACGCATAGGGAATATTTTACTTAGCTTTAGGCATTCTAGAGATAAAGATTTCAGCTACTTCATTAGAGATAGCTTCTTCAAGTTCAGGATGTTCTTCACAAGTTTCAAGAATTGTAGACTTTGTGAACTTGATATCAGGCATAGATGCAAGATAAGACTTCGGACCAGTAATGATACGCTTGTTATCAATAAGGAATTCGACGTTGCTAAGAATGTTACTATAACCATTCACAAAGTCAAAGACCTGCGGATAGACAATACCAGATTCATTACCACGGCTCTTAAGGATCTGGAAGTTATTCACATAACCACGAATACCATAGTCCTTAGTCGGATCCTTCAAAGCTTTACCCTTATCAACACGAGCAAGCCAGTCAGCCATATAAATCCAAGAAGAACCACCAGGAATGTTTTCATCAGGTGCCAACCACGGAATATTACTTGGCTTCGGAGTATAACCCGTCTGAACTGCCTTAGTAATATGACCAACAACGAAGAAGTAGATGTTAGCATCAAACATCATGTTTGCAGTCTTCTTGAAGAAAGCGTTGTTAGTAATAGCTTGCTGAGATCCAGCCATGTTGCTGTCCATTTCACCAGACTCGATAGCTTCAGATTGCTTACGAGAATAGAGAGCTGAAATAGAGTCAATAAACATGACCGTCGGAGCCATGACTTCAAGTTCACGACCATCAACAGTCTTGAACTTTTCCATCAATTCCTTACGATGCTTGACCTTGAAATCATAGATTTCATGGAATCTCTGGTTGACATCATCAAGATAGATATTAAGGTTATAAGGCTTACTGACCTGTTCCTCAAAGCGTGCTTCAAGGTTCGGATCACCCTTAGTATAAAGGAACTTCATACGCTGACGGTTATGGCTGTGTTCAGCATCCATATCTTCAAGAGTACCATTTTCAAATGGCTTAATCAAGCCAAAAGCAAGGTTCTGAAGGAAAGTAGTCTTACCAGCACCAGACGGGCCAGCTGCACCAACAATGTGGCCTTCACGAAGACCTGCGTCGATAGTGCCACTATTATAATCACGGCTAGCGTTAGAGAGGTCAACAATATCATAACCAGTAGGAATAGAAATAATTTCTTCCTTGGCTTGCATATCGGATTTTTTATCTGCTTCTTTTCTAAATTCGGACATTAAGCTCATATAGCTTCCTTTTGTTAATGTGTTCGCATTTAGATGTTAGCTGGCATGTATATACCCCACTTTTGAAGCCCATTATTCTTGTCTGCTAACTTTTCCATGAATCAAGGAGCAAAAATGAGTACATTTCTAAACGCATACGTTGAGTCTGCAAGGAAGTTATATCTTGCGAGATATAATAAGCCTATGCCTGAATCTGTAGAAGCAAATCTTCAGCAGATTATTAAAGAAAGGCTGTCTAGACCAGACGTAAATGAAGAGATCGTCATACATAATAACTACAAGCATACTGTAACAGAAAGGCGTGTGCTTGACGTTTTAGATGACATGTATGAAGATAAATATATCATGACTGGTTACGGTACTTTGTTTGAAAAGCATGACAATAATGAATCTCCTCTTATTAAATTCCTTATTGCAATGCAGAACAACCGTAAGAAAGAAAAAGCCATGATGTTTGAGCATGTTAATGACGCAGACAAGCGTGAATACATGATTCATAGAATCAGACAACTTCTCTTCAAACTAATTTCTAACGCAGAATATGGTGCTAGCGGTGAAGAAAATTACGTATTTGCTAATCCATTTATCGGCCCTTCTACTACATATTGTGGATATGCTGTTATTACTTCTGGTATTATGTACCTTGAAGGCTTAATGGAGAATAATCTTACATTTGAAACTAAAGATGCTTTCTATCGTTTTATAGAAGAATGTCAGATTTATGTAGGAAGATTCCCAGAAACCATTAGTGAATGGTTGGATGATCCAAATAAGATTACTGGGGAAGTATTGTATTCTTATATTAAGAATAAGAAATTATCCTATGAATTAGACAAGGATGATCCAGATATTCTTGCTACCTGCAACAATATGGATCAGGAATTCAGAAACCGTGTATACTATACTAATAATCTTTATGAATTCCTTTCTCAAAGTAAGATACAAGAAATCTTGTCTAACTGCTATTCTTATAACTTCACTAATCCAAATGAACCGCCTGAAGAAATTGCAGAACCTCTAAAGCAAGTTGTATCTCTCGTTAGAAGTTTTGTGGCTCATCCGTTTATCAGATATAATAGAGCACAGATAGTCAAAGCTATGAAGAGAATGAATATTCTTCTCGTTGACTCTGACTCTCTCTTTACATATCTCGGACGCTTCGTGGATTACTTTGAAAAGTGCTTTACTGGATTGGATACTGAACATCCGATGCACAAGATTGCTTCTGCCCACATTATTAATAATATCATTGCAAATGTAATTCAAGATATTCTTGATGCCGTTACTGGTGGGTTCAATGTAAGCAAGCAGTATCAACCGAGAATTAACATGAAGTCGGAATTCTTATTCAAACGTGTTGCTATGACTAAGAATAAGAAAAATTACTCGACTATCATCATGGTTCAGGAAGGGAATATTCTTGATCCTCTCCAAGATGAAATCAAGGGATTGCCAATCAAGAAAGTATCTACCAATATTAAGACTCGTAAATACTTCTATGATATGCTTATGCAAGATATTCTTTTGAAGAAAGAAATCAATCCCAAGACTGTACTTAGAAAGTTTGTTGAATACGAAGAAATCGTCTATAAGTCTCTTGCAGAAGAAAGAAGTACTGAATATCTTAAACCAGGCAAGTACTCCAATATTACGGTGTACAAGAAACCAGAGACTAATGCTATTGTAAAGGCTGTGAGGTTCTGGAATAATGCTCATCCAGAGAATATTATTCAGCCATATTCTAAATTGAATCTGCTAGATTTGAAGACCATCTGTAGACCTGAAGATGCTTACGTAATCAAGGATGAATTCCCTGATTTCTATGAAGCCATCGTGAATACACTTAATGATACTCAATTCTTTAAATCTGGTATTAATACTATAGCTTTGCCGAAAAAGGTCAAAGTTATACCAAAAGAACTTATTCCATTGATAGACGTAAATAAAATCGTCACAGACAATACCAAGGCGGCATATCCGATTATGGAAAGTATCGGATTCCAAATGATTCCGACTGGTACATCTGCAAAACAATTCTCAACTTTCGTTAACCTTTAAAGGATAATTATGGCTAATTCTTATCAACAGAATTCCAATAATCAGCAAGAAAAACCGAACTATATCCGTACCAAGTGTACGACTTTGTTTAACAATAAGACTGGTGCTATGCAGCTTGGCTATGCCACTGCTGGCTTCGGTCGTGCTTATGCTACCCTTTCTATCGCAGCAGTCTTTAATGATATGCGTGGCAGGACTCCAAAGAAGGGTGAACAAACATACGATTACGACAATGCTATCTATATGTCTTTGTCCGCAGAAGATTGTCAGGTTCTTCGTAATGTCCTCCTTCACTACAAGGCTAAAGAGATCCTTGACATGGAAATCTCTTTCCATGGTAGCCACTTCCGTATTATTGACGGTTCTGCTACTGAAGAAGATGATATGAAGGATGGCGTTATCATTTATGTAGGTAAAGCTGATAACAATAGCAAGGAAGTATCTTATACTCATTCCTTCTACTTTGAAAATATTACACTTCAAGGATTTAATTCTACTGCAAGTGATGCAGAAGCTATTAACTTCACGGTTAATCCGTCGTTTGAAACGTTCTGCCAGTTCGTAAATGAAATGTGCAGAGTTCTCGTTTCTCCGATTGATCATAAGCCGAACCGTGGTGATGGTGCTGCATCTGGTCCGAATACTAGTGGTACTTCTACTCCGAGAGCACCGTCTAGAAGAGGTGCTAATACTGCACAGTCTTGGGCTAACTCTGGTAATAATACTCCTAAGCAAGAAGCTGCCCCAGAATATAATGAAGACGAAGCTAATGACCTTCCGTTCTAAGTTTCAGTCTTATATTAAAACTTGACTAATGCTCCATTGTGTTGCGATATGTCGCTCACAAGGTTGAGAAGGGGTGCTATGGGGTGAATAATCCTTAGCCAGATTATTCACCCCTATGCATTACCTCAAGAATTTCTTTATAAGAGACGTCGGTACCTTTAATCGTCTCTTATAGAATGCTAGATTAGAAAGTCATGGGTCTTTAGCTTAACTGTTAAAGCACTCTCAAGTTGCAAAGCATGAGAAAGTTCGGAGTTAGAATCTCCGTTGATCCACAGCTGGCACAGCCCTGGTAGTAATCAAAATGTGCTGAACGAGTATAATTTAGTATTGACGTAGAAAGACCGTCAGAGTGTTTACCCTAAACTCCACGGGGTAAATTCCTCTTATGTTGCAGATATGCTGCTCATAAGTGTTAGGTTCTAGGTAGGCTCTAAATTAGAGCTTGTTGTCGTTATTGGTTAAACTTTAATCGAGCCTACCTAGTTTTTGAATTTAGTGATTCCCTAAACAAAATTTTGTCAAGGTTTTCCTAAACTCCATCGTTTAGAGAATCACACTGGACGGATAGCTCAATCGGTTAGAGCACGTGACTCATAACCACGGGGTTCTCGGTTCAAGTCCGAGTCTGTCCATTACAACATTTTATAAATTGCTTCATAGCTCAGTTGGTAGAGCAGCGGACTGTTAATCCGCTTGTCCATGGTTCGAGTCCATGTGAAGCAGCTGCTTTAAATATGGTGATAGATGGTTCTGATGGGGAAATGTTTCCATTCAAAGCTTTCATGAGAGTCTTTGGATATTCACCACTTCAAATGAAATTCGCAGTCCAGACAGAGTGTACATTAAATCTGGACGGGACACGTAAGATGAAGAAATAAAATATTTCCCACCGTTTTACACAAGAGTATCCGCTAGATGGTTTGAATCCATCCTTATCTATGACCCGTACATGGATTAGCTTTACAAGGTAAAGGCAGCGCAACTTCTAGACTGATGAAACCTTTAGATTATAGGTTAGGTACAATTGTGAAGTGTTTATAAACTCCAATACTACAAATCGATTATACATGGAAACTACGAAGACGGACGTTTATTCCGCTAAATGCCTTGCAAGGATCTTTGTAGAGTATAATCGGAAATCAATACTTTCGCCTTATGAATTCCGTTAAGACGCTTAGTTAATGCTTAGAGAACCCTTTTGAGGGTGTAGTATGAATACATTGCATGATGTAGGAGTTTATTATTTTTCCTGCCTAATTGGTGGAATTGGTAGACACGCCAGACTTAGGATCTGGTGTCGCAAGACATGTAAGTTCGAGTCTTACATTAGGTATTACTCAATCATACAAATACAAAGGAGAATATGCGATACTTTAATATTATGATGGATCCTGCTGGGAAGAATAAACCTAGCAAATTAGTTGTATGCACCTTAAATAATCTTAACGATGCAGATCAACTTACTCAGATTATTAGAGCTTGTGTTAGAACTTTTAGATCCTTGTGGAATGTGGGAAATAAAGAAACGCCACTTGAACGCCCTTGGTTCTATTTTGAAGAAGATTTAAATCATGATGACGACTGTGGGTCTTTTTATGTCCAAGCAGTTGCCAAAGATAATGTCAATCTTGCATTGGCAAAATTGTTAGATTTTGAAATTGATAAATTCATTAGTGATCGTGATTTGTGGTCTAATCGTGTTAAACATGAAGACTATGGCAAAGCTACAAGCATTCAAACATCGGAAACTGAATAATGTATATTTGTAGTAGATGTTGCACACCTTCAGACGATGATCCCGTAATGACTCAGACCGAAAATTTAAAAAATGGTAAAGTATTTACCACTAAATTCTGCGAAAAATGTACAGAAAGAATTAATGCAAGTCCAGGTTGGCAATTTACCTGCACTGACTGGTCTGAAGAAGAAAAGAAATATAAATCTGTATCTGATTGGCAGAAAGCTAATTTGAAATTGAGACGCAAGAAATAAGTTATACCGTAGAATATAGCTGGCACGGCTACAGACCTGATATAAAGTCTGTAATAAATGTGCGTAATTATCGGAGCCAGAAATGTCTAAGATAGATTATTAAAGATTTTCCTTAGTTGGAATATATTCAGGGTGTACGGTATAAATGGCTGAGTGGTGGAAGTGGTAGACACTGAGGACTTAAAATCCTTTGATGGTAACATCGTGTGAGTTCAAGTCTCACCTTAGCTATTAATGCAAATATATCTTTATACGTATGCAAGTGGACACAAGCTAACGTGGGTACCTGTAGATCTGATACTAATCTACAAAGAAGTTAAGCTGGAGAGGACCAGACAACTTGGGGAGAAACGTGAGGGCAGTACGATAAAAACGCTGTCACGCTAGTTCGAATCTAGCCTTATAAAGATATATTTTTAAATTGTGTATAAAGTATGCTTATATTTGTATGCAAGCTGGTTATAAGCAAGCAAGTACCTGCATAAGTTTTAATACTATGCTTATGTTGTTTATCATGCAAATGATAGGCTTAGGGAAAGAAGCAGGACGTGGAATGAGCCGTCACGTGGGTTCGAAGCCCTCCTTATATAAGCATATTTTTTTTTTCAACAAAGGACACCATATGAAAAATAAAATCACACCTGAAGACATCAAAGCTATCCTTGACGCTTCTAAATTTGAAAGTGTTAAGATGGGTGAAAAGACTACTGTAGTTTGCTGCACACTTCCGAATGGATTTGTAATCTGTGAATCCAGTTCTTGTGTAGATCCTGTGAATTACGACCATGAACTCGGAACTAATATTTGCAAGGAACGTATTGCAAATAAGGTTTGGGAACTTGAAGGGTACGTTCTTCAGAATGCTCTAATGGCGCAAAAATAATCTTATATTAATCTTTGGAGTTAGTGCTCATATAACTCCTGTTTACGGTTGGCTTAGGGGATAGGTTTCTTTAGAATTTGTCATATCCTATCCCCTAAGTTTCCACGGAATGTAGCTCAGTCTGGTAGAGCGCTTGCTTTGGGAGCAAGATGTCGTCGGTTCGAATCCGGCTATTCCGATATTGGGGGATCTAAAGGCAACCGCCTCAAACATCCAAACACTATTCTAACTAGATCTCCCAATAACTTCTTAATGTCCTAATAAGATGTAGTCCTGTTTCAGGATGATGGTTCTATTGCACCGACGGGGTGAATTTAATCAGTGCTTATTAGGACTCCTGCCTAATTAGTTCAGTGGTAGAACGATACATTTGTAATGTATATGTCGAGAGTTCAAATCTTTCATTAGGCTCTAATCTCTATAGTCTTTTGACTATAGAGATTTTATAACTCACGGAGATAATTTATGCAGATAAAAGACCAGAAAGTCTATGACGACTGGAAAGCAAAGAATACTGATGGTTTAGGCTCATATTGTTTTGAATGGGCTGAAAAGATTATGAATGTCCTTGAGAAAGAAATCGAGGAAAAGAAGCCTGAAAATCCCGATCATTACGCAAGGGAACGCATGTGGAAAGTATCTAATGAATGCGATAGTGCAGGTGCTACTGGATCTATGTGGGGTTGTACAAAATCTATTCTCTTTAATTGCTGGAAATATGGCGGAGAGATGGATCAACCTGAAATCTTTTAAGTATAAAGGCTTTATGCCTTTATATTTTTTTTTTCTTTTCGTTATTTTCTGTAATGATCTCTTATATTATAAATGGAATATGTTTAACCTCAACTAAGGAGCTATCAATTATGCATATTCAATACTCTTCTCTTCCGTACAGTAAACTCTGCTTGGTCTATGACCTTTGCAGCCCCATGACGGAAGACCCTTCCTTGCGTGGTTCCAGTCATCTTCTTGAACATCTTTTGTGTCACCATTATGCACATCTTCGTGATGATTTGCAAGCTGGTGACATTGAAGAAGAAGCCCATACAAGCAATGAGAACATGGTTATCCAGTTCTCCGGCTTGTCCAAGAACCTTGAACCGTTGGCAGAAGCACTTGGAAAGGCTATCATTCATGGTAAGCCTGTTGATAAGGAAGCCTTTGAAAAGGAAAAGAAAACTGTGTGCCAAGAAATTGGCATGAAGTTTGTCCAACCGATTCCGGCTGCCGTTCACCATATGTTACAAGATGCCTTTGGCTTTTACGGTAGCATTGGTGAAATCAATGGCGTGAATCGCTTCACTTACGAAGACTATCTTCGTAGGTGCGAAGAAGTATTCACGAAGCCGTGGGTGCTTTCGATTGGTCCGAATGCCATTCTTGAGAATGAATCGCACGAAGAACTCTATCCGAACAAGTATCCTCTCATTGAGAAGATCTGCGAAGATAAAGAATTTGTGAAAGAAAGTTCAAAAGATCAAAAGGTCATCTTTGTTACGACAAATACTCCATGCCGTGATGCTGATGAAGCCCTGCTTCTCAAGAGTGCAATCTCCGTTCTTTCTGAAGGTCTTCAGAGTCCGTTTATGCAAGAGCTGCGTGAAAAGCGTGGCTTGGTCTATGTTACGGGCGGCACCTTCTTGGAAATGGGCGGTCGTCTGCCGTTCTTCTTGTCTATGAGCGACAAGCCAACAGAAGTCTTGCAGTTGATGCAAGATCTTTTGCTGAATGTTCGCAACAATGTGACCGAAGAACGCATTGCGATTATCCGCAAGCAGATTACGGCACAGGAAGAACAGAAGGAATTGTTCCGCTACAGAACATCTCGCCGTGTAACCAATGAACACGCCGGGTATACCGTGGCTAGCAAGAACTTCGACATTATCAACAAGGACGGTATTTGCAATGTCATCGAAAAATATTTTGGTGAAGGCAAATACTTTACCTATATTGAATAGTGTCAGCTAATTGATAATGGCTAGGGTAACACCTAGCCTTTTATTTTTTCTATGTTCCCGTAGAATTTTATATAGATTACTTATATTATAAAATGAGTTAATAAAAAGGATTGAAATGAATCAGTCCATAACCCATGTGTGGTAACGTGGCATTAACTCATTTTGGAGCCATCATGGTCATTCAAAACCCTTGGGCAGTTACAGCGAATCTCTGCTCGTCTCAAAAGAGTGCATTAATTCTCAATGTTATCATTGGAAATCTGTGTACTCTAGCATCTTCCACTTTCGCCGGAACGCTTATGGCGTGGATGGTGAAAGGTGGACAAGCCATGGTTAACTTGGAACATACCATGGCTGGCATTGGAATTTTTATCGTCAGCCTGTTGGTTGGTGATAGAGATATCTTTACGAAAAATTTCTTTGTAAAGGTAATTATCTATCGCCTAGTAATGGGCATTGGCGATGTTATTCCGATGTTCTTTGATTGTAGTTCCAAAGTTGTGCTTGTCTATGGTGCAACAATTTGCATGTACCCATTGATGAATGGTTACAGAGCAAGTAGACAGAGCCTCATCTGGGGCCAGCGTAAGACTTCGCTTGATGAAAAGCAAGCGTTTGCATTACGCATACATCCGCTAGAAATGGCGGTTGTCGCCCTAGGTGGAATTCTTGGCATGACTCTTATACCTGATGTCACCACTATGTCTATGACATACATCGTGTTGACTTTAGCTGTCCTTATCATGGATATTGTGCAATACAAGATCCTCGAAGACTTAAGGAAGAAGCGTCAATAAATTAAGAAGGCTGGTGACAGCAGCCTTCTTTTTTTTTTCGACATAATATTGGAGGATATTATGTCAGTTACAGTTCATTCTGAAGGAATTCAATATTCTTTCTTTTCATGGGATCAGTCTTTAAGCGGTCTATATAGATTACGCTCTCAAGCGTGGATAAGTATTCCTATTACACATAATGGTGTAGATAAGACCTTATTCCTGAGATTTGATCCGGGATATATTTGTGATGGTTTAAGCGTACCTTGGTTTTTCCAGTGGTTCTTAAAGAACTGGGATGACTCTAATGATCTATATAATCTTGCAGGAGTTGTTCATGATGCATTATATTGCAGAGAAGGATTTAAGATCTTCTCTAGAGAAGAATGCGATGATATCTTTAGAGGTCTATTAAGAATCTCTGGACAAGATCGTTTCCATGCATCTACTGCCGATTTCATTCTTTGGATCTTTGGTCGTCGTCACTGGGGAGATGATTCCCATCATTGTAAAGATAAATTCCTAATGAGTCTAACTTAATAAATAAAGAATATCCAATGGATATTCTTTATTTTTATATTAAATTTAGACCTTATTCAAGGAGAATAAATGCCAAGATTACTATATAAAGAAGCTGTACAATTCTGCAAAGCTCTTGAAGATGAGATCAAAAAATTAGAAGGCTGCAAAGATGCAGATATAATTGAAAATATCTCAGACGATAGAGAATATGGCGGTGCTCTTGCAGGTGAAAATTTTGAAGTAGATTCAAAATTTGTAAATATGGGCATTAAGATTGCTTACTATGGAGATTTCCCAAGTGAAATTTATGCGGTATCTCCTAAAGTTAATGCTGATAAAGAGATAGAAGGTATTACAGTATATATGACTAATATGATTAAGATAAATGATCCAACTGGAAAATGCAAAGAGCATTTCTATGCTGGATCTAAAGAAGTCTTAGTTGCTATAACCCCGTTTATCAATAAAAAGATAAAGATGATTATAGAATACTGTCAAGCAGCTGTAGACGAAAAGAATAAAGCCGAAAAAGATAAGAGATATAAAACCTATCTTAAACTCAAAGAAGAATTTGAAAAGGAGTAATATGCTTCATACCAGAGTAAAGATTATGTGCCATGATCAAGGCGAATCTATTGAAGGATATGAAAAAAGAATTAACGACTTTATAAAAGATAAGAATATTAAAGGTATGGTGAGTAATAATAACTTACTTATCATTCATTATAGCGATAATACTTATTAATCAATAACAGCTAAATTAAGCTTCTTAGCTTTGACAAGTTTCTCGGATTCTTCTATGATCCCAGCATTATAACCCTTTAGAGGAAAGAGAAACTTCTTTTTTTCGTCTCCGCACTTTTCCATTACATCTAAAAGATTTGCAGGTAGATCATCAATAAACACAGAGAAATTAGGACAAATTTCGTTAATCTTATCACCTTTACTAAATCCATTAAAAAGAGTGTAATATTCTATATCACAATTTTTAAAATGATGATAAATCATTTCTTTTTTAGAGTCATCACAAGGTCTACCAAGAATGTGAGACAGAAAGATAATCTTTCTATGCTTACCACCAGACAATAGGTTTAAACCAAACTTAGTTAGCGGTAAATCATGATAGAATCTTTCATCATCAGCATATAAAGTGAAGGCTAATGCTCTAGCAACTCTAGGAAGCTTTAGCCAATTACAAAGATCATATACATCTCTTTCCTGAGTAGCCCTATAAAGATCTTCAAAGCTATTATTATACTTATACACTGGGTCTAGATTACGAATACGCTGCAACAGCATCGTATTATGCATAATTCTTTGTGTCCACTTCGGAGTAATATTGAATATGACTTCATCAATATCTGTAACAATTACGGGAACCATAAATTCTCCTTTTTGCAGGCTTTTCTTCATTAATTAGTTATCTGTATAGAATTTATCTTTTATATTAAATTTTGAACTTTACAGGAGATAAATTATGATGGAAGTTCCAGAAGTTCCTAATTTTAATGATACGCCGCAAAAGGCAATATTTGACCATCATGTGAAGATGCTTGTAGCATCTTTCGTGTTGGCTAATGCAGAACCCAGATATAGCTCTCATTATAACAGCATTTGCTGTGGTGCATCTGCTGGCCCAAGAGGTATTATCATGGGATTTACTAGTAAATATTCTTGCTGTGGAAAGCTTGAAGACAGCGATTTTGGCATATGTGTAGCATGGCACAATAAAGATCCTAAATATTATCCCAATATTGATGACTGGTTTAAGCCTACAGAAAATGAAATCAGCGTCGCCATGCAAGAAGTTAGAAATAAAGGCTATCGCATTGAATGGCGTAGCAACAGTACAGGTAAAGCCCACTATTTAGGAGTAATCCGATGAGCAAACAAAAATACATTATCTTAGTTGATATCGATGGCACAATAGCTGATTGTTCAGAACGTGCTAAAAAATACATTACTGACTTAGAAACCCCGGACTGGGATGCATTTTACGAAGCCTGTTCGGAAGATAAGCCTATCCCGTCAATTATTCAATTAGTGGAAGAATTATCTACTTATTACGACATTATATTTTGTTCTGGTAGGCGTGAAAGTGTTAAGGAAAAGACTATAGCATGGATGAAGCGTCACTTGGTAAACACCCAGTATACGCCTTTGCATATGCTTTTCCGTAAGGATGGTGATACTCGACATGATACGGAAGTTAAGCCTGAATTGCTTAATGCTTTACTAGCAGAACATCCAGAATACAGCATTTGCTATATCCTTGAAGACCGTAATTCTATGGTTGCCAAATGGCGTGAATTAGGTTATACCTGTCTTCAAGTAGCTGATGGTAATTTTTAGTATTATATTAAATATTGAACCTTTTCAACTTAATCTTTAACAAGGAGTAAAAATGTTCAATAAGGTTTACTTCGGTGAGAAAGGTCTCACCAGTACGTCGGCGAACTTTATCGCCAACAAGTCGAAGGAGATCTTTGAAGGCATTCAAAGAGAACTCAACGAATTCACCTTTGTGAATGTGACCTACAAGGTTGCTGGCACTGATCCGATTCTTGTCGAAGCTGGTAAGAGCCTTGAATGGCTCAATACCAAGATCGCTGAATTGGCTAAGATTGGGAAACTGAAAGCCCTCAACGCTTGGTTGCGTGAAGCAATCGATGCGAAGGAAAAGGCTCAGACCGATCTTCGTAATCAAGACATGTTCAGATGGCTCTGTGAAAAGGGCGAAAAGTGCATGGAACGCCCGGATCTTGAGAAGGTCTCTGAAGATGATATCATCAACCAGATGTCGGTTGGTGAAAGACAGAAGTATTTGGAGCTTGAGGCACAAGCTGCGAACATCGGGAAGATTATCCATCCTGATGGTTCCTTTAATAAGGCTCGCAAGACTGTGAAAGCTCAGTTGGGTAAGCAGGACGTATCTGGCGTGGGAACTCCGTCTCTCACCGTTGCTGCTTACTCTTCTTCGATCCCTATGGAAGAGATCGACAAGGTCTTCATGCAACTTCAAGAACAGTTCCGCAGTATCCAAGCCGAACTTAATGGTATTAAACACACCATTAACGAGAAGATGACGAAGGAGAACGATCGTCTTCTTGCAGAATATCGTGTGAAGTTCAACGAATACGATTCTTGGTTCAAGGCTAAGACTGCTGAACATTCGCAAGAAACCATCAATGAAATTCAGCGAATTGCAGATCTGAAGATTATCATTCCCGATAATCTTCAGGACATCTACAACTTCGTGAAGAATTTTTAGAGGTTAGGATGTAAAACCTAGGAGCTAATGCTTGAAGCTTGTCTTCTTCGTTAGCTAGATTCGGTTATTAATGATACAAACTATTATTGCCTACGGCTAAGTGATTAGCCCCAATCTATCGAGATAGCTCAGATGGTCGAGCACTAGGTTTGTAACCTGGAGATACGTTGGTTCGATCCCAACTTTCGATGCCATTTTACAGATTCCCAAAATCCCTATCATTGCTTTCGCTTTTGCTGGGAATCTGGTTTTAGCTTTTGGTCTGGCTTTGATTTAATCGTATCTTTAATAACTGATAACTAGGTTTTAGTGCCATGGGAATTCGTTCCCATGGCATTTTTTTTTTAATTATTTTATATATTATAAGATGAGTTAATTTTAACCAAAAGGAGACAAATAATGTCTAAAGAAAAAGTTTTCAAACTATGCACAGTATTTCCTAAATCGACTACGCAGAAATATGTTACTTTCGGCAAATTCCCGACATTGGAAGAAGCTGAGAGATGCAAAAAGTACAGTGAAAAATATTACAATGAAAAGCTTGGTATGAACTGGATCTATGAGATTCAAGAAACAATGGAGGAATCTCCTGTTATTTATTCTAAGCTTACAAAAGAAGGAAAAATTAAGGAGTTCTAAGTATAATAAAGAAAAGGACTGTACATCCTTTTCTTTTTAGAATTCAATTCCAATTCCTAGATTAGCTCTAGGCTTGCTATTATATCCTAGACCCATCTTTCCATATAAATTATTGGTAAGAAATATTTTCCCACCTATTTCAATATCATAAGAGAAATCTATATCCGTATTTATGAAGCCATTAGCTTCAGCATAAATATTCCACGATTTCTTTTTTGTATTGATTTTGGTTTCAACTTTACTTTCAGCTTCCGTATATACACTTACTGTATCAATCCTAAGCTTTTCCACATACACTGTTTCAGCAGAATATTCACGAACAGCAAGATTAGAAATGGAATCACGGAGCATAGAAATTTCTCTAATATATTCCACATTACTTTCCGTATTTTCACTATATATTTCCTTTATACTATCTTTGTATACAATTCGTGTAACAGTTTTAGATGTAGACACATTTTCAGACTTCTTTTCAGATTCAGTTTTAAGTTCTTTTAACTGAACTTGATAGAGACTGTCCTTCTCGTGTATAAGAGCTTTGAAATATACACTATCGGATATTGATTTAGAATTCAATGTCTGAATTTCTTTTTTGTATTCATTTATTTCACGATTTTTATTACCGTATATAGTGCAAACGACAATACCTGATACAATAAATATAATCGTTGCTATTTTTATGATTAATTTTTCTCTGTTGGTCATAGAATTACCTCTAAAAAAAAATAGTGATATCTATTGATATCACTATTTCGAGGAAGTGGTAGGATTCGAACCCACGGTAGGGTTTAGCTACGGCTGATTTCAAATCAGCAGCCTTAAACCACTCGGCCACACTTCCATTATAGCGATTCATGATACACTATTAATGCATTTGGACTCGCATTTAAAAGTTGTTTAGCTAGTTTAAAGTTACTCATGATACGCCTTATTTCACATATATAAACAATATCATCTTCTGAAAATTTATTATCACTATATATCCGTCTATTGTGAATTTTATATTTACCATATCTATATTCGGAAGATAAAGAAGGATCTCCAAATAATTCGCATAAGTCTAATGGTGGAAGAATATCAACGCCTTTATTTGGATATGCTATTATCTCTTTAGTCTTCTTAATAATATCATCAATCATCTCTTCTGAAAGTTCAAAGTAAGTATCATGTGACTTTACAAATATTTGCCACTTTTCAGGATGATATTTTCTGAAATATTGAGGGATCATTGAAGCATAGGAATTGCCATACATCTCTTCAATTTCTTTTCCCATGCTCATTTCAGATAGCTTCTCAAGTACCTTTAATCTAGAAGCTTCTTCTTCAGTGTAAATCTTCTGAACAGGGTCATCTTCATATCCTATCCAATCAATGCGTAATAATTCATTTTTATACTTTTCATATAATTGATTATTATACTGATTGTATTCATAAGCAATAGCATTATAAGATTTAAGGGCAGCCTTGTCCTTAAACATATAAAACCTTAGATCCATTCCCATATTAACCCTCTTCTGTAATAGAGATAATTTCGGTATCTACATTGATATCCGTCCATGGGTAGCTATTAGGATATTCAGCATATAGCAATGGAAATATTTTACTATGTTCATCATTAGAAATTTCCTTGGGTATAGATAAAGGAAAAGTCTCGCAAGCTATGAATTCTCCAGTGATTCCGTCTGTTATACGGACTTCAATGGATAGGTCTTTGTAGTCTTTCTTTTTACTCATGTTGTCTCCGTGTTAAGCTATATTTAATATATAACGAAAAAAAAAAGAAAAGGCAGACGACGGGATATTCCGTCGCACTGTTAGACGTGGCTACTCGCCGCCATCTGCCTTCTCTCTTCACGGATTAAGTCCGTTCTTCCCTGCGATGCTTCTTAGAGTGATGATGAAACGTCGGCGTAGGTGCCTTCGGCGGCTTCGGATAAGGACGTTCGTTGTTATAACGACAGTGAACATCAGCAGTGTTGTTTTCATATTCACCAATCGTTTCTACGATTTCCTTAACAGCCGTCTTGATAGCCGAGATAATCTGCGGCTTCGTTTTAACTATTTCAAGCATCTCCTCTGCGGAGTATTCTTGGGTAAATTCCAGAGACGTGCCTTCCCCAACTTCGAGGGTGGCATCATTCTTACGGATTTCCAAAGAAGGGAAATTGAATTTGAGCGTAGTCTTCATAGTACTGGCTCCTTAACTACAAAGCCGCTTACCACAGCGGAGGAATCAAGATATGACTGAATTGTCTTTATCTCACTTGTAGTCATGATTTAATATAATGAGGAGCTTAGAAATTTTACGGAAAAAAAAAATAGAAGCACGAAGCTTCTATTTTTCACTACGGGTCATCCCATGACCACGGGTCATCCCATGAAGCCCATCTCCTGTCACGAGAGTTATAAGCTCTTCGCTGATATGCATTCTGCATCATAATACGTTTCTGTCTTTCTTCACTTATTTTATATTCTTCATCTTTAATTGCGGCATGTAATCCCCTGAGAAAATTCCGCAAAGATTTATTAATCGTTTTAAATAGCAATTTACACTTATATGGATTATTATAGTCTCCGGGATTATTAGCATCTTCCGACTCAACAACATTTCCAAATATATATAACCTTAGAAAAGTTCTCTTAGTATTATCATCTAATTCTTTAAAAATTTTCTTATTTTCAGTAATACTTTTATAAAGATCTTCACTTTGGTCTAAGTACCATGTACCAAAGTTTACTCTTTTAACAGTAGCTAATGAATAATAATTATCGATAACTCTGCCTTGAATTTTTTCCATTATAGTTTGTGTCGTAACTGGCTTCATGCACCCTCACTTACCATGGATCTGTCGAATTCATATGCATATTGAGACGAGCCATATGACGTAAATAATCGTCTATATCAGATTGAACCTTGTCTCTTTCTCGTTTTTCTTCTTCCATTTCATAATATTTAATTTGTTTCAGAAATGCATAATAAGCTTCAAAGATATTTGTAAACATCACTTCTAGCTTATATGGATTATCTTTAGGAAATGATACTCTACTATGCACATTATTAAATATGTACAAGTTTAAGAAGGTGGTCTTA
>Ga0310690_10001993_pt1 | contig 34756 bp, 25 predicted proteins | sample AusTroGonzalo_MG_2_FD_207661 | JGI IMG/M metagenome (GOLD analysis project Ga0310690, IMG submission 207661) | Bovine rumen microbial communities from tropical cattle in Woodstock, Queensland, Australia - Gonzalo_04 (v2) (version 2) | ecosystem: Host-associated > Mammals > Digestive system >...
ACCATTAACGCATCCTGATATTGCAATCGGATATAAAGGGTTAAAAGTATTATATGCAATGGTATCTCGTTCAAAATTGAATCTTTTATATAACGCAAGATTCGATATGAGATTCCTTGAACATATGACTCCTGAGAAATATGATTATAAACCTGAACAAGATGAAAAAATTTATCCGTTTGATTTATCGAAAATAAAATATTTTGATGTTCAGTGTTCAGTTTGGTTATCAGATACGAATATTCCAATGCCTTCATTGAAAAAATCTGAAAAGCATTTTCTTGGATGGAATCCTCCAACATTTGCTGACACTATGGGAGATGAAACAAACTTTGGATATATTCCTGCAAGTCAAGGATATAGATATGCCTGCATTGAAGAAAACACACTAATTAAAACTACTAACGGTAATAAAAAAATTAAAGATATTACTGTTAATGATACTGTTTATAGTAGTAGTGGTCCAAATAAAGTTTTAGCCATTTATAATAATGGTATTAAACATACAATTAAGTGCACATATAAAAATGACTATACATTAATATGCACACCTGATCACAGAGTTGCAGTAAATACTGTTTTTGGTCCAAGATTAGTGCAAGCTAAGGATTTAGATTCATATACTACTTTATATACTGGTGGTATAAATTTTAATGACCTTAATAATTTAAATCAAGATCATAGCACATTATCTTTTAATGTTTCAGCATTACAAAATATTGATTTTATGTATTGGTTGCTTGGATTTACAATGACAGATGGTAACATAGTAAACAATAGATTAGCTTATAAGGTACAAAAGCGTGATGAACATATTTTATATGACATTAAAAACTATGTAAAATCACAATCAAAGGTTTTTGAAACATTATCAAAATCGCCTAATAATGATAATAGTGTAAATACAGCTGCTAATTTATATATTTGTAATAAAGTATGTTGTAATTTTATGCGTGAACATGGTATGACTGAAAATAAATCTACACGGAAGTCATATAATGTTTCAGATGATGTTTTCCCATCATTTCTTAGAGGTATTTATGATGGTGATGGTTCATCAAATGGTAATAATATTTGTTTTATTGGTTACCCTGAATTTATAGAAAAACTTCAAAGCGATATTTATCGTTTATATGGATTAACATCTAGTTTACATAAAAATAAGCCAGATGATAAAGTTATTGTAATGACATTTACCAAATATGCATCTCTTCAGTTGATGAATATTATGTATAATGGTGCTACAATATTTATTAAACGTAAAATGGAAAAAGCACTAAGGAAACATAGATTATTTTATGTTTCAAAATATAATAATTATAAAAAACGTGCTAATTATACTGAAATAGCTAGAGAGCCTGTAGGTGTTGAAGAATTTCAGAAATTAGATCATATTTGTAAATCATTTAATATTAGTAGTTCTGCTTTATCAAGAGTCATAAGTGTGAAGTGGAAACAATATAAAGGTCTTACTGTTACAACTAATATTGGTAAACTTTATAAAATTGTCCCAAGTTCAATGATTATAGAAGATATTGGCGATAAACAAGTATTTGATCTTCAGATTGAAAATGACCCATCATTTATTACAAGTAATGGTTTTATTGTTCATAATTGTATCGATGCACTTGGTACATATCATTTATTTTTTAAAACTGAAAAATATTATGCAGAATCAGGTGCTGCAGGTAAACTTGACAATGAATGTTTATATCCTTTAATGAAACTTGAGAATACACCAATTTATGTTGACCATGATTATCTTGAGTCAATGAGAGGCGATATTATTGAGCATTTAAAAGGACTAAAACAATACCTTTATGAAAAGGTAGGTATTGAATATAATATTAATTCAGGGCGCGAGCTTGTAGGTGTATTTCAGCAGTTAGGAATTGACACAGGTCATCGTACAGCTACTGGAATTATGAAGACAGATATTAAAACAATTGACAATTATCTCGCTGAGCACAGTGACAATGGGTCAAATAGTGAATACCTTAAAAAGTTAGTTGAATATAAAAAATTAACAAAATTCGATAATTCATATCTTGAGAAGCTCATTAAAATTTCATCTAATGATGTTGTTGATAAACATCCTATTCGTTTTAATTACTTCACTGCAAGAGTTCCATGTTTAACTGAAAATAATAGAGTACTTATTAAAGACAAAGGTTTAATTTCAATTAAAGATTGTAAAGAAGGCGACTATATTTGGACACAATATGGCTATAAAAAAATATTATGGAATAATAGTCATTTTACCGATGATATTTATAAAGTAACATTTAGGAATGGTTATACTATTGAAGGTACTGGTCATCATCCAGTATTAGTTAATAAAACTGGTCGATCTATATATTTAAAATATGAATGGGCTGGTTTAGCTGATTTGAAGCCAGGTGAACATATTGTTATAAATCATAAGCCATGTGAAAATTACGACTCTGACATTGAATATGATTTTGCAAGACTTATTGGTTTTATCGATGGTGATGGCTCAATCGCAACATCAGATAGAGTTAAATTATGTTATTGGACTGAAGAATCAAGTGAATTAAAAGAATATTATGGTAATTTATTATCTAAGTATTCAAATAGCGAATTACATTATGACCTATACCAACAAGAATCAAAACATGCTGTAATACAAGCAGTATATAATACTAAATTTAATAAATATCTTCATTCATTAGGCGTACGTGGCGACGGTGTTCCAAAATGTATTTTAAATAGTTCACCTAAAATTTGGTTAGCATATTTACAAGGCATTTGGGACTCTGATGGTAATATTTCATTACGTAAAGATGGTTGTAAATATCCACAGATTAGTATTAAATTAATTAAAAAACAAACTGTTCGTGATATTAGTATGATGTTAACTTTATTAGGTATTCCTAATAGCTTGTTAGACATAAATTGGTATAAAAATAAACCAAATTTACATGAACAGCTACGTTGTCGTATTAAAGACCATATTGGTTATGTACTATTTAAGAATTTAATTTCTGATTATATGAAATCAAATAAGAGATTAATTTTTGAATCTTTAAATATTAACAATAACTACATCGAATATGCACAAACAAGCGTTACATCTGTTGAAAAAATGCAAGGTGCAGTTGTTTATGATATAGAGGTTGAAGATGTTCATGAATATATTGCAAATGGCATTGCTACACATAATACAGGGAGATTAGCATGTGGTACAGATGGTAAAAATACATTCTTTTCACCAATTAATTTCCAATCATTACCAAAACCACATTCACATAATTATCATGTGCATATTGCTACTCCTGAGCAAATTACAAATAATGAAGACTTGTGTGGATATATCTTTAATGATGACCCAGAAGGAAGTTTAGGATTAACAGAAGGACAAGACCCACATCTTAATGTAAGAAAAGCATTTGTGCCAAAACCTAATGAAGATGCAGTTATTGTTTCCGTCGATATGAAGGCTGAAGAATTGCGACTTGCTGCAAATATTTATAAAGAGCCAACATGGATTAATGCATTTAATACAGACCAAGATGTTCATAAGGCAACAGCTTTACGTATTTTTGGTGAAGATAAGTATTGTAAAGAAGCACGAAAAAAAGCAAAAACTGCAAATTTTGGAATTCTATACGGTTCGTCTGCATATGGATTTCATCACCAATTTCCTGATATGTCATTAGAAGAGTGTGAAGATTTTATTGATAAATTTAAATCTGCATTACCATCAATTGAAGCAGCACAAAATGGTGCAATTAGATTTGGTAGGAAAAATGGATATGTTAAAACATATTTCGGTCGTCCTCGTCGTGTAAAATATTACTTTAATTGTTCAAGTCGTTCAATGCAAAATTTTGGAAAACGTACATGCATGAATACACAAGTACAAGGATGTGCAGGCGATGCATTGAAATTAATGCTTATGCGTTTATGGAAAAATTTATTTATTCCATATAAAGATAAAGGTGTAAGATGGCTAGGTACTATTCATGATGAAATTAATTATGTGGTACCTAAATATCTATTAAAAGAGGTTGCACCAATTATTATGGAATGTCAAACTATTAAACTTCCTGATTGGCCTGTAGTATTATTACCAGATATGTCTATAGGTACATCATTTGGTTCGCTGATTCCATTTGATTTAGTATATGATGAAAATGGAAAATGTACTGGCTTTAAACCACAAATGGAATCTATTAAAGAAAAAGATTTACATCCAGGCGACCCTGTAGAAAGAGATAATTATATTCCAGAAGTCATTGAAGATGGTTATGATTATATGCAATAGGTAATATTATGTCACGTAGAAAGTGCTTTTTTAGAAGATTATAAAGAAGCACTTTCAAGACAACAATGTATGCCATTTAAATTATTAAATAAGTATCCACAATATAACTTATTAAATATAACTGGCTCTGTTGAGAAATATATTATGGAAGATTTAGGTTATTATAGAATTTATAGATGTGGAAATTCTAAATGGGAATGGTATAATATAAAATGATTATAAATAAATCCATGCTAATTAGCATGGATTTATTTTATTTAGTATCTAATAATATATAGTGTAACTATTATTTAATAATTAATTTATAAGGAATACTATAAATGAATAAAAATATTTTACTTTTAGAGAAAAGAGTTCGTAGACTTGAGAGACTAATTAATGAGAAATCTATATCTCGCGGTGAGCCATCAAATGCATTTTTAGTTTGGCAATTTTTAATGGATAATGGCCCAAGCAATTCTGCTGCAATTAAAGATTCATTCCCACCATCAAAGCGTGCAACAATTGCAAGTGTTTTAACAAATGCACTTAAAGATGATTGTATTAGAAAACAAGGTGCACTTTTAGTTGCAAATCCCAATTATAGTTGGGATGATGTTGGTATTATTAATAAACAACCAACTAGAAATACTGCAATGGTTAGAAGAAATAATAAGATTGTTGATACAGTAGTTGAAGAACCAATCGTTGAAGAACCTGTAGAAGAAATTCCAAAAGTATCAAGTGTAACAAAAATTTCTGGCACAAATCTAGTTAAAGGAATTATTGATACATTAAAAACAATGAAAGCTAAATCTGAATTTCTTGGTCAAATAAATCTTGGACTTAATGCACTTGATGTGCTTGATGAGCTTCCAAAAAAGAAGCAAGATATGTTAGCTTCATTATTTAATATGTCATTTGAAAAACTTAGACAAGCTATTATTAGATTTGGTGTAGAAAAGTTTACAAAAGGTTTACTAGCAGAATTTAAACGTCAGGGAATCCGTGCTACATCATATAGTGATCCTGATGAACGTGAAGATTGGTCTACATATTCAGGCGGTGACGGTTATAATAATAAAAGTTTTGATTATTATAATAACGACACTGGTATGTGGTAATTAAAATTTATGTCCTATATGTGTATATTACATATAGGACATTTTATTATAGAAGGTAAATATAATGAAACCGGATATATTAACGTCAATTCATGATATTGGTTTATGTTTAAAAACATTAGTTAAATCACGTTTTAATAAAAATGTAAAAGTTATTTATAATTCTACTGGCAGATATAGAAGTTTATATATTAGCTTTTATAAAAATCATATATGGCAATTTTATGTTGAAGACCATGTTTCTTATTATTTAATTTATTTATTAAAAGATAATAAAGTAATTAGAAAGGATATGGTTAAAAAAGGTGATACAATTGATAGGTTTTACACACGTATTTTACATTTTATTCGACTAATTTAATTAAGGGTATTTAGTATGGCTGATTTAGACAATATTAAAACAGATGCTGTGATTGCATCAATTCTTAAGAAACTAAAAGACGCTAGTAAAGATAATAAAGAGAAAATTAATACTAGCGATGAACCTATAAAAGAATCTAATAATGATATATTAGAAATAAAAGTATCTGAAGTTCCAGTTGAAACAATTAGCACTGAAGCAAGTAGTACACACATGAATAAATTTATCCTTCCATGGTTTTCTGAAAGTGATAAAGATAAAGAGTTTATTCATTATGCTAAAAATAATAATGGCAAACTTGAATACGAAAAGGTTAGATATGATGCATCCACAAGCTCTTTAGCTGCATTAAAACTTCAAAAGAATTATCTTTGCGATATTGATTATTATAAAAGTGAACATTATGTTTTATGTGTAAAACAAATTGATAGTGATTACAATTTAAGTAAATCAACAGTTGCATCTAATGGTATTGAAAATATTGAAGTTGAAGAGACTTCATTTATTGATTCTGATAATATTGTAACTGAATCAATATCTTGTGAGAATAATCTTGAAAAAGAAGCTACTGAAAATGCAGTTGATGAAGTATTAGTTACACCAGAATATGTACACTTTGTTGTATTTACTGATTTAGGTATTGCTGATTTTATAGCATTGAAAAGTGAGATTGAGTATCCATATACATCAGATAATTTAAGTTTATGGTTTGAAGAAGCTAGCAATTATATTCAGATTAAACAACCTAGATTTAATACTAATCTTACTACATGTAATACAATAAAAGACTTTAAATATGATTTAATAACAATGCATCTCCCAGGTGTTATTTCATTAGATTCATCAGATAATGTGGATTCAAACTATAGTTTAACATTAAAAGTTAAAGATGAGTATAGTTTTATTCCATTAAGTAGACTTTTAGGTTGTTTGAAATATTATTCAACAAGTAATTTAAAATCAATTGACGATTTTAGACACTTTGTTTGTAAATATTTTGATGTAATTGAGTAATATATTCTTAATATAAATTAAACCTAATTCGTATATCAACATATTATACGAATTAGGTTTTCTTTTTATGGAGAAAATATTATGGTATCATTAAGTGATTTTGGCACAACAGGAAATGATATAACTAAAGTCAATGTAGAAGGTATAAATGAGAGAGCATTATCTGGCATACGTAATGCTATATTGGCTACAAAAAATAGTATTGATAGGCAGTCAACTCAGTTACGTGATCAGCATGATGATGATGAAACAAACCGTCGTAGCGATCAAATTGCAAGTTTAGCAAAACAACGGCAAGACCGTGCATCACAAGCTGCTTTATATGGAAAAATCGATAAAGGTCTTACAGGTATTGAGACTTTACATAAATCATTAAAAAATGCATTTGATAAACTAATTGATATAGTTGGTAGTATGGCAGCTAATGCACTAAAGTCATATGACCAGACTGCTAGGGGTTTACGTGAAATTTTCATGTCAACTGCAGATATGAAAACAGAAATGATAAAAGCTGATAGAGCTTCACAAAAATTGCGTGCAGAAGGTATAACTGTTACATCCCAGCAGACTAAACAAACAATAGAACAATTAAATAAAAATGGATTTGACTCAAGAAAGTTCTCTGAAGAACAAATTGCTGCAATATCTGTTGGTTTAAAATCAGGTTTATCATTACAAGCTGCTGTTGCACAATCTCAGCGTGCAAAAAATCAGATAGCATTAGCTAAAACATTTGCAACGGCATCTCAACAAACTGGTAGAGAGACATTTAAAGCAATATCAGAAGCTCTTGAGAAAGATCAGACAGCAACGGCCGTATACATGAAGCGTACTGGTAAAGCACAAGAAACAGCTACTGCTGATATACTAACATATGCACAGCAATTAGATTCAGTACTTGGTGGATATTTATCTAATGATGAACAAGCAAAAATACTTCAACAAATGATGTTGCTTAATTCAAAACAATTAGATAAATTAAATCAACCATTTGCTGCTTTATTAGGTATATCACCAGACGCATTTAAGAACGCCCCAAATCGTGAAGAGTTAATGACACAAGGTATATATAAGATGATTCAATCAGGTAATGTTGAATATCTTAATGTACTAAAAAACGCAGTTGGTCAAGATAGTCCATTAATTGACGCTGTATCACAAGCACAAGCTGCTTATAAAGCTGGTAATTATAAATTAGGTATGATTTATGAAGATGAAACACAAGCTATTGACGCCTTTAATAAAAATAATCCAGGTGGTGAAATTGGCGCTTTAATTGATGGTCTAATGACAGACATAAACACATTTACAGATAGCATTGGCATTAAAGGCGGTATTTTTGGTGGTCTTGCTGCTGAAGTAAATGAATTATTCGGCGATAGTGTTGGAATGGAAGACATTGTAACAACCGGATTTAAAGAGACATTAAAAATATTAAAGAATGCTGCATCTAATGGCTGGGGTGGGACATCTGCACTATTATCAGGAATATTTGAGGGTGGTGTTTCAGCTTTTGGCACTAGTCTTTTAACAGGTGCAAAAGGTACACTGGCTAATACTATATTACAAGGTTTGACTAATACTTTTAAAGCTGGCGGCCTTAAAGGATTATTATTAAATGGGCTTCGCACTGCTATTGCACCTTTACTTGGTATTATAACGCCAATATTACCATGGGTTGCCGGTATAGTTGCTGTTGTTGGTATTGGTACAGCTTTTGCAAAATGGATTAATAGACGTGAACAGGAAGATAAAGGTGCAGAGGATCAAAATAAAAAAGTTGCTAATTTAGAAAAGCAATTAGTACTTGCACAAGAACAGGCAGTCACTTATGAACAACACTATAAAGATACTGGTGATAAAACATATTTAAATAAAGCAGCAGCTGCTAAAAAAGAAATTGAACAATTAACTAAGACACTTGAAGTTGAAAGAAAGATAGCTAATAAACTTAATTTTACTGCTAATTTAAATGATGATCAAGCTAATGAATATACTAATAAATTATATAGTGTTAAAACAGATTTAGAGTCTTCATTAAAACAAAGGTCTGATATATTAAATAATATAGAAAAATTAAAAAGTGAGGGTTTTACTGAAGATTCTGAAACTATGAAGATTGAGCATAGTAAACTTGATGCTAATAGAAAACAAGTATCTGATTTAATAGAAGCACTAAATAGATTAAGTTTAGATGCACATACAACAGGTACTAGCAACATAATAGCAGATAACACCGAGCTTAGTAAAAATGTATTTGAAGATTTGCAAAAATCCGGTGCACTTGCCGCCGATGCATTTACTGAATTTAAAACACTAGCTGAAACTGCAAATAGTTTTATAAAAGAAAGTAAAGATTTAGAAGATAGAATATATAAAAAAGCTGAATCTCAGACATTCAGAGGACCTAAGTATGCATCTGGTGGTATATTTCAAACAGCAACAAACGCAATAATAGGTGAGGCTGGTAAAGAAATATTATTACCATTAACAAGACCAGATAGATTAAGAGAACTATTAGGTAGCTTATCAAGATCAGAAAAAGCATCTATTATTAATGCATTAAATGAATCTAATAATAAAAACACTACAACTGTATCAAATTCAACTACTAATTCACAAAATATTCAATCAAATTCATCTGTACCAGGAAATGATCCAGCTTCAATTAAAAAGATATTAAGTTATGCATCTAATCAAGCATACGTTTATGATAGTTTAAGGTATGGTAGAAATAAAGATGGGTCATTAAAATCAAAAGACCCAGAATATGGAAATAAAAAACGTGAAGCTTGGTATAAAGAATCACTGCAAAATGCACAAAATAGAGAGGGTTACGATTTAATTAAAGGTACATGGGCTGAACGTGCACTTGCATGGGGTGCATCACAAATAGGGTTACCATATTTACTTCGTTCAATTGGTAAATTAGGTTATGTATGTAATGAATTAACAAACGCAGCTTTATTAGGATCTGGGTATGATTTAAAAGACTTTAGGATTCATGGTGTTAAAACTACATTTGCAAATATAAGCGCTGGTAAAATGGTATCTGGAAAAGATAGAAAAGGTCGAATGCGTGAATATCCATCATTTAGACTTCGCCCAGATATTACACCAGAGACAGCAATTCCTGGTATGTTATTTTTCCAAGATAGTAGTAAAAATAAAGATGGTCAATTTGCACCAGGTCATGTTGGACTAGTATATTATGGCCATCAACGATTACACTCAGCTGGTGGCTCTGGTAGCTATGATGGCCCAGCTGCATTCCTAGATAAATATCAAACCCCATGTAGAGGTGTTACTGTTAATGAATTTGATCCTAATGCCAGATATATGTTTGGTGAACTTCCAGGATTGTTTGAACAAGCATCTGGTGATTGGGAACCACCAAAGAATTCGCCAGTTGAATTCGGGCCAACAGATGTTGATACCACTGGTAATAATATATTAAAAGAACAATCAGATTTATCAAAATCTGCAATAGGCTCAGTTATTGATAAAGTGTCTAAATATTATAATGCTGATATGCAGAGATATGCTAAACAAACTGCAGCTGTAGCAAGCGCGGGTAATGCAAAAGAAATAATTTCATTTATGGAAATAATGGTTAAATATCTTCGTGATATTGCCACATCACCTGCAAATAAAAAACCTGCAATATCACCATCTAGACCAATTCCAAATAAATATTAAAATTAAATCCGTTAGCTAGCTAACGGATTTATATAAAGAGGTATAAATATGAGTGATAGCATATTTGATAAACTATCATTAGGTGCGAAAAATTCAACTGTAACAGCATTTAAAAATTTAGTTGATGATAAAGTTGATTCAGTTAAAAACATATCAAGCACTGTAAAAACTACAGCTGATAATGTGATTAATACTGGTAAAAGCACAATAAATACAATAAAAAAGAATGGTATTACAGGAATCACAAACTCAATTACTTCAGTTAAAAATTCAATTACAGGCACTATTGATTCTGCTAAAGATATAGTAGGCGATTTAGAAAATGAGTATAAAAATTTTAAACAGACTGCTGAATCAGTTGCAACTGAATTTGATTTTGATTTATATGCAAAAGTATTAAAATTACCTGAATGTCAAAATGTTTCATTTGACTATGCTGCTGGTATTGCATCAAATTTAATAGGTACTTTTACTGGTAATAAAGTATTTAAAGATTTTGAAGGTAATATTAAAACAACTATAAATGGGGCTGTTTCACAGGCTAATAGTTATATATCACAAGCAAGCAGCACTATTTCACAAATTAGTAGCCAGTCTGGAAACATTGTATCACAATTAAGTGGGCAAGTTGGGAAGATTATTTTAGACCCATCCTCACCTGAATATGCACTATTTACAAATAATGATATTACTGAAATTATTGCATTAAAGGATTTTAATTCTGAGTCTTTAATAAGTGATTTTTCAAATTTATATCAGAATTTACTAAATAATAAATTTGGTAGACTTGAAAACTATATAAGTGATATAAAATCTGCTGGTTCTTTATTTGCTTCATTTAGCGAATATACTGTAGATGATATTATAGGCGCACTACCTGAGCAAATAAGTTCATTTGCTGGTGATATTACTAATAATGTATCAAATTTATGGAATTCTGTATCTAGCGATATATATTCAAATATTGATAATTTTAAAAGTTTAATAATTCCAGAGTCTTCAAAATCTACATTACCAATTCCAGACTCAGCTTCTAAACTTATAAGTGGCATAACTACTGATAACTCTGTTATTGGAACAACTAGTGAAATTGCAAAGGGTGTATCTAATTTAACAGGGAAAGATTCTTCATCAGCAACTAATAATATTGACCCAACAAAGGTTACAACGTCAGCTCAGGACGTTTTGTTAAATAAAAGTAATATAACTGATAGTAATAATAAAAGTGTATATGACTTAAGACAAGTATATGAAAATATTAAAACTGCCCAAGTTCAAGCTACTATAAATTATGATGGTTTAAAAAATACTCTTTTATGTTGGCAACAACCAGAAAGTATTTCATATTCAGCATCAGCACAATTTGATGGCGTTCCTTCACGCGGTACACAACAACCATTTCAATTTTATAATTGTGCAAATCAGATTACATTAGGATTTGAATTAAAATGGCATATAGATGAATTATATTTATATAATTCAGGATATAAAACATTACAAGATATAGCAAATATTGCAGAAGATTTTACAAGGCCATATGAACAAGGCGATTCACTAATGCCTAAACTTTGCACTGTAACGTTACCAAGTATATCTGAGATAGGTTATATTACTGAAGCACAAATTTCATATAGTGGTGCTATGACAGGTTTTGAGGATAAGCCATATTCCGATTCTATGATTGATGTTACTAGTGGCCATCGTGCCTATGCAAATTATATATATGATGAAAAACATGAATTAACAGAAATAAAACATGCTACACATGTTTCAAATGATGTATATCAGTATTCAGTACTAACTATAAGTTTTCAGCTACTAATTGTTAAAGATATTAAATTATCACAAACAGCTAAAGCACAGGCAGATGCGAAAGAAGCAGCTGATGATGCAGAGACAGCTAGAACTGCATTAAATACTTTTGGTAAAGAAGCAGCAATGGGCAATAAAAATGCACAAACATCTTTAGCACAGATGGATTTTGATAAAAATCAATCTGTATTACCTGAAGAGCCAAAATCAGTAGAGAAAACATTCTCAACAGCACAATCAGCTTATGAAGCAACTATATCTTCACAGCCAGAATACTCATCTGATTATAGTTCATCAACATTTACTAATGGTCAAGGACGCTAGGAATTATTATGGCAGTATATGATAGCAAATCAAGATACTATAATTGTGATACTGAATTTGATTTACCGCAAACTACATTAACTAAACAAAGCTATTTATATGATACAGTTACTGTATTAGCTAATGAAAGCGGAAGATTGGATTTAGTATCTTATCGTGTATATAATACACCAGTATATTGGTGGATTATTGCACGATTTAATGGTATTATTAATCCATGTGAAGTTAAACAAGGTATGAAATTAAAAATTCCTAGAATTTAGGTGATTATATGGCACAGTTATTTAATACTCACACTGAGTATAGAGAATATAATAAAGTCATCGTTACACTTATTACAGAGGGTAACAGTAAAAAAACTGTTATTTCAAATATAAATAAAAAGGGAATATCATTATTAAATTCAAATATAACATGTAATGCAAATTTAGTTTCATTAACAATTGAACCACCTGCATTTGACAGTGGTGATGCTAGTAATTGCGGTGCAAAAGGCACAGTTACTTTAGTTGACTATAAAGATGAAGTATTTAATACATTAGCAAATCACTTTGTAAACTTTTTAGGCCTTCCTGAGGGAAGTGACCTATCAAAAGCATCAGAATATATTAATGAAAAGACACCAATTAAAAATGAAAATTTGTTACCAGGTATTGTAATAGAGATTTATTGCTATGTTGGTGAACCTAAAAGATATGCTGGGCATATACTTGATTGGTCTACACAGTTTGTTGGGACGACACCAAATATTAATTTGAATTGGTCTGTTATATTGCCTAGTGATATAGATCCAAACGCGGAAGATCAAACAGATCCAGATTTTAGTACTGATAAACCAATTCAAACCTATTATAATGATGTAAAAGAAAAATTTTATAAAAATAGCGAATGTAAACCTAAATATATTATTGTTAATGGCGTACAATATTCTGCGTCTGACAGCAATCAATTTTCATCATTAACTATACCAGCTGGTGCTGATGTTTCACAAATACAACCACAATCCTGTGGAAATAAGCTTGTTGATGCACTTCAAAAAATATGTTCAGTTGCTACTATAGATGATAAACCTGTTGCAGGATTTTTAAGTGATGACGGTGACACATATACTATTGTTATAAAAGAGCCGCGTAGCAATGAGCAGACTGAAGAAACTAAAACAACATCAAATAATATTGTATTTATTCAAAATGGAAAGTATCCTGCATATTCAAACTATACTGATGGAAGACTTGTAATTCCAATGACATCATTTAGTTTTGATACATCATTTAACAAGCTTGCATTACAGTACAGTATTACAACAAACCCTAATGGAAATAAATGTACTGCTAATGGTGAATCTTCTACAGACGCTGGTAGTAGTGATCAAGTACGTACGCAGTTGCAGTCACAAGCAAAAGATGCAGGTGAAGGTGCAATAACAATTAAATTCGACTGTTATAATATAATGGCATTTGACCAATATAATCTTTCATCAGAAATTAATTTTCTTGTATTTAATGAATTTGGTAAAAAACATATAACAAGTGGTAGAGCAATTGTTACAAAAGTATCATATGATTTATCTGGCGCAGTTATAAAAGCATCTGTAGAAGCTACACAGGTATTTAATTCTATTGTTGGTAAAAAGCCATCAGAATCAGCAGGTGGTGAGATGCAGTTTACAGTATCACCAAAACCAGTAGCACCTGGTAATGGATCAAATCCATCAAATCCAAGCCCAAAGAAATCTGGCAATCCTACAAAACCGAGTAAAAATCCAAATTTAGTTGCATATTTACGTACAGAAGATGAGGATCCTATTCCTTTAAGTGCAGATAAAACAAGCGATTGTATTATAAATGGTACATTTAAAAAACATGTAGATGAATTTTTAAATAAATATGGTGATTTAACAGGAACGTCTAAGCTATTAGATGGTGCGTTTGTACAAAAATTAATAAATGCTGGTAATTTTGGTTTATTAACATTATTAATTGGCGCCGGTAATTATGGCATTAAAAATTATAATGATTTTCTTACAGGCGATGATGCATGGGCTACAATAAATGATCCTGTAAACCTATATAAAGGTTTAGATACAAAATTCTGTGCATCAAATACTGGTAAAAATCCATATGACCATAAAACTGGTGGATTAGGTATGCCACATTGGGATGCTGAGAATTTAAAAGATATTTATACAACACATGGGTTTGACCCTGATATTAGTGATGATGATAAGAAGCATTTTGAGTCACTATTAATAGCTGATTATCCTGACCCACAAAAAAGACCCAATTATAATGGTAAAATATCAAAATGGGAAATTAGAAAATGTATTTTAGATAAAACAATAACACGTTGTTTTCCAGTATTTTCTGGTAAAGTATACATACGCAGGTTTGATAAAGGCTTAAAACAGGATGCTAAATGGCTAGAGTGGGCAAGGAAAATATTATACTATCGTGGTGATGGCGATAATAGAGTTTATCAATATGATTTATTTAACCGGTGGATTATAAAGTTTTGGAATCCAACTATGTCTAAGTTAAAAACAACAAAAGCTGAATCTGGTCATATTATTTGTTTACAGGATGCTATTCGAATTTCACGCGCTGGCAGTTCTGCTACAGGTTTAATAAATGATATGGTTGGTAGAAACGTATCATGGCAGTATGATATATATTATGGTAGTGAAGATCGTTATGATAGGCAGAAAGCATTTTGTAGGCGTTTATGCGATATTGTTGGTTATGAATTATCTGATTAATCGGATTTGTTATGGAAAGTAAACCTATTGAAATAAAATTAAATAGTAATAAAAATAGTAATACAGCAAATAAAAGTCAAACAAAAATTCCACCAAATTCAATATCATGCTTTATTGGCCGCATTGTTGAAGATCCTGAGGACAGTTTCGCAGACGATGGTATATTATGGGTTGACTTTACAGATGATCCTTTTAAAGAGCCTGAAGAACAAGTTAAGCATGATAGTGAAAAATCACATGCAAAAAAAGCAATTGCATCATGGTCATTGCGTTCAGCATTTATTGCATGGAATACTCCACCGATGATTAAATTTAAAGGTAGAGTTAAATTATCAGGTAAGATATCAATGTCGAATGCACAATTATCGCAAGTTAATATTGCAGGCGGCCCACCTATGATGGGTACTGTTGTATGTCCATTAGGCCCTGGTACATCAACAACGCCAGTTACAATATCTAGTGCATCTGGAACTGCTAAAATTGAACAACAATCAGGTGCAGAAATTGAAATGGAAACAGGTGATGATTTAAACATTGAGTTAACATCTCAAACAGGTGCACAATTGCCATGGTGTGTATCACCTAAAGAAGCAAACGATAGTGATGAAGTGGACCCTGAAGGTTTATTTATAAAAGCAGGTGATATAGCGCTTTGTCTTGCATTTGGAAATTCAATGAACAATTTATATGTTGTAGACATATTTAAGTCATAGAGGTTTATATGAGAACTTTTACAGGTAATTATTCTAATAGAAGTTTTCAGTATTCTGGTGATAATGAAGCACTTCGAGCTCAACTTATTTCAATATTAAACACACCAAAAGGCTCAAGATTTTACTACCCTAGTTATGGTAGTCATTTAAATGAATATAGATTCAATGTATTAAATCATTTTTCTATCAATATGATAGGTCAAGAAATTAAAAATGCAATAACGCTAATTGATGGCGTTACATTATCAGCGATTAGTTACAGCGTTGATGGTAATAAATTATATTTTACAATAGATTTAAATAAGATGTCTAATACGATAAGATTTACTTTATCAGTAGTAGATGGAGTTGCTTTTTAATATAGGTAATTATTATGGCATCAAGATTTCAAGGTCGCGATTATTCAACATTACGTTCAGAAATTATTGAATTTTTACGGCAGCGTCTTCCAACAGATTGGGATTATACAAACCTTGCTGACCCTGTTGTTATATTCGCAGAAAGTCTGGCACGCGTTGGAGACCAATTACATTTTACAATTGATGAACTGCGCCGTGAATGTGATATTGCAACAGCTAATAGAGCTTCATCAGTGTATTCATATGCAATGCGTGAAGGTTATAAAATGATGTTGCCAAAAGGATCATCTGGCACAATCACAATAAATTCATCAGATACACAAAGCAATATGCTTCATTTGCAAATTAGTAAATTTGATGAAATTCAAGTTTTAACAACCGGTGATGTTTTATATGCTGCAAATGATATTGATGCAGATTTACAAAAAATTCCTACAGAAAGCTATATTGATCAGATAAGTAATATAAGTCCAAATGAACATTCAAAATATGTTAGCTACATTGAATATGCTAATAATATGTATCGTCAAACACAACGATTAAATGTTGTACTTGGAAAAAAAGGTGAATATAATTTTTCTTATGGCGATATTAATAACGATTCAACTGTTACATTACCAGACCCATTAATCGATAGAAATTTAATTCGTCTAACTGTTACAGATGGTACTGCAACTGAATGGAAATATGTTGATGATATTATAGGTGCTGGTTTTGTTGGCAATATTTATACATTGACAACAAAATTTATCGGTGGCGTAATTGTATTATGCATCGAATTTGCGACAAATTATAGAGATTTGTTTAGCGAAACAGCAACATTTAAATTTGAATATATTACTATTTCTAATAATATGATTGAAAACAATGCTGATAATAATGCAGCAATTGATTTATCAGATTATATTGAAATTAATAGCGGATACGAAGATGCTGAAGACATTCAGGAAAATGGAATTCAATATATTGTAAATCTTGGAACAGGAATTAAAGGTTATACTGAATATGAAGATCCTAATGTAACAAGAGAAAATTATAAGAAATTCATTCAAAGTTATTCTTCACTACTAACAAAAGATGACTTTGCAAATTATATAAAAGCGATTACAGCTACATATTGTAAAGTATATGATCACTCAGATAATTATAAAGATAATGTACTTCCAGAAAATACAGCATTAATGGAACGCGTTATTTATATATTAACTGAAGCACTATATGATGAACGTGAATCTTTATGGCGAGACCTTACAGAGCGAACATCGAGATCAGATTGTGTTGTTTTAATGCCGTACGGTAAAGACCCTTATACAATTGTTGTAAAGGCTGAATGTTTCCTATTAGGGACATCTGTATCAGATATTGCTACAAAGATTAAAGCACAATTAATGTCATATTTTAGTGGTAGCATTGGTGAGAAAATACCAACGGCATCAATGATTGATTATCTTGTGCATAAAGCATCTGATAAAGTTGTACGTACATATAGTGTAACTGTTAGAGATTCTCAATTTGGAACAATAAATAGTGATTTTAATGATGTTTCTACATTGAGTAATGATGATATTGACAATTTATTTGTATCTATTCAGCAAAATGATATATATTCAGAAATGGGTAAAAGGTATTTAATGGGTATTTATACTCGCCCAGCATATTCAGATTATCCAGACACATTTCCAAATTACATTGTAAATGATGCTGATTTTGAAGCAAACTTTAATGAAGCTTATACTAATCATTTATTTGGAGAAGCACCTTGGTCAAATATATATTTCTATGATCCTAATCATACTGGAGAGTTTGCACCATATATACAGTATTCAGACTATGTAGAAAATGAGTTTGACACATATGCAAAATTTGTTTATACAAATGATCCTACTTTTTCAACGCAGGAAGACCCAAAATCAGCTTGGGAAGATTTTGTGAATGATTCAAGCCATCATACTTTCGATCCAAGAAATGAAAATTATACGTATTGTTATAAAGCATATTGCAAAGACTATGCAGTAAATGCACATGTCTATTATGATAAATATCTTACAGTTGAATATAATCAATTTCCAGATGCATTTCCTGGAATATATAAAGTATCAGGTGAACAAGAAACACTTATATCTGATTATAATGCATTAGTTAAAACACAAACTGTGTATGGAACAATCGATAGTAGAACTTGGGATATTGATGATTCTGAAATATTTATATTTGATCATGCTTTCGATAATATAAATTACAGTGGTGATGATCTGCGTATGAATCATATAGACCCATATTATATAAAGCACCATTATATGACACCAGTTTTAAATCGTGTAGTTGTGCTTATTAAAGCAATAGGTAATTAATATTAAGCCGTCGCAATTGCGACGGCTTTTATGTATAAAATATATATTATATCTTATCTATTATAAGTAATATCAAATTTATATATTGTTTACTAGTGTTAACTAAATAGAGGCTCGTTCGCAAAATGAAAATATTACCTGATTATTTAATAGACATGATGCCTGCATTAGAAGGGGCAATGGAAGAGCTCAGATTATCTGTAATTGACCATGCGTATGAGCTTTTGAAATGTCTCGATATAGATGAACTATCTTCAGATGATATTCGTAAGAAATTAGAATTATATGATTTAAAAGTCGAGAATATGACTGAGGAATGGCTTCCTAATGGAAAATTTTATAGACTTTATCCTGAAATAAAACATAATAGAACAAGATTAAATTCATTAAAATCTGTTGTATGCTCAGGCGGCCAATTTGAAGGTTTATGGTCAAATGAATTTATAAAGGAGTCTGAGCATAATTATAATAAGATCCGTACAGTGAGACATTATACTATTGAGTCTGAGTATGACGGATACTTTTATGTTAGTGGAAATGTAAGTCGTGTTTCAGCTGATAATAATGAACTTGTTGAGGATTCATTATTAAAAGCAATGTCTTCTGACATATTATTAAATCAAGCAATGCCTGCAGGATATACCTATTTGTATATTCCTTGGCCTCGTCCTACATATCCTGCAGATGCTGGTTATTTTTATAATGTTAATATGTTAAATGCAGATAGATTGCATTATGCGATTGACTGTAATAGTATTGTTGACTATAATACTGATGTGCCAGCATCTACAAATTACGATTGGATGAATGGCACTGATACACCATACCGTACGCCATATTGGTTTGATTATCACTATATGAGTGATATGCAGCATGAAGACCCTAACTTAAATTTGGATGCTAATGGTCAGATTATATATGCTGGAAAATGGCCAGTGCACGAACATGGAAAATATGGTAAATATAATGAATATAGCGAATGGGTGGAGACGTCTCCACAAGACGCAAAGTTTTATATACTAGATGACACGTGTAAATCATTAAGCTATAGTAATGCAATATTTGTGACGCCTTGCTATATTCGCTCATCTAACCGCACTACAAATCCAAATCAATCGCAAACGTTTATTCCTAGATCTCTAGAAGACGTTGATGAGATATTTACGATTGACTGCAATAACATTGATGACATAACAAAAGAAAATAAAACAGACAATGTAAAAGAATTGTATGGGCCGTATAGATGGGATCACCTGTTTGATAAAGGAATCCAAATCATACAGGAGATGAGTCACATTAAAACATATAAACCATTATGGTCTGAATCTTCTCCTGTGTTTGCAATGACACAGTCCTATTATAATTCAGGATTAAATCCCACAGAGATTGCGCAGCATTCATTTTATAATTGGTTTGAATTAAAGCAGCAAAACAATATTCTATTACCAGAGAATTCAACGATTGCAAATAACGAGCCGCCAATTTCTGAGATTACACATACATCATTTGATAGACCTACGTATGGTAGAATACCAGGTGGCATTATCGCTTATACACGTGCTGCAAATGATAATCAAGGCGAAAATACGTCTTTAAGTAGCGTAATACAAGATAATGAATTATATTATTTTGGTGAAAATACAGTAGCTGAATATGATCCTACAATTTATTACTGTTTGAATAGCATATTCAGCTACGATAGCGGTGAGATTGTAGCTGCAGATATTACTTCAAAATATATTGAAGGTGATCCATATAATAATGAGCTTTATATAAATAGAAATGGGATTGATGATAATGAGTATTGTTATGTCACTTTTTCTACATCAGAAGTTCATACATTATGGTTTTCAGCAGATAAAAAAGATACTGATATAGGATCAGTATTTGCATTATATAACAAAGTCGGTGCGAATGAAATATATGCTTATAGTAATCCAGTAGGATTAAGTTATAATATTTTAGGTATTTATACTGAAAATGATATTCAATTAGATTCAAGTGATGTAAGTATTGAACTTACTGTTGAAAATAATGGTGGCAATTATGCGTATCTTTTACTAGGTAGAATAAACCCTGTTATTGAAATATATGCATCATTAGAATATAATTTCAATAGTCAGTGGAAATTAGCCGAAGATGTTGAAGACGCGTCTTATGTATCAAGCGCTGGTGATGATTATTATGTATTTAAGAGTTTTAGCAACTATCATATTGGTGGATCTGCTAAAATGTATATTAATCTAAATATAGATGATACTGAAGATTTTTCATTACCATTACAAATTGTTAATAGTAGTGCATACCTTGATTATGTTACTGTAACAGTTGATAATACACCATATTCATTTCAACAAGTATATTCATGGGATACTTTAGATTTATCATTATCAAATGGTGACCATGAAATAGTCATTGATTTTAATAAAGACTCTGCTGGATATAATGGAAATGACTGCGGGTATGTTGCAATTCCAAAAGCCTACATTGATTTAGGCGAAACACATAAAGACTTACAAAAGTCAAAAGTACATCATAAAAATGCAGCGTATGTTAAATTTACAGTTAGTAAATCTAATACAGCGCCACCAATAATGAATCCAATTGAGGTAGATGTGCTTGACCCTTATGGTAATAGAATTAGTGCACAATATGTAGAAGATCTTGGTATAATTGATGTTGGCTTTGGTTATATATCATTATCAGAATTCTTTGAACTAGGTTTTAGTTTTGCACCGCCAATTCCTGCTGGTATGAGATATGGCGTAATGACTACAACAGGTAGCTCAATTGATGTTGTTGAACAAGGTCTTTCTGGTATGGCACAGCTTGTTAATATGTCAACAATGACTGAAATACAAGCAACACCATACGACATAATTCCTGGACCTGTAAAAATGTATTCAACTGTCGGTAGTTCTACATATATTCCAGGAATATTATCAAAAGTTAAAAGTGAATATTATTGGATGCATCAGTTTACATCTGGCAGCTATTTAAGTAATTTATATATTCCTGATTATTATGAGTCAGACATGCATATATCTGGCAGCAACCCAACGTCTAGCTCAACTGATTATGCATTAGTACCTGGATATGAATTTAGTGATGCAATATTAAACGTTAATGGTTCAATAACGCAATTTAATAATACTAGTATAACATTACAAATAGGTGAATATCCAGCAGGAACAGGTCAACCTGAGTTTTATACAAGCTTAGGTACATCTGTTACTGAGTCTCAACGGATGAACACTGCATTAGTTTGTAAGCCAGGGACAAATCCAACATGGACAGCAAAGACGCTATTTGATTTACCTGGTGACTTATATTATATTGATGCTAATAACTATATAGTTTGGAACACATCACATATATTATATGATTTACTAGTAGGAAAAACTGTTACAATATATTATGATGCTACATAAGGAGGATTTATGTCAGCTGGTGGCTATATATTTAGAAAAGTTGATTTAACTTATGATCCAAATACAAACGGTGCAACAATATTAGATTGGGCAAAAGCAATCCATGAAGCACGATGTCAAGCATTTTTTGAGGCAGCAAAAGCATATTATACTTCTATTGGTGAATCTTATGGGTGGTATACATTAGCCGCTCAAGGCTATGGGAACACATATCCTCTTATATATTTAGGATCTAATCCATTATTTGTCACTCAAGATATTCATGATAGTACTAATACACCCGCTAATGCAAATTATCCAGCATTATTAACAGTATTTACAAATGAAGTTTCTGGATCTTATTACTGTATATTAACATATACCGGATTTAATTCATATTCTGACTACGCTAGTACACCGTCATACGGATTATACTTACCAGATGTTGATTTAACTGAGACAGCTGATTATCATGTTTGTTGTGGCGGTTCATTATCACATTGTTATGCAAAATCTGGTGGTATTACAACAAGCCCTGTTAATATTAAAAATTCTAACTTTTTGCAAACAAACTGCACGCATATAATGGCAGCATATTGCCCAGTATACTCATATAGGTCTAGTTATACAACTGATAGCTACTCACTGATAGGTGACAGGGTTAATAATGGCCAAAACTCATCTAATCTTGTAGGAAAAACTTTTCAATTTGGTTATGCTGTAAAAGGTGAGCAGATAATAGCATTAATGCGCAATTCAAATAGTTCAACATGGTTATGGTCAATTATTGGTGATATATTTAGCCAAACTGTAGCTAATGATGACAATTGTTTTGTTGGATGTCTTATAAATGATTACAATACTATGAATTATAGTATTGGTGAAATAAGTGAAGTATCTAATCCTGCATTATTAAATGCTTCATACGCTTATGGTAGATTATCTTTTTGTAAACCTAATGGAACACTTTATAGGCCTATATACAATTACGAACACAGCGAATATTCACGTAGTACAGGATATACAGTCTATCCATGCGTAAGAACAAATAAAACAATACCAGATGATACAATATATAATGCTGTGGCGGTTGGCACGTTTACATCAGGTTATAGCAGTGCATCTGGCGATAACGGTATAGATGGTAATAGCAATGGGTGTAAGGGCTTTATAGATACAGATTTATTAAGAATGGTATCGGCAGGCGTATGTCAAAACGCAGGCACATTATTTAATGGCGGTAAATTTATTTCAATGAAGTCGCCTAATAGTTATTCACAGGTTGGGTTCATTCTCGGTTGGGATAATTCAAACCAGAGTATTTTATAAGGGGTTTATAAATGAGCGATTTATTTGATGAATTTGTTAATGAATGGAATTCCACTCACAAATACAAAATGATAGTTATGTCTGACACAACAGCTGTTGCTGAAGGTGATGAGGATCTTTGGGTTGCAGAAGATCATGCATTTGAAATTGAAGTTAAACATTACATATTAGACTCAACTGATATTTATACAGATTAGAGAGCTTATTATGGATGAACAGTTTGCACTAATATCGATTATGGATGCACTTAGGCATGCAAGAAATTTATATGAGCTGCTTCTTCATGATTCCTTATATGATGACCATTATAGAGATGACTGTGGATTAACGGCATTAAGAGAAGCTATGTCAAAATGTCAAGATAGGATTATCTCGATTGAAGATTCATTTATAGATGATGAGTAATAATTAAAATAAAACCCGAGTATAAGTTATTAATACTCGGGTCTTTTTGTATACTATATTTGTATATTTGTAGAAGTATCTATTTAATATATAATTTATTACATCTAATTTAATGGGAGTCTAAATTATGGCTATAAATAATAAAGATGATTATGGAAAATTAACAAAACTATTGTATCCTTCAATCGAAGCATCAGGAAATGTCTATTATGGTCAGACTAAAAAATTGACCATGGATGAAATTCTTGGTAAAAATGAATTAAATTTTGAGTCGCATATTGAATCTTTTAAGCAGGGACATGAAACATATAAATCATATTTTAATTGGAGATTAGGACCATTACACGGATCGATTGAAGTTGTACCTGTTGATAACGCAGATGGTAGAACCCAGGGTTTCCAATTACCAAGTGTGCAATCGGTTACAAGACTATATAAAGATGGCACCACTAGTATGATAGACATTGAAAATGAGCCTGTATTATTTATTGATGGCACTATATTTATTAAATATAGAATAGCTTTAGATAACATTGTTGTAGAACAATTAACAAACTCAGGGAGTTTTCCTATATATGAAACTTCCGCTAATTGTGAGCTATCTGATGTTATTGTAACTGAGTGGTTTGATCCTTCGAATGTAAATTCGTTTAATATTTATGACATAGAGAATAGAAATTTCTTCATCGAAGAATCTGACGGTGAGTACTATTTATATATTCAGCTTATGTCTGATGAAGTTAAATCACCAAATGTAGTCATTGACATAACAGAGCCATTAACATTTACAGCATTACAGCCTAATTCAACTGTAGAATTTGTATGGAATGATGCAGATGATTATGAGATAAACAAATATGATGGGTATGGTTGGGTTAGCATACCGAGCACTGACTTTACAGTAACTCTAACAAATATAAATGACAAGGTCTCAATTAGATATAGTAGTAATGTAAATACTGAAACGTCAAACCCTAGTATACGTTTTACAGGCAGCATTAAAGCTTCAGGCAATATTGCGTCACTAATAACAAATATGTTTGGTGGTGGCGGCAATAATATGATTAACTTTAGCGCGATAAACTTTAAATTTGCATACATGTTTGCAAATCAAACAGCGCTTACTGATGTGTCAGAATTATATATTAATATTTCTGGTGCGACGACAGAATGCTGCAGCTACATGTTCTATAACTGTAGCAATATTATTTATCCGCCTAAACTCATTGCAAGCGTTACAGCATCTTCATGCTTTGAAGGAATGTTTTCAGGATGCACAAAGTTAAGATATGCACCTGAATTACCAGCAATGTCTATAACTGACCATTGCTATTACCAAATGTTTTCAAACTGCACAAGTTTATATAGCACGCCATATTTGCCAGCAACGTCAATGAGACAGAGCTGCTATGATAGCATGTTTAGCGGCTGCACAGGTTTGCATTATGCAATGGCTATATTACCTGCAAAGTCATTAAATCAATATTGCTATTCATCAATGTTTAGTGGTTGTACTAATTTAAAAATAGCACCAATACTTCCTGCAGTATCAACGCCACTCAATTGCTATAGTTACATGTTTAGTGGCTGCTCTAGTTTATCATATGTATGCTGTTTAATAGGAAATAATCTTGATTATCCTCCTACTATTGACCATTGGCTTGATAACGTTTCAGATAGTGGTAAATTATTAATTACCAACGATGCGCCTCAGCATTTAATTAATTCTTTGCCTCAAGATTGGCAATTAATTAGATTAAATCCACAAGACGTTGCAGATATAAATAATATAACAGTATCACACCCTAAAGTAGGATTTAATTGTAAATTATCAAACAGCGAAGAGCCTGATAAATATTACTATGTAATAACATCAGGTGCAGACTCTACAAAGAATGGGCGCGGTAAATTAAATAATACAACAACATTTAATATGTTGGAAACAAACCCAATTCTCTCAGATGCTATATATGATGCATGCGATTTAAATAATGGTAATTCAAATCAAGAAATTTGGGGTTATAAATGCTTTAATAGTCCAGTATCATTTAGAAATGGTGTCTATGGTGAATGTGCTTCATTAATAACATCTAATCCAAATTGTGATAGTTTAAATATTCGATTATCAGGTAATAATGATGTTATAGAATCTTTAGAGCCTGCGTACAGCTTAGGTGCAAAGTTTATATGCGCCGTACATGATGACAGCTATTTAAATTCACCATTAAGTCAATATAATCCTTGCTCTACGATTGAATTATATCACTCAAGCGTAAAAGAAGACAGCTACAATAGCGATACAGATGGTAATTATAAAGCATGCGTTTCACAGGCTGGCATTATAGCGTCAAACAAATATAGTGATATTTCTAATTTTAATAGGTATATTGATGCAAATGCTGCAAGTGGTAATGACTATGGGAACATACATACAGCTGCAGTTATAACTAGTGCAAGCGTCTGCCCAGTAACAAATATGTCAACTGAAGTTGTTGGATATAGCGAAGCTTATACAACTTCAATAACAGCTGGTGAAACACAAATTTTGTTACAGCAAAAGAGTGATAATGACGATTTTATATTAGAATCTACAATAACAGTATATGCAAATGAGATAGTACCATTAAATAACAGTGAAACATCATTAGGCAATGAAAATACATATTTTTCAGATGTATATGCAAATTATTTTCATGGCGAATTACCATCATTAAAACGCACCAATAACGTTTTAAGTATAGATGAGGGGGCTATTGTTATGATAGCCATGAAGAATGAAAAAGCTGACTCTGACACTACAAATATTTTTACAGATAAATCGTATAAATATAGAAGTACACCTATTACATTTAAGGCAGTCGCTGATGCGTCTACTGTAAAATTAATTGGTGCAAGCGGTGCAGGTATAACACATACTTTTATGTATAGCTTAAATGACAGTGCACCTACAAGCTATACAGATAGTACTGTAATTAATTTAAATAGTGGTGACACTGTTTCATTTATATGTAACCAATATTGGTCAAACATATATAATGATATAAACTTTGATTTGGGAACGTCAGGCGGTAATTATTATACTCATTTTGAAGTACATGGTGACGTTAAAGTATACGGTAATTTAATAAGCGTACTAGACTCTAATTTTTTAAATAGATTAGACTATGATCAGAACGCAGTTGATAGCCCAACAAGTGGGCCTTATGGCATATTTGCACGATTGTTTTGGGGCGGTACTCCAGGTGATAATTATTGTGATGGTCTTACTGACGCTAGAGACCTTGTATTTCCAGAGCATGGCATACCTGCAAGATGCTTTGAACAAATGTTTCAAAACTGTACAAACTTAGCATTCGCGCCAAATCCAGGAACACGCACGGCATATAAATCACATTACACTATGTTTGGTGGCTGCACATCATTAAATAACTTAATAGTATTGCCAGCATATACTGCATATGAGTCTTGCTATGAAAATATGTTTTATGGCTGTACAGCATTGGCTAAAGCGCCTATTATACTAGCAGGTGCTCTTGCACCTAGTTGTTGTGAGTCTATGTTTTACGGATGTGAGTCTCTAAAAATAGCACCTTCACTATTTGCTGTAACACTTGAAACTGATTGCTACAGAAATATGTTCGATGGGTGCACATCACTTCAGTATGCAAAATGTAATTTTGATTTTGACCCATTATCAGATACATCTTCAGTAATAAATATGTTTAGAGATACAAATGCGACTGGTACTTTATGGTTATCACAGTCAGGTTTTAATAATAGTGCATACTTTTTACCAAATGATTGGACTGCAGAGCAAATTTCCTCAAAAAGTATAAGAATTAATGCAGGTAGCACTATTGCAGTTGGTGATTACATTAATCAAGATGGTACTCCACATAATTATTATTATGCAGACGCACCGTTTAATAGAATAGAGCAAATCTCTATTGTGCATCTTACAAGCAACAACAATAATATAGGTACTATAACACATGAGTTTAATAATTTGATGTATGATTATTCATATAAACTATTAACATCGTGCAGCGGTGAATCTATAGGAACTATATATGCATTAGCAATGCGTGTAGAATAATATAAATACTATAATATTAAGGAAATATAATTATGGCAATATATACTCAATACGGAAGATATCAAAAAGCAAAACTGTTTAAAGAAATGTTGGAATCTGCAGGCGACACATATATGTTGCTAGGATTAGGAAATCCTTATTGGGATCTTGATGACAAAAATCAACCTATCCCTGTTGCGCCGTATGATATTACACATATTACAGATCCAGACAATTCCAATGATAATCAGTTTTATGATAATCATGTAAATCAATATTTTAGTAAAATTGGATATAACCCTATATCAACAGTTATTGATGGCGAGCCTCAAGAAGATACACATGCTAGTGTATGTAAAGATTTAATTCCACCTTTTCCATGTGTATGGCATGATGCAAATAACAATGACCCACTTATTAGTGACACTGCTATTATGCAAAATGATTATCAAAACTATTATATTGAAAGTTCTAATAGCTTTACAGATTTTACATTACATACTTATACTAATGATATCCCAGACACTATTTACTGGCCGTCAGATAATTATGAAAGACAATTCTTTTCTGAATTAGTATTACGCGGATATGCACAATCTGCATGTAGCAGTCCAAGTTTAATTAAACACCCAGCAGGATTATTAGGTGCTGTTAAAGTTAGTATATCTTTTGTAAAAGATATAGGAACAACACTTGACAATACAGATAATTCAATTGACCAGTTTTGGTATGGTGACAGATACTGGGAAGTTGTAGATCCCAATGAAGATACACTTGAAAGTTATATTGATGGAACAATAAATAAAGTATATCCACATCATTTGCTATTTTCTGCTACTATCAATCCTAGACAGCTATTTGCAAATAATTTAAATATTGACCAAAACCTTATACCTAGGCAAATTGCTTTATATAGTAAAAAATTAACACCTACAGTTGATGGAAATGATGTTGTGTATGAGCACGGTCCAAATTCATATCGTGTTGGTGATTATGTTTTTAACTTTGGTCAATATACAATTAGTGATATTAATGATATTATTTCAGCTGATGCACAAGCTAAAATATTAAATTTCACATTTCCATGTTCACTTAACACAAGTAGCAGGTCAGATAGTAATTCATACCCACAAGGTGATTTTAAATTTATATTAAATGACTATATTAAAGGTACTATTAGAAATAGGCATTCAGTCGATAGGATAGGATATATCGTAGGTTTTTAATAGCTTATATTTTATTAATATCAAATATATTATCTAAATAAATAAAACGGTCTATGTATATAAACATTAGACCGTTTTATTTTAATATGAGGTAATAATATGGAAAGATACAATCGCTGTACTCAAATACAAAAAGATATTCTTGATGCAATGTACATATATTTAGGTTTTAATGAAATAATGACATTAAGCGAATTTGTATATTTTATTTTTAAGGATGCAACAACAAATATTAAATTTGAAAATGTATTAAATCATGCATTATCACAAATAGTAAAAGCTTTTTGGATTAAGCATCCTGAATATAAGGATAATTATATCAAATTTTTGTGGCTACGCACTGAGCGGTGTTTAGACCATTTTAAAGTAGGATCTGAAATTGAGTTTGACCCTAAGGGTGTAGTTAGATTTTTTATTAAAGAAAATTATAAAACAGCAGGGTAATAATTATGAGCAATCATGCAATTAGTAATGGGAAGACACTATTTGATTTATTCAATATGATTAATCCTAATTGCTATCAAGCATTCATTATTCAATGTATAATTGAGAATAAAAAAGAAGAGGCAATTCAATACTGCGATGAGCTTGCAACTGCCATTGAATATTATAAATGGGATGTTGAACGAAAACAATCTAGTTATATAGACAGTCTCGTGTGTGATTCTCAATTTGAAAAATGGCAAAAGATTGCAATTATTTATATTATTTCAAATGATGTAGACAAATGTAAAGAGACTATAAATAATCAAATTAAGCATGATAAAGAAATTGAGAAGGATCGCATTGAATATGCAAAACGATGCCGGTCAGGTGAATGTGATCCTATTAGAGATTTGTATGAACTTCTAGGCTTAAAATATTAAACAAAGGCGCGTGTATGAAACTTAAATTTTATTATGGAGTTGTTAGTAGTTCAAAAACTTCGTTGCTATTATCAATGGCATTCAATTATGAAAAGGCAGGGTTAAAAGTAATAACAATTAAACCTACATTGGATACTAGAAGCGAGATGATTGAAACACGTGCTGGTGTTCCTCCTCGAGCCCCAGATATTCGTTTAAGAGAGTTTGACAGTCTATCAAATTATACAAGCGAAATAAATTCTGCTGATGTAATTCTTGTTGATGAATGCCAGTTCATGTCAACATTTCAAATTGATGAGCTGCGCGAAATTACATTAAGACGTGATATAGATGTTTTATGTTTTGGATTGCGAATTGACTCAGATAATCATTTATTCGACGCGTCAAAAAGATTATTTGAATTAGCTGATGAAATTATTGAAGTAAGAACTATCTGCAGTGTATGTGGAAAACACGCTGCATTCAACGCGAAGATTGCGTCCGATAATTCAAGGATTGTTCCTGGATGGGATACATTTGAACCGCGATGCTATCTTCATTATTGTAAACTAGAGAAGTGATAATATGTATTTAACATTAAGTCCATTTTTCTATTATTTAGCAAATCAACAGTATATTGAAGACTTTATAACATTAGAATCTGATGGTAAATCACCACAAATGTTATGTTATGGTAAATTAAAATATCTTGTTGATAAATATATTCAAAAAAATAGTCATGGAGTAGATGAACATAATATAGAAAAATATTCAGAATACATATGCAAGCATCTCACTAATTGAGAGTAAGAATAGTATATAATGATTAATAAGCATAAAGTGTATTATACACTTGAAATGAAGGATGACGATTCTTTTATTTTTGTATGTTCATATGCAACATATAGTGAAGCTGTTACAAAAATGGAAGAATTAAAATCTGAAACAGAGAAAGAATATCGTATATTAAAAATTGAAAAAATAGTTGAAGAAATTGAATAGGAGACAATAATGATTTTAAATAGCGCAGTAATTGAAAGATACGTTATTGATGATAAAACATTTAGCGATACTAAAGAATTTATCGATGCTTTACTAGCATGCAATGATTTAGTTGCAGATGTATACGTTAATGGTAAAAAAGTAGCTAGTGGTTTATTGAATTTAGATGTAAATAATAATTGGATTATTGGTAATGTTGATGAACGTTTATCCATTACTAATATGGACGGCAGTGCATATAATATTAATATTGTTGTTCATCAATTAGGTAAAGATGAAATTACTGATATTATTATGACATCTAAGTCACCACTTAATACATTTATTGATCCAGGCGACTGTGATGCAGATTTATATTTTAGTATTATAAGTACTGTTCCTGAATGTACACAGCGTTGTTATGTACCTGATTCAGTATTTAGAGCAATGGGCACTAATAATATTGTACCAAAAGATTTTACTAATGATAAAGAATGTCCAGTTGATCCAACATTACCAGAACCTGAACCAGGCGATATTCGAGCACTTTATGACATGTATAGCTCGAATCTTCAAGTATTTATTGATGGTGATCTTGAGGAAGATACTTCACAAGAATATACATGGACATTTAAAGCTGGAAATGTAGTTCATGAAGGTTTACAATGGTCAAATAAAAATTTGGTAGCTATGGGTAGCGGTGATGAAACATATGAGCAGTTATTAGCTGCAGTAGAAAGTGGTGAATCATTGTATGTTTCAGTTGAAAGTGAGGATGGTAGTATAACAGTTTGTACAAATGTATTAGCAACACCTTGGCACCATGCTGTGTGTACTTTTGATGCTGTAAAAAATACATTTGGAATTGTAGTCTACGATAATAATGATAATATTGTAGAATGTAATCCAGAAGAATCATACCAGTTTGGTGCTGTATTTGGTGGTGGTAAAGGTGGTAAAGGTGGTGAGATGCCACCTGTATATATAATGAACGGCGACTTTACTGGATATAATCAATTAGTTTGGCAGGCTGAAAATGTTTCTACTGAATACAGTGAGGCATATCAATATTACTTATCACAAGGTACTAGTACTTGCATGATTGTATGTCAAGGTGGCCCAGATATTTCTATATATAATGCACCAGCACAAATTAACTATGTTTAATAAATACATAATTTAATGTATATAATAACCGTAATAGAATTAATTCTATTACGGTTTATTTTTTATATAAGGTATTATAATAATGGCAAAATCTAAGAAAAGTATAAATAATTCAATTTATAGATTTATGTGTTTGCGTTCTATAAAAGGAACAAATTATCATACAGATTTTCCTACAAAAGAAGAAGCTCTTGAATATATCAAAGAATTAAATGATAAAACTCTAGAGTGGTATGGCTTGTATGAAGTAAATATTCAATCTGATAGGCTATATTTGATTCAGTCTAAAAGAATTAAATGGTAATATTATAGGTAGTTATTATATATAAATGAGAGGTTTTAATGAGTGAACAGTATGACAACAGTGGTACTTTTAACGTTGTAGAAAATTCTGTTGAATGTGAGGTTGATGAATTTGTAAAAAATAAAATTGAATTTATTAATAAATATAAGCAGTCTTCTAATACTGCAAATAGTACAATTGATGACAATAGTAATGTTTCAAATAAAAATTTGGCCATTTTAAATGCAGAAATTCATAAACCAGATAATATAAGAATTTCACGTGCTATGGTAATGGATAAATTAAAAGAATTATATCCTGAATTTAATTCAAAACGATATATACGTGATCTTGAAGATCATGTAATTTATAAACATGATGAGAGTTCATTTGGGGCTATATCACCATATTGTGTATCAGTAACAATGTATCCATTTCTTATGGATGGCATTAAAGGATTAGGTGGATTATCAGCGTCGCCTAAAAATCTTAAATCATTTTGCGGAATATTTTGTAATATGATATTCGCAATAAGTTCACAATTTGCTGGCGCTGTTGCAGTAAGTGAAGCTTTATTATATTTCACATATTTCTGCAAAAAAGAATGGGGTGATGATTTTTATAAACGTGCAGATGAAGTTATTGAAAGACCAAGAAATAGTGAGCCACGCACAATTCTAAAAGAGATCCAACAATATTGGCAACAGATTATTTATACGATTAATCAACCTGCTGCAGCACGAGGATTCCAATCTGCATTTGTAAACTTCTCATACTTTGATAAATATTTCTTTGAAGGAATGTTTGGAGACTTCTATTTCCCAGATGGAACTAAACCTGATTGGGAATCACTTAAATGGGTTCAAATGGAATTCATGAAGTGGTTTAATGAAGAGCGACTCAAAACAATTCTTACATTCCCAGTCGAAACAGTAACGTTATTATATAAAGATGGAAAGTTTCTTGATGACGAAATGGCTCAATTTGTGTATGATGAATATTCAAGAGGACATTCATTCTTTACATATATTTCAGATACTGTTGATTCATTATCGAGCTGTTGTCGGTTGAAAAATAAATTACAAACAAAAGAGTTCAATTTTACAAATGGTAATGTTGGGATTCAAACAGGAAGTAAGTCAGTAATCACATTTAATCTTAATCGATTAATTCAAATGTGGTATAGAAAAGAATGTGAAAAAAAGGATGTTAGTAGCTTTGAATTTAATGAAACATATTATCCATCATTAAAAAAATATCTTACTAAACTTCTCGACCGCGTATATAAATATCATCATGCATATAATGAATTACTTTGGGATATGTATGATGCTGATCTTCTTCCTGCATATAAAGCAGGGTTCATTGATCTTAATAAGCAATATTTAACCTTAGGACTTAATGGACTAAATCAAGCTGCTGAATTTTTAGGTATTAAATGTAATGTAAATGATAAATATTCAAAATTCTGTCAAGAAATTTTCTCATTCTTTAAAGAGCAGAATGAATTACATAAAGATGACACTAGTAAACATAAATTAAAATTTAATACTGAGCAAGTTCCAGCAGAGTCACTCGCATTGAAGAACTACAATTGGGATAAGAATGATGGATTTGTTGTTCCTGAAGATACTAATCTCTATGCAAGCTATGTATTTAAACCAAATGATACAACATTATCAGTATTAGATAAAATTAAAATGCATGGTAATAATTATATAAATCAGTGGCTCGACGGTGGTTCTGCTTGTCATATTAATTTAGACACACATTTAACTTCAGCACAGTATCAAAAATTACTGCAATACGCAGCTGATGAAGGATGTAGTTATTTGACATTTAATGTTCCTATGACTAAATGTAAATCATGTGAACATATTGTTAATGCGCCTATTGATAAATGCCCTAAATGCGGAAGCGACAGACTACAATACTTTACACGAATTATCGGTTACTTGACAGCTGTAGCAAATTGGAATTCAGGTCGACAGAAGGAATTTGAAACAAGGATGTTTGGTGATAGAGGAAAATATAAAACTTATAAAGCAAAATAGCTTATTTAACTGATGTATTTAGTTGCAATATAATAAATAAAATTCTTATATAATTAAAGGGCCTCTATAGAGGCCCTTTTTAAATTTTTAATGTGAATAACTAATGATAAGATTAGTATCAAATATATAAAGTAAATAGTTTATATATAAACAAGTTAATGGGGTGAATAAATGTATAGTAAACGATATTATGAATCATTAT